>VTLG01003624.1_pt1 | contig 20906 bp, 16 predicted proteins | sample 4694571 | NCBI WGS metagenome assembly VTLG01 (sample SAMN12604809, study PRJNA352737) | marine metagenome | biome: ENVO:00000447; feature: ENVO:00000209|ENVO:00000569|ENVO:01000036; material: ENVO:00002151; isolation source: viral sequences binned using virsorter ... | reverse complement strand
AAACCACCTATGGGAGCAATTTGTGCAGCAACATAATCAACGACAGCTCCTGAAGTTGGGTAGTGAGCATCACTGTCAGATATAGTTGTTTGAACGCCTTTACCGTCAACCACTGTATTAATTTCAGCGAGAGTAGCAGTAAGAGCAGTACCCCCAGCGAGAATAGACGCAGTACCTGACTGCATACCAGCAAGCGTTGTGAGTTCAGCATCGGCAATGTGTTCAGTTCCTACAGCATTATCTGCTATTTTTGTACTATCTATAATATCAGCTTCTAAGTGTACTCTATCGATAGACCCATCAGTATAGTGTTCTGAGTCACATGCATCGTCAGCTAGTTTTGAACTATCTACAGCATCTGCAGCTAGTTTAGCTGTTGTTACTTGTAAATTACCTATATGATCTGTATCAATGCTTCCATCAGTGTAGTGTTCTGAATCGCAAGCGTCATCTGCTAGTTTAGCACTTGTTATAGCGTCTGCAGCAATCTTAGCTGTTGTTACTTGTAAATCACCAATATGAACTGTATCTATACTTCCGTCAGTATAATGCTCTGAATCACATGCATCATCTGCTAACTTAGCACTTGTTACTGCATCAGCTCCAAGTTTAACTGTAGTGACAGAACCAGATGATAGATGCTGTGCATCAATAGATCCATCTGTATAATGTTCAGAGTCGCAGGCATCATCTGCTAACTTAGCACTTGTTACTGCGTCTGCTCCTAATTTAGCTGTAGTTACAGCACTAGAAGCTATCTTAGCTTCTGTAACTTGTGAGTCTGCGATATGACTTGTATCAATACTTCCATCTACTAACTCAGAAGAATCAACAGAGTTAGCTGCCATCATAGTGGCTGTAACTGTTGCTGTGTCTCCTGTTGTTACTACCGTACCTGTAACGTCAGGTATGGTGATAGTACGATCAGCTGTAGGGTCAGCAACAGTAAGAGTAGTTTCATAAGCATTATCTGTAGCACCTTCAAATACAACACTAGTATCTTCACCCATGTTGAGGTTACCAATCATGGTAGAGGTACCAGTATTCTCAAAAGATCTATTCCCTACTTCCTGTGTAACGTATAAGTTCTGTGTAAAGTTATCATTCAGGTCTTCTGATTTGATAGCTGATCCTGCATAAAAGGTGGCTGTCAGGTTGTCAACGTTTGTTTTTCTTAAAATTTTTATCGCTGCCCCATTAGCTGGAGCACTATTAAATTGTACCGTGGTAGCATTGGCCAAAGACCATGCAGTAGTCACAGCTTGGTCAACTTGAACTTGAATGTCAGTTGACTTTAAATATGGAAATGTGAACGAGTAGTTGGTGGTGGAGCCATTACCCGTATAAGCGTTTTCTGTAACAGCCATAGTTTATTTATCTTGATCCCCCATATTCGAGGAGTTTTTGTTTTTCCAAATGGTTCTTCTGTTGTTCAGCTGCACCTTCAATATTACCTTTTTTCATTTCTTCATTGACATACTGTTGAGATTTTATAGTATCGAGAATATCAGGTCGCTCATTTAGTAATTGTAGTTCTGCTGCTTGCTGTGCTCTTTTTAAAATCATATTGATTTCTGAATAAATTGGAAGTAGTTTCTTTTTAAGAACAACCATTTCATTTTGAGTATCTACATCAGTTGATCTATGAGCACGTAAAGCTTCGACTTGAGCTCTATACTTTTTATTCTTCATCAGTCTTAAAACTTGTTTATATAGTTTCTGTTCTCCTATCTTCTTATAGATATACTCCCTTTCGTCTACTGTATATTCATAAGATCCTGTAGAATCTCTTGTTAATCTACTTAATCCATCATACTGTATCTCCATTAACCACTGTCTCCAAGGTTCAGAAGTACCACTAACCTTAACAGGAGATATAGCATTTAGTACTCTAAGGAATGGATTATCTACATCATTAAGAGGGTCACCTGTCCATATATCTATTTGTTCTGCTAAGGTAAGGTTGAATCCAGGTAGTCTATTTTTTATATACTCACTAACTTCACCTTCTAAATCTTTTTGAGAACTAGAGATAGCATTAGCTAGTACACCAGCACCACCTGATAGAGGTAGTGTAGCTCTTGTAGTATTAGCTACGATTCTATTCCAACCACTAAGATCACCATTAGTAATAGCAATAAGAGGTTCAAATCCTTGAAGTGGTGTTTCATTTAAGAAACTAGCAGATAGACTCCAAGCAAGTTTAGCTTGCCAATTAGCAATTGCTGGTTCATTAAGATCTTTAGCATAATAGGCCATATCTCCTAATATACTTAGAACTTGTTCTACTCCAAGTATACCTTTATAACTAACCCATTTACCACCTATATTAATAGTCTTTGGCTCATAACCATAGTTATCACGCTCTTTCTTCCTTTGAGATGCATTATAACTACCGTTACCTCTGACATTACCTGACATAGCATACTGCCATAAGCTACCTACTAGAAGACCACTAAACATTAATCGTCCAGTATATTCTGCTCTTAGGTTCTCAAAGATAGCCATAGCATTAGGTGTTCTAGACATATCTATACCATGTTCAGCAAGTGCTACAGCTATATCATCTGAGGTTTTAGCATATATAGTCTTACTATACTTATTAAAACCAGGTATTAATGAAAGTGGAGTCCAAGATGCTGAGTTTTTAATCCAGTTACTAGAAGTTCTAGGGAACATCATAAGAAACTTACTTATAGGATAAGCAGTTGTTCCTTTATTTAACCAGTTAGCTAAACCATCATCTAAGTTAAGTTGTACTTCACCAGCTACAGCTCTTAATACGTCATCTTTGATAAGACCATTTGCATCGAAGAAGTTCTTATAATTCTTAGCTTCTGCTACAAGTACAGCTGTTTTTTTAAAGTAACCAAATTCACTAAATACATCATCATATGCTTTAACTCTAGATAAGTAGTGTGCTAACATTGTAGATGTATAAGCATCAGGGAATACTAGTCCAGTCATACCATATCTCATTGCTGGATGACGTCCTAATTCCTTAAGGGTATAAGCCATATCATATTGAAATACTTTACCCCAGTTACCTTCCTCTTGCCATGCTAATTTCATTTCATCCATGATATCCCATTTCTTATCAGCTTGGAAAGTGAAATCCTTACGATAAGCTTTGATCATCATGTCTGGGTCTTTATGAGCTTTCTTCATCATAGTAAAAGCATCTTGTATTGCTCTTCTATTAGTTTCAAAGATAGCTCCTTGAGCATACATTGTTCTCTGTAACCCTGTAAAGTCACCAGTAGCAGTACCCCAGAATCCATGACCTAATACAGCTGTAATAGGTTTTGTTATTAATTGGAAGGTATTACCAACCATAGCTCTAGCTGCTGAAAGACCAGATAGAACATTATTCATAACAACACTCCATGCACCTTTAGCAAAGAGGTTCATTTCTTTAGGGTTAGGACTCTTAATCATACCCATAGGGGTGACTTGTTGAGCAGCCCACTTATTAAGTTTAGCTAAGGTATCAACATCACCATTAGTATGTGCAAATGCATCAACTAGTGGTCTTAAGAAATGTGGTTTTTCTTTCTTTAGTTTCTTGAGTGTTTCAGTAAATCTAAGGTTTCTAGCATGTATAGCATTTTCTGCATCAGTAAACTCCTTAGTCAATTGTTCAACAACAGTATCAAATTCTTTAGGAGGTACTTGATCAAACCAGTTTTTATTTCTTAACTGCCAACCAGCTATGTATTTATTAAGAGCATATTCATCAAGTAGGAATTGCATCTTATCAATGATTAGATCCATAACATGATCTTCATCGACAAACTTACCACCTTGCTGGATTACTTCAGCTAAACTAGCAGACTCTCTCCCAAGGGTGTCCATAACCCTCGCAGATGCCTCTGAAACCTCTCTTCCGAGGAATCTATCAGTAAGGTCTCTTAGAGCGAATGCAGCGGCTCTCGCTTGCTCTTCATTAATTACTTCAACTTTAAATCTACCTAATAAGAAATTCTTGACATCTCTATTTTCTAAGAATAATCCTCTAACATCATCAATGTTTTCAGCAGCTATGATACTTGTGTATATATCCCAAGCTGCAGCATTCATCTGTTTAGAAGAATATCTAATACCATCTACAACAGCATTAAATCTACCTATATCTCTAGTTTCTTCAGCTACACCCATAACAGCATCTCGAGAGGTACGACCTACCATAAGTCCTTTCTCTCTCATAGCTTCTGTCATAATAGGAGCTGGATCACCTGTAGAACCACCTAATTTGATAGCAGTTGTATCTGCCATGTTTCTAGCTACATTAGCTGGTGGTACACTAGATCTAGCACTAGATGCTTCATCAACAAGACCAGGTGATATATCAGGATCAAAGTCTAATTCTAACTGCTGTGCCTCATCTAAATCTTGTAATTTACGTCTAGCAGCAGCATCAGCTTCTTCAGCATAACCTAATTCTTTTCTCTTCATTGTCTTCTCTAAACCTTCATCCACACCCAATCTATTCTGGATCTCAAGGATCTCATTGATGATTTGGTTTTCTGTTTGTCGGTTCAGTTTACCTGAAGATATTAAAGTTTCAAGTTCTTGTAATCTAACTAGATCATCGGGATCACCTAGTTTAAGTAATTCTAATTGTTTATATTGCCTAGCAGATTCATCAACAGGTTTTAAAAAGTCTACAGGTGTTTTAACTGCAGATTTAGAATCTATGAATGCACCTATAATAGTTCCGAAAGTACTAAGACCTAAATTCTCATAGAAGTGTAGTAGTTTATTTGCTTCTGGACTATTAGATTCTTTAGTTTTCCATGCTTCTGGGATTGGTACATATCCTTTAGGACCGAACATACCAGGAAGCATATCAGATACAACTCTTGAAGCATTCTCATCTTCACTAGTATCACTTAGTAAGGCTACAAGTCCATCAGCCATTCCATAAGCACCTGCCCTCATTAACCATTTCTGTACAAAAGGATAGCTGCCTACACCTAATTTATTAAGCCCTGCTGTAGTGACTTTACCAGCTTGGATAGCAGGTAATACAACTGAAAGTATTCTTCTAGTATTTTGATAAATAGGATTATCCATCTGTGTGGCTGAATCCCACTTATCATCTAATCTATCTCCACCTGGTACAAGAGTACCAACAGTATCCATTGCGAAATCAGCCCAAGCTAATCCTGGTATTGATAATGCTTTGAAGTTATTATCTAGTTGACTACCAACACCTTTCAAGCTCATTTCATAACCATACATATTTTTTTTAGGTTGAGCATCATAAGCTGCTTGATAATCTTCTAGACCCATACCGTGATATTTTCTATACCACTTATCTTTTAAAGCATTTCTTTCTTGTTGGTATTCAGAATCTTGGTATGGTATTCCTAAGAATCCTCTCTTTTTACCAAGGTTCCACCATTCTTCATACTCAGCTTTCATCTGAGCTTCATTAGCTTTATTAGAAAGATCTATTGTACTATTACCAATTTTACTTCTAAAAGGAGCTGGGAAAGAACCTTGTGGTTCTAATACTTCTGGTTCAATAACTTCATCAGAACCTTCTTCTGGGATATACCCCTGTTCATCTAGGTTTTCTTCTGGTAAGAATGCCATTATACACCACCTCCTAATGTGTACCAGGGTACCGTATCAAGATCCCTCACTTTTTGTCTCCTTGCTTTTCTTTCAGCATCTAATTTCTGTCTGTATTCTTTAGGGCTGAGAAAATCTTGTAATTCTCCCTTAGTGGGTAGTTTACTGGCGTCTGTAGTAGGTGGTATTATACCGAAAGTTTTTAATACATTAACAGGTGTACCATCTCTTATAAGAACTTTAATACCACCATTATGTAAGAATTTTTTAACATCAGATATTGTAATTGTTCCTGCAGAATCACTTCCTGTAGGAGCTTCTTCAAAATCTACTCCATTATCAGTTTTGAATATTTCTTGGATAGACTCACCTTGTAAGTATCTTCTAACTTCAGGTTTCATTGGTAAGATGAATTGAACTTTAGCACCATTCCAACGGAATAAACCTGGTTGATTAGATTTTTTTATAATGACACCATTCTGTAATACAGCTTGGTCAGTTAAGTCAGGTGGGATTCTTATATCATAGCCATTATCTTCAAGTGCGTCATTTAAATAATCGGTTTGAGTCTTCGGTTTTCCATCTGGATTATTCTGTGCCTTAAGCTCTGCTAGTTTTACTGTATTATTAAAAGCTCTTAAGCCTATAATATCACTGATTTGATCCTTTTCAGTAATATTTAAATCACTAAATATAGAACCTTCTGTATTTAGACCACTTGTTTTTAAAGCTACACGTTCTCTTTCACCTATTAAATACTTAGCTAATTTGCCTACACTTTTAGGAGATATTACGATCTCTGGGTTATTTTTTTGAAGATCTTCAAGACTATACCCGAGATGTACAATTGCATTATTTAGTTTATCTGTTTCAATTTCAACATTATCAGCATTCTTTAATTCAGCATCAAGGTTTTTTAATGTACCGTCCTTTGATAAATCTCTAAACTCCTTTATTAGCTGTGCGTTTCCACCTAGACTATTATTAGTGTAATTATCATAAACCCAACCTTTTCCTGCAAATGTAGGGTTGGCAGGATCAGAACCTACTCCAAGAACTTTAGAAGTCCGTCTCCACCGACTGTTATTGTACTCATCCGTACCTTTTTTACTTGGATGACCTTCTGCATATTCTTTATTTAGTATCTTTCTTGCTTCGATATATGCTAGAGCTTTATTATTTTTATACGGATTCTCTTTCTTACCTACTTCTGGGGCAGTAATAAGATCATTTGCTAGTACCAGTACTGCATAATCAAAATCTGCCATAGCAACAAAAGCACTTGAATCTAAAGTACTAGTATTTGCTCCACTACCTGGTTCAGTTTGTGAGGTTTTGAACATCTGTAGGGTTTTAGCTTCTTCTGCCTTAAATCCAGTGATAGTTTTTCCTGACCTATTTTTAAAACTTTGTTGAGAAGCATTATTAAATAGTTCAAATTCAGGTCTAATAGAATCCCTACCATCCTGATCTAATCCACTGTATATTATAGTAGCTTTTTTTACATCGTTAGGATCACCACTTTCTAGAAGGGTATATATTTGAACAAACTTATCATCATATTTACCATTAAAACTATTTTCAAATAATTCATTATCTCTATAAAGTTGTGTTTTATCTTTATCAGATATATCAGAAGCTTCTATAGTTTTAATTATACTGAATTTAAAATCTGAATTACTTATCTCAGGCTCTTCACCTTTGGCTAATCCATTCAGTGCCTTAGTCCTAGCCAGCATTTTATTGTCAATATCAACTTTTAACTTATTATAGTTACCTCTTTGCTTCTGGCCACCTGAAAGTTTTTTTGTTTTGGCTGATGCATCCCAAGCTTTAACTATCTGATCTACTCTATTAGGATGCTTACTACCCCAAGTTTCTGTTTTACTAAAACCGTCTTCAGTTGTATGATCAGGTATATATAATTTTGAAAAGAATTCTCTGACTTCCGCTTCAGTTCTAAATCTCTCAGGATATTTTGCCATTAGTTGGGATCCTAAGTATTCAAAAGATCCACCTTTACCTGCATCTACACCTAAGATGAAGCCGTTCTCAACTTGCCATACACCTGCTTCAGTTCTTAATACTGCTTTGTTAAATTTATCATTTAGGTCTGATGTATCCTCACCACCTTTAAGTGGTATTATATCTTCCGCTATTGTTTTATTTAATGCTACTGTTGTTTTACGTGCTTTCTCAGAATTTGCTGCATTTTGGGCTGCTAATCTACCCCAAGTTTGGTACTTTTGAATTATCTTCTGACCATACTTAGAAGAGGATGATATGCCTAATTGATCTAGTTTTCTAAAAGCAGCAAACTCATATATTTCATCAGCATTGCTTTCAGTAATTCCCCATTTAAGGTCATTAACAAACATTTTTACTGATTCATATTCACCACTTGCTTTAGACTTTATCTGATCAAAAGCCCACCGACCATACCTTTCATTTTTTGAGCCTTGTACACCAGACTCATATAAAAAGTTAGCTAGATTTATCTCACCTTTTCTTATTAATATCTGATAATCTTTACCCCATTTCGCTTCAATTTTCTTTCTAACGTCATCTTTTAACTTTAGGGGTTTAGTTAATTTATCCTCCTTCATGGCCTGTTTAATAAGGGCATCACCATGAAGAGTTTGGGCAATCGAAATACTACCTTGAGCTATTTGTGAATAAGCTGCGACTGATTTAGGTGCAAATAATCCATATTTAGCTTCAAAATCAGCCCACTTCTTAGCTTCGTCAGCTTCACCTTTAAGTCGATCTACATCTCTATCAGCTTTAATAGATAAAGCTTCATAGTGACGAGTTCTAGCAGCCTGTTCTAGGATATGTTTTTCTTTTTGAACACCTTGCTCAAATCTATGCTTATCGGTAAGGCCAGAGATGTTAATGTTTGTAGCTTCTTTATGTTGTTCTTTTGCTAATCGGAGAGCATCTATATTAATCTGAGCTTGCTCTTGTAACTCTCTTCTTGAGGCTTGTAAGCCTTGGCCTATCGGCCTAAACCCAGAAGACGTACGACCGGGTCTATATCTGTTTTTTGACATAGTTAATTAGTTACCAATCACTTCCTTCAAATTGGCCAGAAGTAGCTGTAACAGCACCTCCTACACTACCAGCGATACCTTGTATTGCTTGTCCCCATGCCATCTGTGCAGCGGCACCTGGTGAAGCCATAGCTCCTTTAACAGGTTGTGGTCCAAAGTCAAATTCACTAAATACTCTTGGTAGTTGGAATTCAGCAACAGGTATTGGTTGTGCTTTAATTGGATCAGGTAAGACACCTGGATCTAGCATTTTACTTGCATAAGCAGTTAAATCTGCTGATGTTTTATCACGCATTATTTCTTCTAAAACAGCTCGGGTATTTCTACCAGCACTATCATCTGTAGCATCAAGCATTGTTAACTGCCTACCATAGTCAGCTAATGTTGATTGTATAGATTTAGAAGCACTTCTACCAGAAGCCCCTCTAGCTCTTAATTGACCTTCAGCTACTAAACTATCTATATAAGCTTGATTCCTATCAAACTGTCCAACATCTCCAGCTTCTTCTAATTTTACAATCTCACTATCCATAGCAGCTTTAGCTGACAAATAATTCATGTCAGTTGTATCTGAATATATTCTATCAGATCTTTCAAACGCTGCTTCGTTGGAAGCTTGCTGGGCATTTCTTATTTGGAGTGCATATTGATATTGCTGTTCATTAGCGGCATCTTTATAAGCTCTTACTTTGCCTTCATTTCTAGCTTCCAACATGATACGGTCAACAGCTTCCATTCGCTGTGCTTGCATCTGGGATCGTTTTGCATCCCACATATCCATATCATATTGATATCTAGCTTGTGTGGCTCTATTCTGAGCTTCAGCCTGTTCTCTAGCTGCAGCAGCAGATCTACTACCACCCATTATTCCACCAGCAATACCTATACCAGCTCCGACAACAGCTCCTATCCACTGATTCTCTAAACCTGATGCATCTAGCTGTTGTTGCAGCATAGCTTTACCAGGGTTCGGTTGCATAGATATTTCAGCGTCACTCATTGGGACGCCGAATTCATTCATCATCATATGTTAAGTCCTCCTATAATTTCTAGGTGAGTAATGTCCTTCCCACATCATTGAGTTTAGAGACACAGGGAATGGTGAATCATTAAACACTCTTAGTTGGAAATTATCTGATCTTTGATGGATTGGTAGTGATACAACTGATTCATCTTTAAGTGCAATATCATTTGCTAGATATCCATCAGCCATGGAAGTTGGTTTCAAGTTATACCATTCATCAAGATATATAACTATCTTTACATCATTACCTGGTGCTGTGTTGAATGTAATTTGTTTATCAGCAGATACGGTAAATGCAGTAGTAGTAACACCATCTAATGTTACTTTAACTTGCTCCTTATCTATATAATCGAAGTCTTCTTCAGTCCAGTTGAATATAGTTGTAGAACCATCTCCATCATATTTCTTCTCTCCTTGTCTAATACCTTTGGACTTAAGTTTAAATCCACATACACCAGATAAACCAAGAGAGAATTTCATTCTATTAACAATTAAACTAGCTGTATAATCTGTATGTTTACCAGCTTCATCTAATTGGAAATATGTTTTAGGTAATTGTATATCATAATCATACTTCCATCCTACTATCACATCATCTTCAATACTAGTTAAATCTTTTCTAAGTACTTTGAAATAAGGATCAGATCCATCATTTGTTATAACTTCAGGTGTAGTAGTGAAACCAGATTCAATGAATTGTCCTGTAGCTGTAGTACCTTTAATAATGATAACAGGAGTTAATTCAGTTACATTAGCCCAAGGTATAAATACTTTAGAAAAATCATTAGTAGAATCATAATCTACTTTATTATTACCTGCAGCATTACTAGCTTCAGTATATAAATCCATACAAGGATTGATCCTTTGACCATCATTATTAACAATAATAGCATCAGTAGGACTCTGACTTAAACTAGCTTGAGATAAAGTAAACTGACTACCTTGTTTAGTAACTGTATAAAAATCATCTGAGTCAACAGCAATTGTCTGTACAGTTCCTGGTAGCTGCCAGTTAAACCAAGCCTCCAAAAGATTCTCTTTACCATCATGATAGGTTCTAAAGAAATATACATATCGAGAAGTTTGATCTGAAAATGCTAAGAATTTATTCTGTGGACTAGATATTAATGTATCTACTGTAGCTGGAATCCATTCATTAACTACTCTTCCTACATCTAAAACTTTAGGGTTATCATCTTGACCAAAGGTCTGCATACCGAAGGTACGTGTATAACTTGGAGTCTTACTAATGAAATTAATTAAGCCACCAACGTCAACAGGTGGTACTTCTGTATCCATTGAGTAGTTAGATATAACACGTATATCAGTAGATGTTGGTGTTAAGACCCCATCAGCTGACATTAGGAATTGTTGGTCTTTACTAAATAGTAGTAATCCCTGTGTTGTAGGTAAAACAGAATAGAGTGTGGTAGGTTTAATTGTTGATGCTTTTAGATCAATAGGATCTGCATCTGTTATTACTTGAGCTGATGTATGGTAGAAATTATAGAAGTTATCATCTTTCTGAACTTGGCTCATAGAGACATTATCATCTGATAAGAATCCAAGTCTATTACTATAGAAGAATCCTCCATTTATTTTCTTACCTACAAAACTAGGATGACTATTAGTTAAATCATCACCTACTGTTCTAGCTGTCCAACCAATCTGTCTGAATGTAAAATTATTAGTTGAGTTATAAACTAATTCATGTGGCATTGTAGCACCATCTAATCCAGTAGATTTTGATGGATCCAGTCCTTCACTATTCCAGTTACCTGGTCCAGATGTACCATTATCTGCTGTAAATTTAGCAAAATAAGTATCTTCTGCAGCATCTGTATTTACTACTTTTACCAGATGATTATGAAATGACTGTTCTGGTAATTGTGTTCTATTAGATACCTGATCTTGGAATACATACATAGCATCCCCTGCTTGACCACCTTCAGCACTAATTGATATAGCAGAATTACTATCAGAAAGATGTAAGGTTTCTCTATATTTAGTTGTAGTAAGTCCTGATATACCTAAGTTATCTATTGCAGTTTTAAATGCATCTAATATAGAACTGTAGGTACCAGCAGCATTACTAGTATGTGTAACAGTATTACCATCAATAACTACTGTATATAAATTACTAGCTGGTGAACCACTTAATACTATTGTAGCTTTTCTATTAGCATTGAATGTAGGATCAGCTACTTTATTAGCAGTGATTAAATTATTTATTATGACTGATTGTTTCTGTACAGTTATCACACTATAATTTAAGCGTGATCCTGTTAAATAATTTTCGGCATTAACTGATGTAGATGTATCCATTGTTACAGTACATGCTGTACCATCTACATTCCATACATCGATACCACCATAACCACTATTAGGTTTAGGTTTAATGCACCCTATATATTTTTCAGTTTTGGATCTAGATATGTAGAACCATTTTGAATTATCATAAGTAGTACCAGTACCTAGATTCTTAATCCATTTGAAACCAGGTCTTTTAGTAAGACCAAAGGTAGGGTCTGGATACCCATTTAGGCACTCCTTTACTTGACCTGGTAGTTTCTTAGAATCTGCTTGTCTGGATACTCCACCTAGATAATCATCAATTCTTTGAGTGACTGCTGGCATTATCTTTGAAGTGCTTGAAACGGTTTGTAACTATTGTAATAGTTTGATTTATCATATGGGTGTCCAAATATAGTATATTCACCTTGTGAAGTTTCATATTCTAAAGCAGTGGATCTAGCATATGCTTCCTGTTGTGATAGCATATCAAATTGACGCTGATCTCCTATAATTCTTTGAGAAGTTATGGTAGCAGCTCTAGATGTAATAAAGTTCTGTATCGGTTCTGGTATATCTACCCAATCAAACTGCCATATAACATCACATTCTACTTTACTATGATCAGGCCAAGTATATCTGTGATGTAATCTATCATATAATTTCCCATTTCTTCTAGTACCATCATACTGCCCATTAGTACCAGTTTCAGATAATTTTATTTGCAGTACATTATTAGGTATAGGTATTTCGTCATTTGTATCAGGGACAAACTCATAGTGAGGTTCCCTATTGAAGGTCCATCCTTCTGCTTGTATTTCTCTGTTTACCTGTAGCAACGTGTCGTATGCTATCGCAACGTCAGGGTTGGTAGTGTCTAACGTGGTTACAGGAGCCTGACCACATGACGACAGTATTTGATTTATGGCAGGTAATTCTTGCGTGGCGTTAGTGGTTGGATAAGGCATAATTATTATTATTAAGAAAAAGGGGGAACCGAAGTCCCCCGTATGTATAAAACTGTTATGAAGCGTTAGCTGGATATGTAGATCCGAAAGCAGCTGGTGCTGTAGCGGTTCCTGCATATAGTTCAACGCAAGCAGATGGGTTAAGGAAGTCGGCTCCCATAGCGAGACGTCCTAGAATAACGTCACCCTGGTAAATCACCGATACATCCCCAGAAGTTACTTGAACTTGTGGGCCCATAGCTTCAACTACACCTGCGCCTTCTTTCTGGAAGATAAGTCCGCAAGAGTTAGCGAAGTTAGAAGCTTGGCCATACTCACCATTGATACCTGCAACAGAGTTGCGAGCATCTTCGATTGCTTCATCAACGAATGAACCTGTGTTGCCAACAGCAGTTGTGTTAACATCAACAGTATCATCATTACCTGAAGATGGCTTGTACTTAGTACCATACTTGCTGAAGAATGGAACGTTCATTGACTTGTAGATTTTGATACCTGCAATGTCGATGACTCCTTCTCCGCTTTGTAAGGCTGTACCTTGTACGTCACGGTTAATCAGGTTGTTGTTTGCACAATCCTTAATGAGAGAGTAGTATTGACGTGGGTTTAGTACCGCAACACGGCCCTCACCACTAACTCCTTTCTCGTCTAGAGCTGCAGCTGCATCATAGAATGCAGTTACTATGTTTGCTGCTACAAGAGCATCGTTTGCATCAGCATTGGTACCAACACGAATTTGTGTTCCACCTGGTTCTACGAAGTTAGCCTTCGTGATAGGAGATGCAATACGAGCACCCTTAGAGATTGCTCTAAAGATTAGGCGGTCATACTTTTGTGCAAGTGCATAACCAATCTTCTTGGAGATCTCGCCACGTAAATCATAATGGGCAAGTGTCTCATCTAATTCATATACGAATGCACTTGAGATTAATAGATCGTCAATTGTAATCGTCTTCTCAGCTACTGGAGGTGCTCCATCTGAGTTACCAAGGATAGACTGACCTGGTACATGGTACTCAGCAGTCGTGCGACCTGTGTAAATGAACTGTAATGACTTACCGTTCTTTAGGGTACGCTTGGTAACAAGGTCTCTAGCGATTGTGTTACGCTGGAAGCCTTTGAACATCTCTCCACTAAACAGCTTGAGGTATAGAGCTCTTGAATCTCCGGTCGAGTTCGATTGACCCGGCCTCGTCAGATCGGCAAGAGGCTCATTACTATTCTGATGTGCCATTTATATGGGATAAATTTAAAAGATATGTACGTTCTTCAGCTGAAAATTTTTTGCGCTAATATTTAATTGTCGTGGTCTTTCCCACCGTCTAGACGGCAAAGGGTATCCCCGTGGGGGCCAATGCCAATTATGCAGAAGTCCTACTCTGAGGTGCTTCTACACTTGCACAGTAAGGTGCAGCTTTGTGGTGATATCGAGTATGTAATACCTCGACAAATATAAAGAAGGCCAGCAGTCCGAAGACTGCCAGCCATAGCTCACTAACTTGTGAGAGCTTCTTCCAAAGTTTCATATTCCTCATCAACTCCAGGTGGTTGCTTATCACTAGGCATCGTATCAGGATGCTCTTCTGGTTTATTATGATGGTTTACTACCCCATAAGGATAGACAGAAGCGATAGCTCCTCTAGAGTTTTGATGTGACATAGTTAAATTTTAGAAAGAATATTTTGCACCTATTTTGGTGCCATATGTGTTATCAGCAGTCTCATCAGTTACGAATGATACTTCTCCATATACATCTAATTTCTCTGATGCTGCTACGGATGCACCGAGCTTACCTGAGAAATCTGTAGACCCATCTACTGCGTCTCCGTTGACGAGAGCTGGTCCGCCTTGGATGTAGTATCCAAGATCTCCTACTTCGCCTTCGTAGCCTACATGTAGATCAGTAGTACGGGAAGTATAATCATTGCCTGTATAAGATGCGTTAGACTCAACGTTTACATAAACGCCAGCCATTGCAGGAGCAGAAGCGAGAGATGCCGCTAGAGCAAGTGCAAGTTTTTTCATGTTAAGTTAATTACTTTGTAGTTCTTGTGTACTCAACACCACGATACCTTAGTTTAACAGTCATTGTTAATACTCCAGTACCACACCCCCGTTCCATGATGTGGTTTCATGCGTTCTCGTTAGAGAATGAACGGACGTGATGTTGAGGTGGCTTCTTCTGGTTTGATCCGAGCCGCCAGTTTCCTAGAATATTCCAGGTATAATCTGTCCAGTAACAATATATGAACCGATTGCTGCAATGAATCCGAGCATAGCAAGCTGTCCGTTGACACGCTCTGCATTTTCAAAGTATGGTTGATCCACTACTTCTACTTGTGGTTCAGTTGCAAATTTATTTTGGGGCATTAGGGGTTAAAATAGGTTTACTGGGCTGGTTACGATGAACTGTTCGGGCCAGCCGCTACATTGTTATTTTTTAGGGGGTCTCCCTTTCTTGGTACCGTAAGTACCTTTACCTTTAGGCATATTCTATCTCCTTAGTAGTTGCCAAATCGAGTGGGAAATTATGTGCGTTTCTTTCATGCATAACTTCCATACCTAGGTTAGCCCTGTTGAGCACGTCAGCCCATGTTGGAACAATCCTACCACTGGAGTCAACGATTGATTGATTGAAGTTAAAACCGTTGAGATTAAAAGCCATGGTGCTGACTCCCATAGAGGTGAACCATATGCAAACGACTGGGAAAACAGCAAGGAAAAAATGAAGGCTCCTACTATTATTAAAGCTGGCGTATTGAAAGATAAGCCTACCAAAGTAGCCATGAGCAGCGACAATATTATACGTCTCTTCCTCTTGGCCGAATTTATATCCATAGTTTTGAGATTCGGTTTCAGTTGTTTCTCGAACTAACGAAGACGTAACCAAGGAACCATGCATAGCAGCGAACAAAGCACCACCAAACATCCCCGCAACTCCCAACATATGGAAAGGATGCATAAGGATATTATGTTCCGCTTGGAATACAAACATAAAGTTGAACGTCCCTGAGATCCCAAGAGGCATACCGTCAGAGAAAGATCCTTGTCCGAACGGATATACGAGGAATACAGCAAACGCTGCTGAGACTGGGGCACTATAAGCAACACTGATCCATGGTCGCATTCCTAGTCTATAACTAAGTTCCCATTGTCGTCCCATATAAGCTGCGATGCCGATGAGAAAGTGGAACACAATGAGTTGATATGGTCCTCCGTTATATAACCACTCGTCGATGGTTGCAGCTTCCCAGATTGGGTAGAAGTGAAGACCGATTGCATTAGAGCTCGGGACGATGGCTCCTGAGATGATGTTGTTTCCATATAAAAGTGATCCAGCAACAGGTTCACGAATTCCGTCAATGTCTACAGGCGGTGCTGCGATAAAAGCAATAATGAATGCTGTTGCTGCTGTAAGTAAGCATGGAATCATAAGTACACCGAACCAACCAACGTATAGTCGGTTGTCGGTGCTTGTTACCCATTTACAGAACTGATTCCAATTATTCTGTTGGGGTAATGTGAGTGTACTCATTAGGCTAGTTCTCTTTTTTTCATGTCATGGTACTTACGCATATGATCTATCCTAAGTTCATCGGACGCACCTCTGCCTGGATAGTTTTGTCTATTAAATGTATCAGATGGAGTTTCATGACCCCATACATTAGCAATGTTTTGATCCCCGCCACCAGCGTCTACACGCTTCCAGATATCACCCGTCTTTTGTAACTGGATCCATTCTTTCTGAGCTCTAGTCCGTGTAGCTGGGTCTTGACCTGGATCATTTATTAGATCGTACAGTGTTTTGGATCTATGGAGGTACTCGTCACTGTATCCGAATGGGTTACCAGATATCTGAAGACCATTCATTCTATCTATCTCCTCATCTGTAGGTGTTAGTGATGGAATAGGATTATTGTAATCATCTACTGGAGTATTATGCTGATTAGGATCATGGCTATCATCACCCCAACCATATCTAGGTATACCATCATGTATAAAGGATGGGTCATGGCTACGGTGTGCTACTTTAGTATTATTATTTGGACCACTAGCCCAGTCAAAACCTGCAGCTGGATTAGGATTAGGTATTGTAGGACCACGGTAATCACCGAAATCATCAAAAGGATGATCATCATACCCACCTATACCCCATCTAGGTACTGGGTGTTGTCTACGAGATCTAGGACTTGGCTCTCTAGTATCTCCTGCTATTTGTAGTTCTCTCAATTTAGCTTTCTTACCTTCATTAAAGGCTATACTTAATTGATCTGTAAGTGCAGTCATAATTAGAATTTCATATCAGACCTCGCTACTTTCTCCATGACATCACGTCGATAAGCCGGGTCTTTATCATATTTAGGGTCACTCATAGCAGCAACCATTTCTGCTTGGCTACGATAAGTATCACCACTTGATTTAGCTGGTGTACCTGTTAACATTTTACCATCATAACCTACTCTATCATTATATCTTTGAGCTAAAGAGTTGATTGCAAAGAAAGCAGAAGCTAAATCACCTCTACCCATTACTGCATCAAACATATCTATCTCTTGTTTTTGGAGATTACTTTGAGCCCATTGTAACATGTTATTATAGTTCTCATCTCCTCCTACTATACCCTTTAAGTCTGTAACATTCTGTTCAGTTAATGTTGGTATAGGCATGTACTTAGATTCAGCATCTTGCCTCCATTGCAGGAAGTTCTTTGCTAGTTCTTGGTTACTCATCTGAGATATCTTTTCGATCATCTCTTTAGATACTTCACCCTTTTCAGAAGATGCTTGATTATAGAAATCATCTAAGAATTCAAATGAATTTACATCATTAGGTTTATCTTCTGTGTCAGATTTTTCTTCTGCTTGTGGCTCATCAGAACTTTCTTCTGTTGAAGTTGGCTCAGATTTTTCGCCCAATTTTTTCTCGAGTTCTATATAAGCCTTCTCTAATTCTTCAGCATTTTTATATTTACCAGCTAGGACTTGCTCCTGCTGTTGTTGCATTTCCTCTCCTATCTGGAGAGATTCCTGTTCATCACTTGTCAGGTTCTCAGATGTGGATACTGTATCAGTACCCGCATCATATGTCATTGTCTCTGCCATAGTTTAAATTGGTGGTGCTTCTTCTTCTTCAGGTGGTGTTAATTCTTGTTCTAAACCAGGGTTCTTTGAAGGGTCAAATATAGGAGCCTTAGCCATGTTAGGCATCTGCTCTGTTATTGTTTGCTCCATCTGTGCTTGCTGTACTTGCTGTTGTTCAGCTTGTCTATCTTGTACACTCTTGACAAGGTTAAGAACATCTATACCTTGAGCTGCAGCTAACCTTTTAATTACTTCATCTGGATTAATGTATTGACCAATAGCCTCTGGTCCCATTGTTTGTGCAATAGTAGTGAGGAATTGACCCAGAGCTTGTACATCCTGACCCCTACCTAATGAATTAATACCAGCTACTATAGTTGGTTTAACCATACCTTTAGGGATACGAGGTATGTCTCCTGTTTTCTGGAATACATTTAATATTCTATTTAAATAAGGTACTAAGAACTCAGTAGTAAGTAGACCAAATAATCCGCCTAGCTGTTGTTCTAATTCTAATTGAGTCATCCTTACTTCTTCAGCAGTAGTACGTTCTGACTGCCTAACATTAAGTATAAGGAATGCTTCACTTAATCTCTTTTCTAACTGACCCATTAACTCGTAAGCTGTTTGGAAGTCAGCTGTTTTACCTACTTGTACAACACCGATATCATCTGGTCGTCCTTGAACGATTGCTCCATTACCCGCCTGTGCGAGTGTGGCTGGTTTAGTAGTACTTGAGGGTGAAACTACAAAGACAACCTTAGCTGCCGCTGCAGAGCCTTCTACGAGTGCCTGAGTGAGTGCTTCAAGAGACTTAAGATCTCCTATGAATTGACCAACTCTTCCTCGACCGTAGGCTTCACCATCTACTGTATTAAACCTTAAAGGTAACCACGGAGTAGCATCTACTGGTGCTTTACTTATTGATTTAGGTAATACTTTTCCATAAACTTCTTGATGCCAAGTAAGTCTATTGTTATCTCTTTTCACATGAGTGAATACATCACACTCTTCCTCGTTTCCATCATTGTAACCTTCTTCATTGGTTGACATGATAGTAGATTCAACTGTCTTCTCTTTAGGAAGTTGATCTTGTATTAACTTTTTATTGATACGTTCTTTTGTGACTATTTCTATTACATCACCGTTACCATCTCGTTCTATAACGTAGCGATTTAGAGGGAATAATTTCAGACCAGCTTTACCCATAAATATGAGAGCATTACCACCGACTACTAAATGCTGTAGTGCTTGGTGTATTACTACACGATCATCAGATGCAGCAATAGCATCGAGGATAGTGCGCTCTATCTTTGCAAAGGATAAATCTAATTCTGATTTTACTTCTGGTGGAAACTCTTCACCTAAGTTAGCCTCGTCTACCTGTAGCTTAAAGAAGCTGGTTTGTGGAGGGACTAGTGATAGTGATAGCTTAGATGCTAACGCTACTACACCCTTTGCACCAACGCTTTGCCAAGGAGTTTTTAATTGTTTCATACCTGCGATCCTTTCTTCGTGACCACGGATAAGATACGGTAAAGTTAACTTAGATGCCTCTTCTGCTTCGCTTAGAAACTGGGAACGATCACTTGATAAATAATCATAACGTTCTTTAGCTGTTGTCATTGTTATTAGACGTTAAGTGATCCTGTTTGTAAATCAGTTCTTGTTCTACCAGATCCCCCTCGCCTAGTGTAGGTCAGACCTTGGTTTGTTCTAGAGCCTGTTACTCCAGACCCTGCTTGTCTTGATAGGTTGAATAAATCTTTAGCTGTTGCTAATTGACTACCTGACAGCCCAGCAAAGTCTGATGTTAACGCTTGTGCTCCTGACTGTAGGTTTTTTATTTGCTCTTGTGATACTGCAAAGTCTGATGCTAATTGACCTAACCTATCACGGTTCTGTTCTCTTAATTGTCTCTCACTAGCAAGTGTTGCATCTCTACCTGCTTGCCAGTTAGAAAATGCTAGTGCTTGTTGATCTACGTCACCAAACTTATTTCTAATCCACGCATCATCATAATTGTTTGGTACTTTTGTTTCGTGGTGAGTTGTAGTGTGTCTACCTCCGCCTCCCATAATATTACTCCTAAAGTGTAAGTGTTACATAGGAATGTTTCCAATCCCATTTCAATTTTTTAGTAAGACCTTTTCTTACTTTTGCTTCAATGAAATCACATCCATTGATTTTAGCAAAGTTTACTACAGAATCATTGAATGTTTCCATGACTTCATCAAACTGATGGCCAGATTTAGTAGCCCATCCATGGATAAAGAATCCTTTTTTACTTGGGTACTCTGAGAATTCACCAAAGCAGACGGATACTATATCATTGCCATCAGTTACTATCCATAAGAAACATGCACCATTAATAATAGGTCTCAACATATCTTTAGAATCAACTTCTTCGATAGAGTGAGCTAAAGCCTTATCAATTAATGGTGATATCTCTGTCCATATTGAAGGTACTTCATGTGGTGGTACTAGAAGTGCTTTCATTATCTATACGGTTTTTATACCACTCCACTACAGAACGTTGCCCTGCCTTATACATGATAGAAGCAAGTTCCTCTTTAGGATGTGGGTTTATGGGTGGGAATTTTTCATCCATCTCTACTGAGAGGGAATCTATTGTTGGCCCTAGTAAGGGCTCAAGCATATTGGGGTAGATTGACATTGCTATGTTCAAAGAAGGCTGGCATACGTGCTGCTTTTGTATCAGAAAACTCTGGGGCTTTGCCCTCATACATTAAGCGATCGCTTGCATCCAGCCAAAAATTTTTGTCCAAATATTTATCGGCAGTATTTATACCTAGAGGTTGTAGAACCCAGTTAATGGTGGCCTTCCTAAGTTTATCCAAAGAAGGAGAAGCAGATAGGCCCAACTCAGCACATACAAGGCTATTCG
>VTLG01002683.1_pt1 | contig 20907 bp, 23 predicted proteins | sample 4694571 | NCBI WGS metagenome assembly VTLG01 (sample SAMN12604809, study PRJNA352737) | marine metagenome | biome: ENVO:00000447; feature: ENVO:00000209|ENVO:00000569|ENVO:01000036; material: ENVO:00002151; isolation source: viral sequences binned using virsorter ... | reverse complement strand
CCAAGACCAACGTCAGCCACAGATTGTCCCCTGATCTGCCCGACTCTTCCCGGCGACATAAATCGAGCCATCGCTTGATCCGCCAAGTCGCCTCTTGATTGAGCCGCACCCATTCTGTCAGACTGCAATTTAGTAAAACGACCTGATTTTTTGCCCCCTATTTGCAGACCCTTTGACAAAAGCGGGGTCATTCTTGATTTAGTTTGTTTTATTGTTGCAAGATTTTTAATATCCTCAGTATTCAGAAGTTCTTTTTCTTTTCCGGGGCTTATATCTTCTGCGGCCTTAGTAAATAGAGGCTTCAGTTCACGATCAGCTTTTGCTGTACGTTTTATAAGACCAGCTGCCGCTTTGTCTGATTTTTCTCTGGCAACTCTTGTATGCTCATCCCGTGCTATTTTATTGCCAATCAATGATGCCGCTAATGCGGCGGCCGCTATTTGCCAAGCCATACTCTATCTCCTATCCAAACTCATTTTCAATAACTGACCCAGAAGTACCTTTCTGTCCCATCATCATGTTATATGGGTTGCTTCTTGACTGACTAGCGAACAATGCGGCGTTAGCCATACCCTGCTGAATAGATCGCTGATCTTGAATCTCTTTAAACAGACTGCCAACATCTTGAAAAATATTCCCCATAGCTTGCTGATTTGCCATGTTAACAGCCCGATTTTTATTAGCCATAAATGACGTTCCGATACCTCCCAGTAACGAACCACGACTTACGTCCGATTGTGCCTGTGCCATAAGATTGTTCATTAATGACTGATCTAATGCTTCTTTTTCGCTTCTTGCCCCAGCAACACGCTGATCTATTGATCGTCTGCCCTCTCCTATACGATCCATGAGTCTTGCTTCAGCATCAGCTTGGGCTGAACTCCCAAGAAGATTTCGTCTGGAAAGAGCAAATTTAAGCTCCCGTCTTGCGTCACCAATATCCTGTTCAAAATCTGGCAGAAAACGATCCCGCACACGATTTTCAATATCTTCAAAAGAAGCAAGTCTAGCTGGGGTATATTGATTAGTGAATGGTCTGTTTGTGTTATAAGCCACAGCCTCATCAATAGCGGCCTGATTTGTATTATAAGTTCTAGTTCTCATTTCTTCTGGAATAGAATAACCCCGATCTCTTAGACTCTGGGCAGATACTCCACCCCAATCATCTTGGGATTCACGATAATCTTGTATTGCTTGTGTATATGCTGGGTTCGTTTCTGTTACTGTACGAGAAATCCCTGCAGGTACTACTCTTGGTGTCTCCTTATTAAAAAATTGACCTTTGACGGCTTCTATGTTGCTTGCTATTCTTGATCTACGAGCCGCTTCAGCCGCCGCCGCTGCCTCTGCCGCTCCACCGTCTCCGCCACCACCTTTACCCATTGCTATTCTCCTTTGTTTTTCCAAAAATTAATACGTCATAACCATCTTCAGCGAATCCCTTCAAATGTCCCTCCTGTGAAAGACCGATTCTCTGAAGCCACTTATGAGCGACATGTCTCCAACCTATTGATTGCGCCTGTATTCTATGTGCTGTATTGTTTTCAAACATCAACTGCATTAGTTCCATTATAAATTTTGTCGTCACCCACCAATCTCTTTTTGAAATCTTGTCTGTCGCTAAAAGCCAAATTGTAGCAACTTTCGGGTTGCTGTAATACGCTCCACCTATGACAACTGGTTCTCCATCTCTGTTAAATATCGTATAAGATTCACCACCCTGATTTAATATTACTTTTGCCATTGCTTCTTTTGTTTTAGCAAAAGTCAAAGATGAAGTTTCTTTAAAATCATCCTCACGCATATTCTGACAGACATAAGCACAATCTGCCAGACTCATTTCATAAACTGGTAAATGACTCAAAGTGGCGCCAAGTTTTCGTAATATAAACTTATTGCATCAAGTTGAAATGCCTCATCTGCACTATGTTTGAATACAGGAGCAACACTCACTCCTGCGATCTCCATAGGCGTCATTACGTCTGGTCTAGTATCTCCTGTTATTGAGATTTCGTCAGTTGTAAATGTAGAATTGTTCACCCCATCTATATATTTGAATGATAGTCTACCAGTACCAGTTGTTACCGTATCAACACCACGAAACATTTTTAATATTCCCGGTTTCTTTGCATCAACAAAAGCCATAACCATTTCAAACTCAAACGGAGTCCCAGCAGTATATGTCCCTGTCGCATCATTTGAAACGAAACTTTTCGCAATGTTGAAAGTATTTGTTGTTGCCCCTGTGATTGTGTAGGTTCCATTATAGTTTGTTGTCCCCGATATAATTACTTCATCCCCGTTCACCCTTCCATGACCAGTAGAAGTTACAGTCGTAACCCCAGTTCCACCATCTGCAAAAACAGTTATTGCTTTTCCAGTTTCGTAGCCATCTCTAAAAACATCATCTGACAATCTGTAAAGATTATCTCCAGTTCTTAAAAATATTTCGCTGTCAAGTAATGTCCAATCATCAATATTCCATGGTAGTGCATACTCAGACCAAGCAGTTATTTTTGCTGTTTTTGAAATTGTAAACGCATAAATTGTTTTATCTATAACACATAAATATTGTCCTAATTTTGGGCTGAATTTTGCTTTAGGCGTAACTGTTGGTGTTTGTGGCAAATCAACTTGCACAATGCTGTCTATCGGCGAACCAATATCAATTTCTGATTGACTGTTCGTAAGTATTGATTCAGAAATTGATCTAAACCCAAAATCAGTCAGCATATACATATCCTGAAACAACAACGCAATACTTCTGTGATAACGTGTATGTACGCCCGGAAGCGATTGAGCAAACGAATGATTCGCTGGGTCTGGATCAACAGTCCATAATTGAGAACCGTCAGCGAAAAAAACAACTAGATTTTTTTCTTTATACTGCCCTAACGCTAATGCGTTTTCAGATCCCTTCTGTTTCAATCCAACAGCTAAATTGCCAGCGTCTTGACTTGTTGTCCAATCTCTCGGCGCACTTGTCGCTGAAAAAGATACAACGTCTCCGTTAATAGCCCATATCTTGTCCTCCATCTTAACAACACCCTTTGAGTTCGGACAATTAGCGTCTATGATTCTTGTTGGTGATGAACCATCAAGATAGTGATGCAACGTAACTCCATTTGAATATTCAATGCTTACATAAACATATCCTTTAAAAACATCAGCAAAATGAACATGAGCAACTGTTACACCAGAAGATATACCAACAGTCCAAACATCAGTCACCGTATGCCCGAATCTTGCGTTGAATGTTATCTGCACACCTTCTTGCAAATCTTGTGCTGATCCAGAAATTGATACCCCAGTCGTATAAGAACCAGAATCTTTTTTCCACTTGAAAGTATTCGGTATTTTTTCCCAAGTACCAGTCGCTTCATCTGCTACAAAATTTTTCTGAATAACAAATGTATTAGTCGTGGCATCACTAATCGTATGCGTACCATTGTAGTTAGCTGTCCCAGTAATACTAATTTCGTTGCCACTTATCAATCCATGACTCGCATCTGTTACCGTAGTAGTCCCGCTAAATGGATTTGGGCTCAACTCCCATGCTCCAGTGGCGTCATTAGTTGTATATTCTTTGACTATGTTAAACGTATTTGTCGCAACATCTTGTATTGTAAACGTGCCGTTATAATTTGTTGTTCCAGTAATCGTAATGTCATTTCCGTTAGACAAACCATGAGCGGCTGAAGTTATTTGCGTATTACCTCCCCACGATCCAGTTGCTTCATCAGATACGAAAGTTCGTACAATCTGAAATGTATTGGTAGTAACTGCGGCGATTGTAAAAATACCATTATAACTTGACGTTGCACTAATAGTTACTCGATCTGAATTAGATAAACCATGACTAGAGCTTGTAATAGTCGTATTGCCACCACCAGCATCAGCCATTACTGTAATTGAACCAGTATGTGCATTTGCCATTGCCGTAATAGCCAATGAGTTTAATTCTTCATACTTTGTAATAGTGCCAGTTGTTTTCCCGTCTATTTCAATAGTAAATGTAGGCGTTCCAGACCCAGTATAACCACCACCAGATGCTAGATCATTTAAACCAGAACCAGAAAATGCAGATGGATTGACGTTTGAACCAGCAACCTGATTCGGAGTTATTGTGAACGCTTCTATCTCCCATCTATCACCAAGTGTATGCCCAGTTGTTGCCGCAAAAGTAATCTGCACACCATCAGTCAATGTTTGTGCTGAACCAGTAATAGAAACTCCAGAAGTCAAACCACCAGATTCTTTTTGCCACTTGAATGTATCTGGCGTTCCTGTTGCGTCAATTTCAACTACAAACTTTGTTTTTAAACTGCCGGAATAAGTTCCCCCGCTTGTTGCGTCATTTAACGCTGAATCACCGAGAGGTCTGTACTTAACTTGCCGTATCACATTTGCGTGAGTAACAGCACCGCTTGTAGTAAATGTATTCAATACTCCACCAGCGGCAAAAATACCAGTTGTGCCTGACTCAAGAGTAGTTATTTTCTGAGTTCCCGGTCGCTTTTTAATAGCTTTACCAGCAGTCACATATCCGTTTTTCAGTTCTCTCAGTCTATTGGCGTCAGCAACAGAAGCACCTTTTCGCAGGTCTTTTCCTATGCTGAAATCATCATAAGTAACAATAGGCATTAAACGTCATCCAAGTGATAATGTTTCATGTGATGGTCAAAGTAATGGCTGTACTGATTTTTATATCTGTGTTTGCCACGAATGAAACGCTTTGAACCATGCGTTCCACCTTTTATTTTCTCAAGCATACGACTAAACTGATTGCCGTAAACAGCCGCATCTTCGTGACGGTAATGCGATTTAGCATTTGCCAAAGCTAATATCAAAATCAAATCTGCATCAAGCGTAGCTTTATCAGCGTCAACGCTAAAAGCATTAAGACGTTTGACGTACTCAAGATCAATTCTATATTTGTTGCTGTCTGGGGATGGCCAAATTTCTATCTGATCTCTACGCTCATAGCGTGATGGCTGTGATTTCGGCGTAACAAAATCATCATGATAGTATTCGATTCCTTCAACTAATGCCCATCTGCTGGGAGTAGCCGCTGTCGTGTCACGGGCTGTAACGATTAACAAACGATCTGGATTACAGTCGTTCGGCCAATCGTATTTCAGTTGCCCATCTTGAGTAACAATCTCATCTGTACCTATATGAGTTCTCGGTGTATATTCCCAGTAAAGCTGTTCTTGAGCTTGTCTTAAAAATGAATCAAGAATCGCCGTGTTGATTCCAGCTTGCGAACCAAGAGCGGCGAAACCCAATCTATCTCTTAATTCTTGACGTAAAGAACCTAAATTTCTTGCAGTTGGCAGAGGCATTAACTAACAGTCTCCAATTCGCCTTTATCAGCTTTTTCGATTAAATCAACTAAAACTTCTTTTTTTGATATGGGCTTGTATTTTATTCCCATCTCATCTAAAAGTTCTTTCAGTTGTCTGTTTGTCATTTCATTGTAATTCATGTCAATGACATCATCTTCTTCATCAAACGCATCTATTGGGATATGTTCGCCAGCGTATGTTGCGTTGTTCTCTTTTTCTAAACGGCGATCTTCCATTCTCCCATAAACATATTCAACATTAGACATCAACTCTGTACCTTCTATGATCCCGTAAGCTGTTTGCAATCTTGAATATTCAGATTCATATTCTATTTCTACCACGTTGTGAACAACTGGTTTTTCATTTCGCACCTGATATTTTTTATCTTTTGGGTAATGATACTCGTATTTCTCGTATTTCTTGACATTACCATCACCAAATATCTGTTCTAAAATCTTTATTTCATGTTCGTATATCTGTTTTGCAATAGTAACTTCTATGCTCTTGAAAATTGTGACATCGCATTGCTTTGCTTTCATAAAATTCTCCCGAAATTATTTTTAAACAAATATATCCTCCCCCAGCCTATCCCAGCGATCCACGAAGTCGGATCATGACTTCTACCGGAAAAGCTCCGAAAGGGCCTTTCAGCCGGGAGAGAATTAACGGGGCCTGATAGTGCTAACACACCAGACTGCCCGCTTATTTGTTATGCAAGTACAAGCACCGCATGTGCGTTTGCTCTAGTCATACAAACAGCAAACCGTGAGGTCAGTCCCCACATGTGTTCGTACCGATCGTAAGGTCTGGGTGGCTTCCTGCTAATTTTACCCTGACCATCAATCTCCTTCATCTGAATATAACTCATATTCAGAAAGTAACAGCGTTTTGCAAAAGTCCCACCAAGATCATCAAAGGTTGGGTTCCAAATAATCGGAACACCTTTGAACTGAATCCTGTCCGTTCCACCTTCTGCTGTAATCATAGAACCATTATTGATCTGAATGGTGCTGTATGTTTTCAACAGAAAATTTCTGTAACCGTCCATAAAATCAGTACCCGCCATAATATAATTAGGGCGGCCACCATTCTTAGTACAGTTACGCCACTGGGTTTCCATTACGTCAATAATAGTACCCGTTGTGGTAGCTGTGGTGATGCCAGTTGCGTAGTTATTACGCCACCATGAGTTAGCTGAAACAGAACGATCAATCCCGCCAACCGTACCCGTAGTTGGGTTAACTGCAACCAAATAGTCCAAACCTTCGATGTCATCCGTAGAACCGGAGCCATCTTTCAGTAAGAACTGATCCATCTGTTCTTCCCAACCCAAATCAAGAACTTCGATCTGTTCGTTAAGAAGATTTGTTAGCTGAATTACTTCAGCTTTACTATGAACCCTTCCACGTTTGTTGTTGTCAGTAACAGAAATACCATTCTGAATCAAACGATCTTCATCCAGAGTGAATCCATCATGACAAGCTCTCCACGGAAATGTGGCTTGCTCAATCGTGGAACGATTGTTATATGTAACAACTTTTCGCCCGTTAAAAAACGAAAAATTGTTTTGGTAGCGATAACGCAGTTGAACAACTGCATTTTGCTTACCACCCGGCATCGACCCTTTCCCGCCCTGAAGTTTTTTGTACCAAACTCGCTCTTGGGAAATCTGATCTACCGGTTTGTTTTTCATATAGTAATCAAGTGCTGTTTTACCAGCAATCGACAACTCTTCGGTAGTAAAAGGCATAACAACCTCCGTAGTATTATGCGATTAATAGATTAACCGCTCAATTCTGTCATTATTGCGTCTACCATACTTCCAGCACTTGCTGGCCCAGAAGTATTACCGCTTGACGATAATGGAGCTTGTGCGGTTTTTTTCACTTGTTGCGTTTGAGTTGATGCCATCGAACCAACAGCAGAATAAAGCTGTTCAATAACCGCAGGCCATTGACTCGGCGGGTAGTTCTTTTGTATAGACCCCACCTGATCGAGCAAGTATTTTTCTTTGGCAGAAAAATCAATATCAGTCTTTTTCTTTGCATCCATAAAAGACTGTATTTTTACTGCCGCATCTTGGGTCACCCCTACTTGCTGGTTCTGTGCCTGCTGTTGCTGTTGAGCCACTTGTGTTCGTTGCTCAACACGTTGTTGATTTCGCCTGCTATTTGCAAGTTCAACAGCATGTTCTCTCGACAGTTCATAGCTATCGACTTGATCTTTCAGGTCCGAAAAGTCATCTAGTAGATCAACTCCCTCTACTTCGACTCCCATTTCCTTAGATAATCTTTGTACTTCACCTCTGGCAAACTGTAGAGCATGTTCTTTCATAGTACGGTCTGAAGATGTTGCCAACTTACCGTAGTCAAGCAAAACAGCAAATTCTTCTGGGCTAAGACCAGAATCGGTAACTGTTTTTTGAATCTGTGTTACAGCTTCTTTTGCTTGAGAAATTTCATGATCTTTTGTTTTATTATCAGCCACCAAATCCTGAAAGCGCCGTGATGCTTTCGGTTGTAAACCTTCAGGTTCTCGGTAAAGCTCAGATTCTTCGCTGTCCTTTGTCTGTTCCTTTTCTTGCGCCGTTTCAGTTGCCTGATCCGGTTCTTGGTCGGGAACGGTATCCTCTGGCTTTGACTCACTCTTGGTATCATCAACTTCAGCCTTCGGTTCTGGCTCATCATCTTCAGTCAGAGCCTTTTGAACAGCGTCAACAACTGTTTCTTCTGTCGCTTCTTCGGATGACGAATCCGATTGCTCGTCTACTGGAGGTTGCGAGTCCTCTGTTACGCTTTCCTGTACTTCTGTAACGGGTGCTTCATTAACTTCGGGTGTCGATTCCGATACGACCGTTTCTTCGGACATAGTTTCTCCCAATCTATGTTAGATTATTGTTTTTTCATATTTGATTCCTTCTGACTAATTCTGTTCATTTGATTAGCTTCCCTGCTGATCTCGTTAGATTCCTTATCACTCATACGCTTCATCTGGTTAGCTTGTCGTTGCATCTCGACTTGTTCTTCTAAAGCGTTAAGCTGTTTATTTTTCATTGCAACATCAGTTTGTGCTTTGTAGGCTTTCATCTGACCTTCAAGTATATTGTCTTCCGCATCTGCTCTTGCTTTTTCTGCCAAAGCCATGTTTTTCTCAGCTTTAGACATTGTTTCTTGAAGCTGTGCTTTGAGTTGCTCAATCTGAATTTGTTGCATCTCCATCTGCTGTTGCATCTGTTGTTCTTTTTCTGGATCAGGTTGCTTATCTTTCTGTTTTGGTAAGAACTCGTTGACATCAAATCTTTCGTCTAGTCTACGCAAAGTTTCTTGAGCAACAACAATCATTGCTTCAGCAAGATCATCCTGTTTGCCTTCACGCAACTGAGCGATTGCCTGTATTGCTTCAGATAATTTAGGCAACAAGAACTGAACCCAAACTTGAGTTTCTTTGTCTTTGTTTGGTTTGCCTGACGATCCAGCCTGAATATTAAGAGAGAGCATGTTAAAAATCTGCTCTTTATTCAGTTGTGGCCATACGGAACCATCACTCAATTCACCAGTAGGCTGTCCAGTTTGCTGATCTATTTCTGGTTCAGCTTGTGGCCCAGCTATTTCGCTGACTTGATCTGGTGTTAATGCTTGCAACAAAAGCTCCAGAGTATGCTTTGCAACTTTCTCAAACCAATCTTCAATTTCATCTGTATCAGCGGCACTCTGACTTTGAGTTTCCTGAGTCAGCAGTTGTGCTTCGCCGAGAGTTCTTGAGCGATTGCTTTTTGGTTGAGTAACCTCACCGCCACCAATAACACGTTCAAAATCACGCTCCGTATGATCCGTTGTGTAAACAGATGGATCAATAGGAGGTGGAGAAAATACGTCTATTGAATTTCTGATTGGCTGTCCAGATGGTCCGTCAATTCTGACGTTCTCTCCCGGAGCGGCATCTTCAAGAGATTGTGCGTCAATATCAGATACATCGCCACGTCTGGACACCCAATGAGGAATTGAAATATCTCTGTGTTGAGCAAATCTTGTTCTTGCTGAATTATGCTCATCCTGTAATTCACGCAATAGAAAAACATCAGACATCGGAAGAAATTGCCCATCAACAATGTTCATAGCTAGAGGAACATACGGGTACCATTGTTCGCTGACAAACTTTGGCTCAAGAGGTGGCTGCAAGAAGTCAACCCCTCCGTCTGCCATATAATGAATCAAGCGATTTTCTCTATCGTGTATTTCCCATATATGAACAAGCGTTGCATGTTCGTCTACTTGCTCTTTCTTGTGATCGACAGTATCAGATGATTTCAACTTAAATTCTTTAGTCCCCATCGGCAGTTTGCCCCAACGCTTTTTAGCTTCGGCGACAGTCATCACAATTCTTTCTGCCAAAAAAGGAGCTTGCAAGTAATCATCAAAATTCTGTACGGATGCTAAATCTAATACCATGTTGATAGGATCAACAATGTCAATAACAAGACCTTCAGAAACTATAATGCTTTCTTCTTTTTCAAGCTGTGAGCGAAATTGTTTGAGTTCAAGAATTGTTCTCTCTTTAGACGCCACTTCTTCTGGGTCTTTAGATTGACTCTTGAGATATTCAAGCTGTTCCATTTGATTAGTGGAATCAATAATCTTGTTTCTGATGATTGGGTTAGGCTCTATATCTGTTTGGTAATAGACTTTTGCCCAACCAATGCCGACAGTCTTTGCAGAACGAAGGCAAGCCTTTGCTCTACGCTTCAGATCAGCGTCATCAAACACACGATTCAAAACAATCTCTGCCGTTCTGCCAAAAAGACGCATTTTCTTAACCCCGACTTGAGATACAGTTTCAGTCGGTCGTATAGAAAATTTTGGGTTTCTTGCGTAAATCTGATTAACGCTTTTTCTAATATGCGAATGAATCAGATTTGCTCGTACAAGTAGCCCAGACCCATCTTCTTCGTGTTCACCACGAGCATATTGACGGTCAGTTTTTACAGACTCCTCAAAGTCGCCATTGCTCATACTCTGCTTGGCGAGTTCAATGCGACTTTGCCATTTGCCTGCAAGTAGTTTTATCCCCTGACTCGGCTCTTTCCCTTTCGTGTCCGAATTATCTGGGGTCTTAAAACCACTTTGTTTTAGATTGCCTATGATTTCCTGTTCAATAGGATTTGCCATAATTACCCAGCGTTTAGAAGAAACATGTTCACGCTCCCAGCAGAACGAACTGTTACGTTCGGCCGCATATACTTGTGAAGCATGATTTCTTTGAATTGAACTTCGTTGTCAATCGTTAAGTCACCTGACGAATGAAGATCAACCCAAGTTTCATTATCGTGCGAACCCTGCACCGCACATGCCCCTGTCAACTCAACAGGTTGCATGACAGAAACAACTCTTGTTCCCGGCAAGTATGGGGTGATGGATTGCTCGACAGACTTACCAGTAGCAACGCTATCAAGCTCTGATCCTACAGTAAGTATTTTCATTATTGCGATTAACCAGCGTTCATAATATGAAACGAAACAGAACCATCAGTATAAGCTGTGACCGTACCTTTGATATATTTTGGCAGAGTTACGGTTGGGCTAATTTGATGTAAGGCATTAACCCCGGCCATATCTACATCTGCTGGATCCCATAGATCAGACCAAGTTGAATTGTCATCTGAACCTTCAACTTTGACATTCATTGTTGCATTACTCGTATATTCTGTAAGTAATACCGCACTCGTTCCGGGTAAATTTGGGCTAACTGAGTTAGTAACTACAGCAGTAGAAGTCGCTGAAGAAAGAACTGCCCCGATTATTGTTTTTGTTAACATTGGTAATACTCCTTTTTAAAATAATTAAAATCTATATTTAGATTTTGTTTTAATAGCAGGATCCAAACCTGTCAGATAGTCAAAACTCATATATGGCGGTCTGACTGATTTTTTAACTGCTCTTTCAAAACGATGCCGTGACACCAAGCTGTAACGCCATTCGTCTGCTACATGATCTTCCTGAAACTTTGTTTCTATATCCTCTGGTCGTGATTCGTCAATCTGCATTGTAGGAACTGTTCTAATGAAATGTTTACATTGCGAAAAGACTCTGAATGTTTTTTGTTCTAGTCGTTGATTACAGACGTTCCATCCGTTTTCACGACTTCCGGGACCAGCAGCCGCGGGGTCCCATAAAACACCATTATCTCTGAACAGTTCTCCAATACTTATCCCCTCACCACGATGATACCAGCATGACGAATCAGCAGGGTTGGCTCTGAATTTGATACCCGCTGATCGTTCATGTTTTTCCATATCATAAATTTTCTTAGATACTTCTTTAGGCGATTCACCAGTTCCAACATTAGCCTCTCCACCCCATCCATAAAGTTCCTTATAACGATAGATCACTCCATCTGGATCTATTGTATACCAACCTACGCTATATGGGCGAGTTTTTCCCCAATCCATCGCTCTCCATCGTGGCCAATCAGGAGGAATACTAAATGGCTCGACAATGTGATGTATCGGATTCCAGTTCGTAAAAAACTGCCCTTCTGTTACGTCCCATCTACCATCGAGAAGTTTCTTGCGATCTTTCTCTGGTAGTTTTAACAACATTTCACGATAACCGCTTTCTCTTAGATATGGGTTATCGTCAAGTTTTGCTGGGATAAATTGTCGGTAAGACTTTGCTTCATGCCCAGCTATAGTTTCTTTATGACAATATTGAGTCATTGTTCCACTATTTGGAATCTGCCAATAATCTTTGACCCAAGCATGTCCTCTACCACCCGGATTAGTAGTCGATCTTGTAAAGACCTGTATCTTCGGGTTAATGCTTCTTGTTCTCGATTGCAAATACTTGTAACAAACGGGAGTCGCCCAGTGAGTCAGTTCATCCCAACCAACCCATTGATATTCACTCCCCTGATGCTTGTATCTATCTTCATCTTTGTCCATGTATCCGAAAAAGATTTTAGCGCCAGACGGAAATCTCCATTCATGCTCTGACATACTGTAAGTGGCACCGGGAAATATAAGCGGATAAATTGCTTTTGACCGATCTACCAACTCACTTAATTCAGGGAAAGTCTTGCGAAACAAAATGGCTCTGTATCTATTCCATTTTAGTGCGTCTTGATTCAGCCCTAAGGCATCTATCAAGAGAGCATCAGACTTACCGCCCCCTGCCGATCCCCCGTATAATACTTCGTCAAATGAACTTGACAAAAACTCCTGTTGTTTTGGTGTTGGCGACCATAGACATTCGCCGTGCTTTTTCTGTTCTTTTGTTAACAAGCAAAACCTTCTTCTCTCTTTGGGAACAGCTTTACCATGTTATTATCAAATCTTTCAATATTAAAAATTGTAGACAAATCTTCAGTATCGTAAAGCATTAGAGCATCCATTTCGCTCATGTAAAGATATTCTGGCTCGACATCTCCCTCATTATAAGCGTCAAACAACCATTCTTCCGCTACTCTAAGTTTTGTAAACTTAACTTGTTGGTGTGATGTCAATGACATTAGTTTCAATATTCTCTGGTAAAGATTGTTTTTGAGGAATCTGCACGAAATTTATTCTATGTTCCTGCTGAACATGAATATTCTTAGGTTCAAGTGTTGCAAGCGTAGAAAATGCTTTTGATGGATGTTCTTTGATATAGTTTCTTATCAGTTCATCCCCACCCATCTGTTCAAGCACTCGCCTCATTTTATAATTTAAAGGCTCGCTTATCTTGTCTAAAAACTTTTTTTTCTTAACAGATAAACTTGACATCAGTTAGAATACGTTCCAGATAATACTTCTTCTTTGTAAGACTTGTAATAACCCCAATGCAAATAAGCGTACATCTTCTTGAAATATCTATACATCATAATAATATCCCTAAACATTAGCTAAGTAAACAAATACAGTTATTATAACTGCCAGACCAACTAATAATCTTAAAAAACTACTCATTTTTTTTCTCCACCCAAATCCAAACTTTTCCGTCTTTACTGTAGAAAACTGGCTTTTTGCTGATGATATATTCCCAAGTCTGAAAATTTGGTCTTGTAATTAATGCAACTACGTTTTCCCCAATAATAACTTCAGAACATTCAGTTTTTTGTCTTGAGCTTAGAATATGATGTCTGTAATAAGAATCATAAAATTCCAAGATCATTGTTCCATCTGGCAATGGATCCCATTTTGTCAGCAATCCAATGTCAGGAGCTTCTGGTATTTCTTCAGAATAGACTGGGGCGGAGACAAGCATAAACAGTAAAATCAATAATTTAATCATTGCCCCATCCTTTATATTTTCTCGGGTGCTTGTACCTCCGCTCTATTATTTCTTTTTTCGTAATAACACACTTTAATTTTCCTTCAGCATCATAGACTCTGCATGGAAAAATTTCGTTTGCTTTTGGAGGCAGAATATCTTCACATTGCAAAACTTTCGGTATCTGATTTCCGAATAAATTTTTGCCTGAATATCTGTACGCACTCATTTACCATTGATAATGCTGATCTGTTGTTCGTAAGTATTAACAAGACCATCCATTTCAATAGAATAAACTCTTAATAATTCATAGTCTTCCACCGATAAAAACATCTGGTTGTCTTCCAGATACCATTCGATATTAGGTGGTGTCGGGCGATTGTGGATCGGGAATAGCTCTTGCTCCCCTCCGAATATTCGGTGACCGCACCCGTGGAAAAGAATTAGCGACAGCATTATTGGGGTCAGCAACAACACCTTTTTCAATAATGTCAGCCGTCTTAGCTGTCTGCTCACGTTCCATTTTGTGTATGTCGCCAACTGCGTCAAGAATTTCATCCGCTTGATCCGATTTCGCTATTTTCTTTCCAACCCATACCAGATAACCACCAATAGTTGCGGAAATTGATAATATTGCTAATATGACAAGAATTGTCATTTATTTTTCATACCAGCACGAACTGTTGCAAGTCCACCAAAGCCGAGAATTTCATAGAAATTATTCGGCATACTAGCGAACCCCATCATTTCACAAAACAATCCACTAACAGCTACTATTGCTACTAAATACGTCTTTTTACCTTTTAATGCGTTTATCATATCGTTCATTAGTATCCTCCAACTCCGGGTTTAGGTTTGACTCTCTTAACTTTAACACGTTTAGGCTTTTTTACTACTCGCATCTTCTTCATCGGTTCTCCTTAAATTTTCTCAATACATCCATCCAAATTCCTTCTCTTGCTGGTATTCTGTCGGGAGTGATTGTGACTCTTCCCGGTCCGCGTGGCGGATCAAATCCATAGTCACTACGATCATGTCCAGATTCATACACTTGTATCGGTGGTTCTCTGTAAGGCCTTAGTTTATTCAATAAATCAATAGAACTGCTCTCCACATTGCCTTTATAAAAAAACTCTCCTTCAGGACTATGAACCAGATCGCTTTTCACATCTTTTAATGATTTAAGTTCATTAAGGGCGTCTACCATACTATCTCTATCTCTGTCCCAGTTAGTCATTAAGCTATAAAATTCCTGAACACCATCAATTAATGATTTCTCTGATGCCCCAAGATACGCCGAAGAATCTGATAAGCGTTTTGCTTTATCTCCACTAGCAGATGCCCGCCAATGAGGCATTAACTCTTGTTGGTGCATCTCTGACATTGAATCATAAAGAGGATTTTCTGGAGTGCTATTTCTTAAAGCCTCTAACATCTTTTGATCTTCTTTCAACTCATCATTGTTTTGTAATATGGATGGATTCGTACTTATATCCATTTCTATCTCAACATCATCAGCGATAGCATTCTTCTCAAGCCACTGCTTGATCTGGTCCATAGTAACCATGATCCCAGCTTTTTTTAATGCTTCGTATGCTAATTTGACAACTAAAGGATTCATGCTTGTTTTATCTTTCTCACTTGAACACACCCAATATTAGTATTAGGCGGCATTCCAGATTGTTTTGTTTCTTCAAAACGCTTCATACACGATGACCGATCCCAATAATATTCAAGAATTTCTAGTCTATCTATTTGCATAGGCCCGCTAAATGTAATAAGAATAAGAATCCACACATGTTACTCCCCCCAACCTCTGTTCATTATATCTTTCCAGATAGTAGGGTTAATCTTTTTACTTTTGCCCGGCCCGGCATCACGATATAAATTCATTATGTCATTCAATATGTCCCGACTTGTTTTTGTTTCTTCTGCGTTTTCTAAAGCGGCTTTCCACATTGACTCTCCGTAATCTTCGTAAAATTTAACCGGACCAGAAAAACCCATTTCAACTGACCCGGGTGGTTCTTCTAAGTCATCAAGATCACCTGTCAAAGGCAACATATATTTAGATACGTCTACGGTTGGCGGTTTGTCTGCTTCATACCAAGTATCTGTTGCCGGGTCCCACTCCATTTTTACGTTATCTATGGTTTTGCTACCTAATAAATCTGGGTCGTCTACAAGTTTTTCTTCAGTTTTTCGCAAACGATAATCTGGCCCCAGAAGTCCTTCTAAGTATTGCTCCTCCATTATTCTAAGATCGGCTTTATTTGGCGTATCTCTCATTTCTGAATAATTAGTGCCAATTATATGACCTAAAGCCTCACCAGCCTCTTCAATATTTGATTGATGCTGGTCGAATTTTGGAAGCATTTCGCTCAACTCTGTAGGGATATCACCAGACCCCAAAAGTTTACCAGACCCAGTTGGAGATTCAGCATCATAATGCTTGGTGAGAATATTCATAATCACATCCAACGACAATTCAATTCCCGCCGCCTGCAGACCTCTCGCCATTAACTGTAATGCTACTGCTGGGAGAGCCATTATCTTTGGACGCCAAAAGAAGTCCCAAATCTTGGTTGTGGTCTTTGCGGCATTTGTTGCATTGATGGCATTTGTTGCATTGGTGGCATTAGAGGTGGTCTTAGAGGCATTTGCATTTGCTGTTGCATTCTCATTCTATCCATATCACTTATGCCAGCTTGGCCTCTAAGCAAAGACTCGGCTATTCCATTAAAATCAGCAGAAGGAGCTTCAAATCTGTTTTTTCTCAGAAAATCCATTCTGTCAGCTTGACTTAATTCACGAAGTCGACCAGCATCCTGACCACTCATCAGGCGTTGCATCATCTCTTCTTGCCGTGCCTGCTGTTGTTGCATCATTTGTTCTCTCTGTATATCTTGTGGGTTATTGGGTCGCTGAAACTGCCCACTTTTCATTAATTCCATTAGTAATCTTTGAAAGTCCATATCAGTATGTCCAAATAACAGGGTTAGTTTTATTGTAATCTACATCCACATGGATGAAGTTCTTGGCGATGCCTATTCGTTTGAAAAATTTCTGCATCATTCGTATCATTCTATATCTTAACACAGGATCCGTCATTTCAATATCAACGGCCAAGCCCCACAGATGAGATGAATTTTCAGAACCACCTACTTCTTTATTCCATTCTGGGCAACGCATACCGCTTGTTACTACCATAGAACTGCCATATTCGTATCTTGTTTCCTGCAATAGATCAACTATCGATTGACTGATGCCGTTCAACCCACACCCACATTTACATGTGAACTCATCTTCGTAGAAGTTTCTCGCCAGCTTTGTTCTGCTCATCTGCTTCTCTCGTTGTCGAGTAATGCAGGAGCGACTAATGCACCGGCGCCTATACTCCCTAAACTGCTCGGATCCTTACCACTAATAAATGCCGCAAATCTTGATTGCCTGACATCCTGAGGCTTAAATGAAATATAACTCTTGATCGCATTTTTATTAATAAGTCCTTCTACTTCGTTCTTATAGGCTATGCTGTCAAATCCAAATTTTTCCAACAACTTCTTGAGTTCTTTCCCAAATGCTTGTTTATTTAACTCGGATTTCTCTAAAAATAGTTGAAACCCATAACCCTTAAATCCACCGTATTGTTCTTCTAGTCTGAATTGTTTTTTCTGATATTTTTTCGCTAATGCGTTTACCTCAAATCTCTGTTTTGGGGGTAGATTTTTAGACGCATCTCTTTTTCCCCAACGAAAATCCCCACTCCACAAATCTGGGGTATCCCATCTGCCTATATCTTTATGAGGTATATATGGATTCTTAGAACGAATCAACAACTCGTACATCTCGCCTTCGCCTGTTGGGTCTGGTTGTTTGCCGTATATCTTTTTTGATTCATCCATAAATTCTGAATAGTGAGCGCCGCCTTCTTTCACATCCTGTGCGGCCGCCCTATCACCAGAATGCAAACCTAATTCGCTTCTTGTTTTAAATTCATCAATATCTTTAACTGGCGACCAATGATAAGTTTTTGTATTGTACCCCAGTTTTTTTGCCCGCTCTAAGCGTGATGCTTCGTCCATGGGGACAGACTTCGACAAGTCTTTCATCCGCATCAGCCGTTGGACTAATTTACCAGCATTGCTCATGCCGCCTTTAATCGCCCCTGCCAAAGCAGGAAATAATGCACTCGATCCTTTGGCGGGGAATGGCGTGAGCCATTCAGCACCTAATGCGACTTTCTCAGCACGATTCATCTCTGGACTGTATCCGGTAATTTTATTAAATCCTTCTTGCACGTTCTCAGGATGAGTTGGCATACGAATCGTTCCTGTGTCGCCATACATAGATTCCCTGCGTTGGTTCTCACGCATAGACTGCATGTACTGCTCCATTTGCTGTTGCATCTCAAACTGCTGTAAGTCAGCGTATGAAGGTTTTCTAAATGCGTCTGCTAGATTAGACATTACTTACGCTTATTATATTTAGGCTTAAACATCTGTATATATGATAACTCAATATGGTTCATATCTGCAATATATCGCTCAGGTATTTCTATGTATGTCACAGCATCAAAATCTTTTATTCCGTTGCCTATGTGCCTGCCAATGCGTCTTATGACGTTATTACTTCTTCCTACATATATTATTTTTTTATTTTTTATCAGAAAATAGACGCCGTGTCTCCCGACAATAGGCTCAGATGCTTTAACTATGGAGTCATGCGAAAGCAAGACATGTGGATTTTTTATTTTTTTTAAAATTTTTTATAGCCTGATAATGACCGCGTGAGCATGCTTTAGCAAAAGCTCCACCACGACCGGTGGGGCTGGTTGCGGAAACATAACCTTTTCAACGGCTTGCTGGAATAAGCATGCTTTTTTATCGTTCGGACAGGAAATGCCAACATATTCCAACACCGTTGCCGTATTTAATCAGGCCGATAACCGACTGGCCTTTTAGACCATAGCAACCTCCCGCTCGGATGGGAATAAGCCCAAAGACTAATCGGTTTGGTCGTGGACATTATCTCGGTGGATAAAAGGTTAGTGGTAGAATAATCCCCACATCCCAACCCCAAGCCTCTCCAGCTTGCCCGTGGGTCGCCAAAAGACCGTAGGCAATACAAAACACGACCGGAAATAAACGACCGAAATATCGTGCAAAAAAGCGGTATTTTAGCGGTATCCGATAAAACGGTTAAATAGCTATTTTTAGAGTGGTTTGGCGCCGATTTTAAAAACCCTTATATAATGAAGGTTTTCGACCGAAATTTTTTTCTTTAAAAAGAGTAGATAATTGTATTATTTTTATTGACAAGTATATTGACATTATGGTAAAGTAGTGAAAGTTTAGGAATAGGTTTATTTATCAATCAATTTTTTAGGAGCAAATCATGACAACAGCCGAATTAGAAGCCGCCCAACAAAGGCTTCAAAAAAGACTGGGCTCCCTGAAACAGTCGGAAATAGTTGCAATTATGAAGCCGATTGTTAAAGGACTGGGCCATAACTTCCCCGATGTTAACCGCAGATGGAAACATCAAAATCCCAAAAAATGCTTAATCCAGTGGGCTTCTCAAAATTATGTAAAGGCCCTAACAAAGCATTTTGAAATTCCAGATCCTGCTATTAAAAGCATGCCAGAACCAACTCCGATGCCTGCCCCAACTATTCCGCCATCTCCTTCGGTGCCGACTCCACCAGCTTTTCAAGAAAAACCAGAGCCGACAAATACTTCCGATCCGTTGGCAGGAATAATTGAATTGGTAGCAAATAAGGTTTTGGAAAAATCAATCCGAAAAGACCAGATTGAGGAAATTGTTTCCGACTCCGTAAAAAAGGCAATAGCTGGTCAGCCTTCGGAAAAAATTATTATCAATTCAATAACGGGCTCCGAGAAAAAAATCAAGACCGCTTCAAAATATTTGAAGGAGGTTTTGAGGCTTGCCACAATTCCCAACATTAATGTTTGCATGACGGGTCCCGCAGGTTGCGGAAAAACCTATCTCGCCAAACAAGTTGCCGAAGCCTTAGATTATAAATTCGTTTCCCTTTCCCTCACGGCTGGTGTTTCCGAAGGTCATTTAACAGGCTGGTTATTGCCAGTCGGAAATGATGGCAAATTCGTTCATGTGGATTCACCGATTTTAAAAGCATGGATGGAAGGCAATTCCGTGATCCTTCTGGATGAGATGGACGCCGCCGATCCAAATACTCTTTTGGTGGCAAACCAGATGTTGGCAAACGGCTTCATGTATTTAGCACAACGGCATCTTGATCCTGAGGCTCTCCGCGGAAAAAATTGCATTATCTTGGCTGCCATGAATACCATGGGACACGGAGCCGATATGATGTACTCGGGGCGTGAAAAACAGGACGGTGCGGCTTTGGATCGGTTTGAATTGTTGGAAATGGATTATGATTCCACTCTTGAAAGTAAGTTGGTGCCGAATGATTTATTGATTGAATGGGCTACCAAAATCCGTGCAAATATCAAGAAATTTAAACTCCAAAGGATGCTTTCCACTCGCCGTTTGATCCGTTATTATAATATGCTGGCGAATAATTACACCCTTTCCCAATGTGAAAATAAATTTTTCATAGGCTGGTCTGCCGATGAAAAGAAAAAAGCATTGAACACGGAGGGTCAATAATCATGGCGAGCAAATACCGAGTTGAAAATCATTACGGGAGCGTGGCAGAAATTACCGAGCTGCCGCTCCCAACCCGAGAAAAAAATAAAAGTATTTGGAGCGGTTGTTCGACTTCCACCTCCCGAGATTGGTGGGGGCCAAACCAAGAATCCGTTGGGGATGTCCTCTCCTTTTCAAAAAATGGCTGGGAGTGGGGAGCCGAGCAAATTTCCAGTATGTCCGAGCAAATCTCCATCCCGATTTTGGCGAACGTCAAAAGGCGGCTCTCCAAAGGACCTGATGGCGATTATCTTGATATTCACCAAGTTTATCGTGGAAATATTTCCACCGCATGGACCAAGAAAAGGCGAAAAGCGGGAACGGGGCCAAAACGATTCCAACTCCTTTGTCGGCTCGGAGCCAATTGTGGTACCAGCGGTGAAAAATTATTTTGGAGAGGAGTCGCCACGGCGGCGCTCGCCAAAGCAATGGTAGAGGCTGGGCATGCCGTGGAAATTATCGGCCACTCAATCGTTCGGGATTGTTTCAAAAACTCAGGCGGAAGTGATATTGGTCAGGAAATAGTCACCATCAAAATTAAGGAATACGGAATGCCTCTGGACTTGGAAAGTTTAGCGGTGACGGCATGCCTGTCGGGATTTTATCGGTACTACCTATTCC
>VTLG01015816.1_pt1 | contig 20908 bp, 37 predicted proteins | sample 4694571 | NCBI WGS metagenome assembly VTLG01 (sample SAMN12604809, study PRJNA352737) | marine metagenome | biome: ENVO:00000447; feature: ENVO:00000209|ENVO:00000569|ENVO:01000036; material: ENVO:00002151; isolation source: viral sequences binned using virsorter ... | reverse complement strand
TAATTACTAGGTTTATAAAACCTAATCCTAAAAGATTAGGTGTACAACAAGCTAGAGATATTATTAATGATGCATTAGAATCTGATCAATTAACAGTACCGCAAGCAATAGAAAAAGTTATGAAAAAAATAGATTCTGAATTTACTTTAGGAGATGTAGGAGATAATACAGAAGCTCTATTAAGTGCTTTGAATGCTATGCCTGGTGTAGGTAAAAAAGATGCAGCAACTTTTTTAAGAGCAAGAAATGAAGGCAAAATTAACAGACTATATCATATATTTGATAATGTTAAAAATGGCAACTGGATAGATGAATACAAGGCTTTACAAACAGCTATGAAGGGTAAAGGTGATAAATTATATAGTCAGGCATATAATCCTAAAAATAAAAATAGTATGTTAGATATAAATGCAGGAGTAGAAGTAAGAGGAAATATTTTATCTATTGGAGAATACATGGGTAGAGATGATTTTTTATCTGCTTTTAAGAATGCACAAAAACTTAACAGAGTTAGACCTAGAGCAGGATTAAAAAAATATAATGATTACACTATAGAAATAGTAAATGGTGCAGCAGTTCTTAAAAATGAAAAAGGCAAGGCAGTAGATAAAATACCTACACAATTTTTTCAATTAATAAAAAGAGGTTATGACGATCTTATACAATCAGCAAAAAGAAGCACAGAAGGCACAACAGGTAAAGAGCTATTAGGTGGTATAGTAGCAAATAAAAATGAATTATTAGAAATAGTAGATGTTTTAAATCCTCTATATAAAAAAGCTAGAGATCAATGGGCAGGCGATGCATCTATTTTAAATGCTATGGATATAGGTAAAGCTATAAAGTCTAATAAATACGAATATTCAGAGTTAGTTAAAATGGTATCTAATATGAGTAAATCTGAAAAAGATGCATTTAGGATCGGTGCTTTAAATTCTTTTATACAACAAATAGAATCAAAAGGTGTTGGAGGTAATATAGCTCAACAAATAGCTAAAAGTACAAGAGATAAAAATTTACTTAGGTTAGCTTGGGGTGGCACAGATGAATCTTTTAATAATTTTTGGAGTAAATTAACTGATGAAATGACTGTAGCGCAAACAGCACAATCGGTATTAGGTAATTCTAAAACAGCAGTAAGACAAACATTTATTGATAAAATAAAAGAAGGAGGGGAATCATATAGACCCTCATCAGATTTAACTTCTTTAATATTAGATGCAGTATCAGTATCAACTAAAGATGCAGATAAAGTAAGACAAAAAGCATTATCTAAAGAAATGGCAAGAATATTATTAACTACAGGAAAAAATAAAGCAGAATTAGATACTATAAAAAAACAACTACAACAAAAAATGACATTAGAAGATTTAATTATTATGTATCCTGAGTTAATAACAGCGGCAGCTAAATTTCCAATATCACCTGCTATTGCAGCTTTAGTAGCACAGGATAGGGAGAATAGATTAGGAGATATACCTAGAGGAAGTATTATAGGAGGAAGAGAAGCTCTTAGAGGTTTATCAGACGTAATGTTTTAAATTGATTTATTAATTAAAATAAGATAAAAAGAACGAAAGGAGAATAAAAAATGGGTTGGTCAGGAGGAACATACACAAGGTCAGATGGAGTATTTACAGGTACATCTATTTGGCAAAGTAACAGAGATGCAGGAACAAAGATTGTTGCAGATAGGCACGATACCCACGATCAAGATTTAGCAACAGGTATTAACCAATGTTTAAACAAAGATGGTTCAAATGCAGCAACAGCTAATCTTGATGCTGGTACATATAGAATAACAAGAGTAGGTGATGGCACTGCACATACAGATGCAGTAAACGCAGGACAGATACAAGATGGTGGATTAATATTCCAAGCAACTGATAGTGGTAGTGCTAATACTTATGCAATAGCTTTAACACCAGCAGTAACTGCGTATGTAGCAGGACAAGTGTTTCATTTTAAAGCAGCTAACGCATCTAGTGGTGCTTCTACCTTAAATGTAAATGCACTTGGTGCAAAGAATATAAAAAAGAAAAATGACCAAGATATTGCAGCTGGTGATATAGAACAAAATGCAATCGTATCTGTAATCTATGATGGTACATCCTTTCAAATGTTATCACAATTAGGTACATCAGCTGGTTCTATGAGTTCTTGGACATTATCTGGCGATAGTGGTAGTAATCAAACAATATCAGATAGTGATACAGTAGATATAGCAGGAGGTACAGGTATAGATACAGTAGCAAGTGCTACGGATACAGTAACAGTTTCAATAGATGCTACAGTACCACAATTAGCAACTACTAACGCATTTACTGGTGTAAATAGAAATGCTTTGACGACAGATAATGACGGCTCATTTGATATGAATGCTAATAATAATTTTAAGTGTACTCCTAGCGGTAACTTGGCTTTGACATTTACTAATTTTGCAGATGGCCAGAGCGGTTACATATTATTAATTAATAGTGGTGGGCATACTATATCATTACATGCAAACAGTAAAGCAGATGCTAATTTAGCTACTACAGTATCAAGTGCTGGTACATACTTAATATCCTACTTATCAGATGGCACTAATGCTTACTTAACTAACTCAGCTATATTTGCCTAATGGGTATTCTCCAAAATGAAAATGCAATACCAGTAGCTAGTGCTGGAGGATTTTACGATTATACCATAGGACAGTCAGCAAGATTCGATAAAGCAGATGGTAGCTACATGACTGCTGATTTTGATGGCAATTCAGGACAAACAAATTATACCATTAGTATGTGGGTCAAAAGAGGTTTATTAAGTACCAGTGATGATCAACCATTATTAGGAAATAGTGGAGGTTGGGCAAATCATTCTTTTAATTCTTCAGATAATTTTATTGTAACAAACCAAAAAACACAAACAGTTGATGGACTTTTTAGAGATACTAGTAGTTGGTATAATATAATTGTTAATCAAACAAGTTCACAAGATACAGTTAACATGTGGATTAATGGAGTATCAAGAACTGTTACTTCTGGTAGTTCAGGGAATTTTTATACTCCTTTCACTAATGTAAGTAGTGCTAAATTAAGAATAGGTTACAATGGCTCTACAAGATATTTTGATGGATATATGGCAGAGGTAGTATGTGTAGATGGTGCTGATAAAGTACATACAGATTTTGGAAAATTTTCCAATGGGGTCTGGATACCAATAGATTATTCTGGTTCATACGGAACAGATGGATTCAGATTAAAATTTGAAAATGCAAGTGCTTTAGGTAACGACAGTAGCGGCAATAATAATGGATTTACAGTTAGTAACATGGGCCCAGACCATAAAGTGCTGGATAGCCCAACTTTTGGGAGTTAATTAAGATGGCAAGTGGAAATTTTTGTACGTGGAATCCTTTAGTAAAAGGAACAGAAAATGTATCTTCTGGTAATTGTAAATTAGATATGACTACTGGTAATAGAGGAGCATTAGGTAATTTTGAAATACCTTTGACAGGTAAATGGTATTTTGAGGGGTATATTAAAATGGCTGCTAATTTAGAAGGTGTAATAGGAGTATCTGATGCTGAAGTAGATTTACAATCTAGTAGAGGTGGTAAAAATGATGGTAATACTGAAGCACTAAACTTTAGTCAATATAGTGGGTCTAATTACTATGCTATAAAAATTGATGGTGGTTCAGAAGATGCAGGAGGTAAAATAGACCTTGGTACTACTGATCATGCTGTTATAGGAGTTGCTGTAAATAGAGATGATAATGAACTGAAACTTTATGCAAATAACACTTTAAGATTTACATTAACACTATCTGCAACTACTAAATATTTTCCTTGGTGTGGTGTAGGTGGAGGAACTAATAGCTCAGTATTTGTTTATTTAAATGCAGGACAAGATTCTACATTTGGAGGAAATAAAACAGCAGGTGGAAATGCAGATGGTAATGGCTTTGGTGATTTTTTCTACTCACCACCTTCTAACCATATTGCGTTATGTTCAGCTAATTTACCCATATCAGATGATATAGACCCTGCACAGACTGATGATGATTATCCTGCTAAACAATTTGGTGTACTTACTTGGACTGGTACAGGTTCTAGTAATGCATTAACTGGACTTGGCTTTGCTCCTGACCTCTGTTGGATTAAAAAAAGAAATAGTTCACAATCACATGTTTTAATGGATTCAACAAGAGGTACTTCAAAAGCATTAGAAAGCAATACTAATTCTCAAGAAGATACTAGTTTTACACAAGGTGTAACAGCTTTTGGAACAGATGGTTTTACAGTAGGAACTCACACACAAGTAAATAATAGTAGTGATACTTATGTTGGTTGGTGTTGGAGAGCTAATGGAGGTACAACAGCAAGTAACTCAAATGGTTCAATAACTTCTACGGTGCAAAGCAATGATAAGGCTGGGTTTAGTATTATAACGTGGACAGCATCAGGTAGTAATGGAAGTATAGGACATGGACTATCTGCAGCACCAGATTGGCATCTTATTAAAAAAAGAAATGATAGTGGTAGTGGTTGGGCAGTATATCACAAATCTATGGGAGCAACAAAATATCTTAGATTGGATACAAGTGGTTCAGCAAGTACATTTCAATATACTTATAACAATACTGAACCAGATGCTACAAAAATATATTTAGGTGATAATGGTTTAACAAATCACCCATCTGGAGATACGTATATTTGCTATGCATGGAGAGAAATTCTAGGATATAGTGCGTTTGGAAAATTTGAAGGCAACTCAGATACAGACGGGCCTATAATTGTCACCAATTTTCGTCCTCGTTTAGTTTTTTGTAAGGCAATAGATGCTTCAGAAAACTGGCAAGTAAGAGATACTGCTAGGTCAACCTTTAATGCTGATTCTCAAGTTAGAATTTATTGGAACTCAAATGCAGCAGAGGGTTCAGCATCAACTGCATCACCTATCGAATTTCTTAGTAATGGCTTCAAGGTCAGAGGTTCTAATTCAGAAATTAACAGTAATACAATAATCTATGGAGCATGGGGAGACATCCCAACACGCTATGGGAACACCTTCTAATGCTTAATATAACAAGGAGATATAAAATATGTGGGCATATATAAAAGATAATAAAATAGAGGAGATTATAAGATTTCCTAAAACAATGGTAATAGACAATATTACACATTCTAGGCGAATATTTACATCTTGGTCTTGGACTGAATTAAATAAAATAGGTATTTATACAGTAGAAAATGGTACTAAAGGTAATGATAATTTTGAATATACTTCACAACCAAAATATACATTTAGTAGTTCTGGAAAAAAAGTAACTACTGCGTACACTACTACAGACAAAGCATTAGATGATTCAGAAGCTAAAGATGAAGATGGTAAAAATATACTAGATGAAAAAGGTAATAAGACTTATAACTATGGTTTAAAAACACAAGCTAAAGAAAAAGCAAAACGAACAGCAAATAACCTTATAAGTCGTTTTAATTGGCTTGTAGAAAGATCAATATATGATAGTAGTAAAACTATCCCTACAGCCGTTTCAAGTTATGTTAGCTCTATTAGACAAGACTGCTCTGACATCGAAACAGCAATAGATGATGCAAGTGATATGACAGCATTTAAAGCTCTTTATCAAGATATATATAATTATGATAGTGATGGAGAAATTGTATCAGTTAAAACAGTAGCAAGAGTAAACAGATGGACAGATGATTATGATGTTAAATCGTATACTAGATAAAATAAAAACAGTTTATCAAAAAGTTAAGAAAAGATTATTTGGTAAACTATGCGAATGTAAACCTAAGAAAAGGGGTAGACCCAGAAAGGATAAGTAATGGCAACTAATTCAGAAGCAAAACAAGCATCTGTAAGAGGAGTTACATCTACAACTGCTACATTTAACGAAGATTGGTTAGCTTTATTTAATGCCAGAAGTATTGGTGCAGGAACTTATAATGAAAGATTATTAGGTTATATTAATAATAAGTTAGGTACATCTCATACAGATTTAAATAAAGCACTACAAGCATTAGCAGTAGATCAAGGTGATGCAAACTATTCTAGTATAGGTACATTTACACCATGACACAGCAATCATTAAGACAAAAAAGTTGCAGAGATGCTTCAGATACAAATGGAACATACAACGAGGATTGGATGAAAACTTTTGAAGAAGCAGGGATCACCACAGGTACATTTTCTGAAAGAATGTTAGCTTATACAAATGCACAAGGAAGCTCCTGGGATAATGCTCAATGGGATGTATCTAGTTGGGGGAAAGGGCCATTTGTAAATGTAAATGAATCTATGGCACAATTAGGTAAACAAAATGGCACAACAGTTCCTGGTTCTTTATGGAGTAGTATGGGAACATTTAGTGCAGATTAGGAGATATTATGGCTTTACAGTTTATTACACCAATAGCAAATTTAGCAGGCACTTGGCTTAAAGGTAGACAAAAAAAAGCTGAAGAAAAACAAAAACTAGAAGTAGCTAAAATACAAGCACAAGTTAAAAGAGTACAGAGTGATGCCAATTGGGAAGAGAAAGCAATGGATGCTTCTGCTTCGAGCTGGAAAGACGAGTTATGGACTTTGCTTTTTTGTGGCCTGATTATAGCGTGCTTCATTCCTGCGGCACAACCATATTTATCTGATGGGTTTAGATTTTTAAGAGAGGATTGTCCTGATTGGTTATCTTGGGGTATATTAGCTAGTATAGGTGCTAGTTTTGGTTTAAAGTCAATTGGACAATTTAAAAAATAATGAAAAAGAAAAAAACTAAATCAAAATCAAAAGTAAATGCAGCTGGTAATTATACTAAACCTACTATGAGAAAAAAACTATTTAATCAAATAAAAGCTAGTAATTCTTATGGTACAAAAGCTGGTCAATGGTCAGCTAGAAAAGCTCAAGCTCTAGCTCGTAGGTATAAAGCAGCTGGCGGAGGGTATAAATAATGGCACTAGCCAAATCACAGAAAAGTCTAAAATCTTGGGGTAAACAAAAATGGAGAACTAAGTCAGGTAAGAAGTCCTCTGTAACTGGGGAAAGATATTTACCTGCTGCTGCAATTAAAAATATGACAGCTGCTGAATATGCTGCTACAACAAGAGCCAAACGTAAAGCAAAGAAAGCTGGTAAACAATTTAGTAAACAACCTAAACGTATTGCAAAAAAGACAGCAAGATATAGGAGAACATAATGAATAGAGAAAAATTATTGGATATGATAACCCTACACGAGGGTTTAGAATTAAAACCATATAAATGTACGTCTGACAAGCTAACGATTGGAATAGGCCGTAACATCCAAGATATAGGCATAACTGAAGAAGAAGCTAGATATTTATTACAAAATGATTTAGATAGAATACTTAAAGAAGTAGAACATTGGTCATTTTTAGAAAAATTAGATGAAGTAAGACAAGCTGTAATTTTAGATATGGTATTTAATATGGGTGTCAGTAAATTTAATGCTAATACATGGGTAAAAACATTTGCTGCAATACAAGATGAAGATTGGGAAAAAGCTGCAAATGAAATGCTGGAATCAAGATGGGCCAATCAAGTAGGCCAAAGGGCAATCCGCCTATCACAAATGATGCGTAAAGGCGAATGGTATGAATCTTGACCCTATAATGATCTGGAATATTATTATAACTGTGGTACTAGGGCCATTTGCATGGGCGTTTTCTAAAATGTTCTCAGAAGTAAAAAGATTACAAATACTTCTAAATAAAACAAGAGAAGATTTTGCAAAAGATTATGCCACAAAATCCGAGCTTCACAATGAAACAAAAGAAATCAAGGATTTAATTTTAAGAATAGAAAACAAACTTGATAGGTTCATTGAGAAGCAAAATGGTTGAACCAGTAAGCGCTGTATTAGGTGGATTAGCGCTTGTAAAAAAAAGTGTAGATTTCATAAAACAAAATATAGAAACTTGCAACGATATTAGTGATATTATTAATCATGTTGATGCTGCAATGTCAGGTGAGCAACAACTAATTAAAGAAAGAGATAGAAAAGGAGATGACCCATTCGCTGTAGAGAATGTAGCAAAATCTGTTTTGGATGCCAGGATCGCCAGAGAAAATTTAGCGGAGGTAAAATTGCTTATTGAGTTACGCTTCCCAGGAGCTTGGGGTCAAATACTTGCAGAAAGAAAAAGAAGAATAGAAGCAAAGAAACAAGCTATTAAAGAAGAAAAAGCTAGAAGGTTAAAGAAAAGACAAGAGATTGAAGAGTATGTTAAGTATGGATTAATTACTATAGTAACACTAGCATTTATTAGTGTAGCTATAGGTATAACTTTTAAATTTTTTGTATCAGTAACAAATAAAGTATATGCACATGAAATGGAATATGACGATGGCAGCTGTTTAGTATATACACCAAAATGGTGGCTAATTTGTTTAAGCGAATCAAGAGAAGCTGCTGACACAGAATTATACTTAGAATATAAAAAACAATTAAATAATTGGATATTAGAAGAAGAATAATCTTGTATTATTATATAGCCAATATATATTAAAATACGGACTAGGGATTTATAAATAAAAACAAGTGTTAATAATAACTTGTGGATATTTACTATATGTTGTGGATAGGCTCTAGTCCGCAGTTTTCCTAGACTTTACTCCTTGTAAAATAAGTGTTGACTTATAGTCAAAAATCATTATTATAATATTATAAACAAAGGAGCTAACAATGAAAAAAGAAGAATTAGAAAAATATAATATTATTAAAACTACACTTAATAAATTACCAAAAAATAAAAAAGATATGTTTTATAGAAAAGCAGAACAAATCTTTTTGACCGATAGATGGTATAGCATTAACCATTATAATAGATGTGATAAAACATATAGCATTGATTCTTGGACTAATGGATATACCAACGAGATTTATTTAAAAGCAACTACAACCGTTTACTATGAGGAAAAATAAAATGATAAAAGATATAATAATAGACGATAAAAAAACTATATGGAAATATGCAAAAGTTAGTGTAGAAAATACAAAAGTATATAATTGTATAGTAGATAAAAAAAATGAGTTTTGGAATGGGTGGGTTAATGCCTATCTTACTAAAGATTCATTTCAAGAATATTATAAAATACAACAAGATTATTTTAAAAGCATTGAAGAATTGTCCGAAGGTGATCAAGAATTTAAAGATGAATTAGAAGATACTAAAAACAATCCTTTAATTATAAAAGGCAAAAAGTTTTATGGTTGTTTAGGTATATGTTGGGATTATGTGTAAAGCAGAAGTAATATCTAATCATGTAGGTGTAGTAGGAGGTCGTATTACTGCTACACTTACAGTTCGCTTTGCTAAATATTTAGGTGAAACTGAATGGGGGTATTCTAAATTTATGGTATCATTAAAAGATGCTGCTAATAATATTTACATCTATTATGGATCACATTACATTGGCGAAGCTAAAGAAACTATCAATATAAAAGCTACTGTTTTTAAACACAGTACATATAAAAATATAAAACAAACAATTATAAAAAGACCTAAAATTATAAAGGAGATAGTCAATGGTTAATTTCAATAAATATTTTGAAATAAGATTATTAGAATTAGTAGATGAATATAGATGGAGAATGAAAAAAGATATGGATAACGATGAAGCATTTGACGAAATTTATTACAAGGCTGATGAATTGGCCAAAGAAATAAATATGGATAGAGAAGATTTTTTTAACAAATATTTTAATTAAAAAGGAGCAAAACTATGAGTATGAATGATGATATAACAATTTTAGAATCATTAGAAAATATAAAAAAACATTTAGATGTACATAGAACTTATGTAAAACAACTTACGGTAAGTTTTGAAGGTGTAGCAGGTTTACTTGATAACATAATAGACTATCAAAGAAAAAAGATAGAAGTGGAAGATCGTTATTGGAATCAGCAAGCAGATTTACAAAAAGAAAGTGAGGTAGAAAATGCAGAACAATAAAGTAACAGCAATTACAGGTAAGTTAGCACCAGAAATGGATATAAAAGATATTCAAGGTGGTTACGCTAAATTATATTTTGATATGGATTTATGGTTATATAAACTTGTAATTTTTAGAGATGGTACTAAGAGTATAAAAGAAATATTATCACCATCAAAAGCTATCAATATATTTAAGGCAGTAAAGTGATACAACTATTAATAGGAGTATATGTAACTTTAATTATACTGTACTCCTATTTGTATTTAATAACATCAATATGAGGATACTATGCCTAAAAAAATATTAAAATTTACAGCAGTTAAAACAGGAAAAGTAACTATGTTGCAAAGACCCATTCCTGTAGTTGCTGATACAAAAAGATCAAAGCTGCTGCCAATATTAACTTTAAATTATTTTAAAAAGAAAAGGAAAAAAGATGATTAATCCAGATAAAGAAAAAACATTTAACAACAATACACATTTACAATTTTGGGAAGAAGGCCACAAAATGAAGTTAACTATAGATGGTGTGCAAAAGAAGATACCATCCGTTAGCGCTATACCTAAATTAGATAACACTTTTATTATAGCAAGCAAAGCTGCTAGAAAAGTAATGGGCAATAAACTCATAGAAAAAATTGATGTAAACAAAACAACACAGTTTAATGATGAAACAGATTTATCTGATTTTATATCAAATATTAAAAAAGAATCAGAAAAAGTATGGACTGATATGTCTGCATTTGGAACTGCTGTACATAAAACATTAGAAGATATGCTTAGAAGTATCAAAGATAGCTCTATTCCTTTTCCAGATTATCCTGGGGGAGAGGAAGATAATGTAAGAAATTTTAGAAAAATTTTTTATGCTTTACATGATTACACTAACAAAAATGTTAAAGAAGTTTATAGCATCGAAGAGTTAATTTATTCTAACAACTTAATAAATTCTTCAACAGGGCAGCCTATGCATTATTGCGGCATATATGATAATGTTTTTTTACATCCTAAAGGTAAAGTATTAGGAGATTTGAAAACAGGTACAAAGAAAAGTAATACTTCTAGCTTTCCAATAACAACAGCTGGATATATGAATGCATATTGTCAAAATAATAATTGTGAGCCTTTTGACAGATTAATTATTTTTATAGACAGAGATTCTGATCCAGTAAGTATAAAAGAGTTTTACTATCCAGTATCAACATATAAAACTCATTTAAAAATTTTCCAAAATTATTTGGAGATATACGAATGGTTACATTCGGCAGAAAGAGCTTAATTAACATGGGTATGTTTTAGAAGTTAGCTCCTTCTAATAAAGCATACCCACCAAAAAAGGAGATGTAAATGCAATTAAAAGTAACAAAGACAGTACCACCAGCTCAAGGGAAAAGCTCTTATAGAATAACAGCTAGTGATGGTGAAACATATTTCTGTCCAACTAAAAAAGGTGGCGGAGGTATTTTAGAAAATATGGTTATAGAAGCACAAGTCAGTAAAAAAGAATATAATAATAAAATATATAATTGGATTGATAGTTATGAGCCAATCAAAGATATAAATGCTGATCTTGCTAAAATTAAAGCAGCTTTACCAGGTTCTAAAATAGTTTCTGAAAATGGTTATTCTCAAATACAGACACCAGTAAAAAGTAATTTTATTGGTGATAAAGATTTTCTTATTGTATTACAATCAGCCAGCAACAGGCAGGCTAATTGGACACCAGATCAAAAACTTAAATGGGTATTAGAAAATTATAAAGCTGGCCCTGATGCTGTTTTAAAAAGATTACATTATAAAAATATAAACAATGGCGATCAGGAAATTTACTAATGCCTAAAAGATACATGAACAAAAAACATTTGTTATGGGTTAGTGAAAGGCAATGCAGCATTAAAAGTCATTATGATAGATTACGTTTAATGGGTACAGCTCCACAGAATAATCCAAAATGTACTAACATTGTTCAGGTACATCATTTGCTTAAACCCTATTTCTCTTCTAGAGGTATGGGGTTAAAAGCAAGTGACAAAGATGTTATTCCATTGTGTGATAAGTGTCACAGGGAATTACACATGAATGGTAATGAGTTTAATTTTTTTGAACAAAAAGTTCTTAATTCAAGGTTTGGTATGAGTACCGCAAAAAAAGTGTGGGATGCCAGTCCTTATAACAAGGAGAAAAAATAATGAGTAAAAAGCTAACACAAAATAAATTAATTTTAAAACACTTACAAGAGAATGGTAAGATCAATAGTCTAGAAGCATTGAACTTATACGGAAGTTTCAGATTAGGCGCTAGAATATTTAATCTTAGACAAGATGGTCATAACATAGAAACTCTTAGAAAAAAGAATGGTGTTAAAAGTAATACATTTGCTGAATATCATTTAGTTAAAGATAATGATAACTAGAGAATGGCTATTAGGTAGAAAACACTCTGGAAAATATTTATGTCCAGAGTGTAGCCACACCAGAAAAAATAAACACGATAAATGTTTAAGTGTAACTATCAAAACAGAAGGTGTAGTGTATTATTGTCATAATTGTAACGCACAAGGAGGAGAATTTTATGATAAGCACAAATATAATAAATTGGGCAGAAAAGAGATCAATAAAAAAGGAAGTTCTAGAGAAGTTAAAAATAGAAAGTGGACAGGCATTGTATGGTGATAGAAAATTAGAATCTATAATTTTTAATTACTATGATCATGAAAATAAAATTGTAAATTATAAAGCTAGAGCTATTAGTGAAAAAACTTTTAAGCAGCAGACTGGTGGTGAAAGTGTATTTTATAATTTAAACAATGTCTTATCTAATAAAAATTTAGAAAATACTACTGTATACATTTGTGAAGGTGAAATGGATGTAGCTGCTATGTTAATGGGTAAGTATGATATAGATTGTGTTTTATCTGTTCCTACTGGTGCTACAGCAAAACCTAGTGACGATCCTACTGAATTAAGAAAGTATCGTTATGTATTAGATGGATTAGAAAAAGGTTTAGATAAAGTAAAATCTTTTGTATTGCTTACAGATAATGATGAGCCTGGTTTAGCGCTGCGCCAAGATTTAGCTTCTATATTAGGTCATGGCAGATGTAAATATATAGACTTTCCTGACGATATAAAAGATGTTAATCAAGCATTAATAAAATGGGGAGCTGATGAATTAAAATGGCAGATCAATGAGTGTATAGTACAATATCCTATTCAGGGAGTTTATGATCTAGATTCTATTCCTAATCCTCCCACAGTTAAATTATATTCTATTGGGATAGAAGGATGGGAAGATAAATTTAATTTAGGAGCTGGCATGTTATCTGTTTTTACTGGTTATCCTGGTAGTGGTAAAACAAGTTTAGGAATACAAATGTGGACTAACATTGCTAAAGAATATAAATGCAATATAGGAATGTTTAGCGGTGAAACCAGAATTAAACCATATGTTGTTAGAAACATTAGAACTTTTTATCACAATAAATTAGAGTTTCAAATGACAGATGAAGAGAAGTTAGAAGCTGATAATTTTATTAGAGAAAGATTTGTTTTTTTAAATCATCCTAATAATACTCCTACACTAGAATGGACTACAGATAGAATTAAAGATATGAAAGCTAGATTTAATATTAGCGCATTTGTGTTAGACCCTTGGAATAAATTAGAAGCTCCTGATTTTGTTAAAGGTAGTGAAACACAATGGATAGGTAAAAGTTTAGATTATCTTACATCGTTAGCTAAAATATTAGATATACATATAATGATATTAGCACATCCTGCTAAACCTGATCATAAAATGCAAAATGCACCGCCTAATGCTTATAGTATTGCAGGATCAGCTCATTGGTTTAATAAACCTGATCATATCTTTAGTGTATGGCGGCCTAAATTTGAAAATGAAGATGGCAGCAGGTGTACAGAATCTGTATTTACTGTTTGTAAAACTCGTTATGAAGAGTTAGGATACCCTAGAATATTAGATATAAAAATGAATTTAAACAATGGATGTTTTGAATCTTATGTTAAAGAAAAACCTAAAAAGAAAGAAACTAAAGTTGTTAAATATTGGAATGATATAGATGATTAAAAAAAGGAAAAAATATGAATAATTTAAGAATATTATCTTTAGGAGCAGGAGTGCAAAGCAGCACGTTAGCACTAATGATTGAAAAGGGAGAAGTGCCTATGGTGGATTGTGCTATATTCTCTGACACGCAAGCAGAACCTGGTTATGTTTATGATTATTTAGATAAGCTAAAAAAATTAGTAAGCTATCCAATACATATTGTTACAGCAGGTAATTTAGAACAAGATAGTTTAGAAGAAAACTTTATTAAAATACCTGTACATACAGTTAATGTAACATCAGGAGATGTAGGTTTTGGTAGAAGGCAATGCACTAGAGAATACAAAATAACTCCAATCATTAAAAAGATTAAAGAGCTAGCAGGTTTTAAAAAATATCAAAGAATACCACATGATTTTAAAGTTTCCATGCTGATGGGTATTTCAAGAGATGAGATGCAAAGAGCAGCAGAGAACAGAGAAAGATGGATAATAAATGAGTACCCTCTTATATTTGAAAAGCGTTTTAATAGAGGAGATTGTTTAGCTTGGATGGAAAAGCAAGGCTATGATTTGCCTGAACGATCTGCTTGTTACTTTTGTCCATATAATTCAAATGCTTCTTGGAAAAGAATACGAGATACACAACCTAAGTTATGGCAACAAGCTATAGAGTTTGATGAAAAGATAAGAACAAAACTACAGCATGATGATTACGAGGCCTACTTGCATAAGGAGTGCAGACCATTAAAGGATATAGACTTAGACCCAAACAAAGATCAGATGGATATGTTTAATGATATATGTGATGAAGGGATGTGTGGAGTATGAGTAAGTATATTATAAATTATAAGATGGAGTTTAAGACACGACCAACAAAAGCAGAAGTAGAAAGTAAACTGTTTGAACTTATTAGAGATGGTTTTAGTTTAAGGACAGTTGAAGAACAAGATGAATATATAAAAGCAAAAGAAATAAGAGAAAAGAAGAATGCCTAGAAAAAAAGTAATACAAAAAGATGGTACAAGTAACCATTGGAAAAAGCTTATACATCATAAGCTATGCTCGTTCTGTGATAATGTTGCAGTGCATTATGAAAAGTTTAAATATTACTGTGAAGAATGTTATAAAAAATTAATTAAGAAAGGAAAAAAATGATATTAGAACAAATAGCTAAGAAGAAAAATATAACTAAAACTCAAATGGCTAGAGATTTAGATATAAGTGAATCAATGGTAACATTATTATTTCAGGGTAAAAGAAATCCTAGCATGCGATTAGTTAAAAAAATAAAAGATACTTATAATTTATCGTGGAATAAAGTTATGGGTGATCTATGAAAGATAAGCTATTTTACTTTCCCTTTTATCCTGCTGATTGGTTAGCAGATACATCCATATTAAGTTTAGAAGAAAAGGGAGCTTACATAACATTATTATCTACAATGTATCTACAGCGTGATTGCAGCTTATTTAAAAGGCATCTACCAAATATTTTAGGTATTAAAGATGAAAGAAAATTTAAAAGAATAATGCTAAACATTATGCCATTGTTAATAGATGAAGGAGACAAGGTTAGTCAGAAAAGAATAAAAGAGATTAAGCAAAAGATTGAGGATATTGTAGAGAAGAAACGTAAAGCAGGAATAGCTTCTGGTAAAGCTAGAAAGAAACCACAGCTGGTGCAAACACACAGCAAAAGAATAGATAAATTTAATGATGTAAGCGCTATAGATAAAGCTAGAAATGTTTTAAATAATGGTTATGAGTAAAAGGGAATAAGTTCTGGTTGTATTATGATCTTATAATTTAGCGGTGTTACCTACTAGCTCAGACCCTATTACATAATAAGCATTACCCTATATACAATAATGCTAAGTATCTTTTTAAATTTATATTACAGTATTCTTATTACTAATCCCAGTATTGCTTGTTAATGATTGAACACCTGTTCATTATATGTTTGAACAATATTAGTAGTTAAATCTAAACTATATATAATACTTATGCCTTATAATTATATTATGATTGTTATTGTATTTGTTATTTAGTTATGTAGCCTGAATATATTTTTACGTCTTTATCCTCCTACAAAAAAGGCTAAGCAACAGTAAAGCAATCTGTGTTACCATCTATCATATATAACACTAGGTATACTGTATAAGCATTTAAATAAGTATAAGAAGGCATAGGTATATGTATATATGTTATGTATTAGCATAAGATCGTATACTTTTTATTATTAAGACCTTATTGTGGTATGGGTGTCAGAGGACTTTTTTTATATATTTTTTTTTTTATTTAGGCCGATGTGGGGGTGGTCGCCTATATATCTAAAGGCATATAGTAAGTGTATTTATAATATATAATATTTAACTGCTATAAGATAATTCTTTACAATCTGTGTAAAATTATTTATATGCTATAGTATGAAACAAATTAAATCTACTGGTAGACCTAACTTTGAAGTAACAGAAGAAATGGAAAGGCAAGTGTCTTTAGCAGTTGGATTTGGTTTAACCCATTTACAAATTGGCAAGCTAGTTGATTGTGATCCTAAGACATTGCGTAAATATTTTAGAAGAGCATTAGAAAGCGGTAAAGAAAGATTGACTATGGATATAGGTAGTCAGTTGTATAAGAAAGCTATGAATGGAGATACTATCTCTGCTATATTTTTGGCAAAGACCAAAGGCGGATTTAAAGAGACTGTAGAACATGAAGGCCTGCCTAATAATATTACAGTTAGTTTTAATTTGGATAATAAAAAAGAAATAGATGCAGAAGTTGTAAACGACAAAATAACAAAAGGAGAATAATATGCCAGGATATGGATATGGAAAAATGAATAAGAAGATGACTAAAAAACCTATGAAGAAAAAAGTAAGAATAGTTATGGGCAACAAAAATAAAAAAACTAAAAAAAGAACTGCGTAATGAAAGGGGTAAATCATTATAAAAAAGATGGCTCTAAACATAAAGGCGGTACACATAAAATGTCTGATGGTACATTGCATTCTGGTAAATCACATACTAGTAAAAGTGTAAAATTATTTCATTATGGTGAGCTATCAAAAAAAGCTCAGATGAAAGCAAGGAAGTCATGGCGAGGGTAGAATATAGAGGAGAAACTTTTTCAGGATATAATAAACCTAAACGTACTCCTAATGCTTCTAAAAAATTTGCTGTACTAGCTAGAGCTAATGGTAAAACTAAACTCATACGATTTGGCGATCCTAATATGAAAATAAAAAAAAGCAGTCCTGCTAGAAGAAAAAGTTTTCGAGCTAGGCATAAGTGTGATACATCTCCGCCAAGTAAACTTACAGCTCGATACTGGTCGTGTAAGAAATGGTAACCTGTTCCCTATGCATATAACCATTCCTTACACACCAAGACCACAACAAGCAGACTTACATAAAAATGATAAACGATTTAAAATTTGTGTATCACACAGACGTTGGGGTAAATCTGTGTATGCCATTACAGAAATATTAAGACAAGCATTACAAATAAAAACAGAAAGAAATGATGGTAGGTTTGCATACATAGCTCCTTATTATCGACAAGCAAAAGCTGTGGCTTGGGATTATTTATTATATTATACAAAAGATATTCCTGGTACTAAAGTAAATCAATCTGAACTAAGAGTGGATTTGTTAAATGGTAGTCGTATACGATTGTATGGTGCAGGAGATGATGTTGATGCTCTAAGAGGAATTTTCTTAGATGGGGTAGTTTTAGATGAATATGCAGACATGTCTCCTAGAATGTGGAGTGAAGTGATACGACCTGCATTGACCGATAGAAAAGGTTGGGCAATATTTATTGGAACTCCTAAAGGTAGAAATCAATTTTGGCAATTATATGAAAATGCAAAAAGTGATAATGAATGGTATCGAGTTATATATCGTGCAAGTGAAACAGGTGTTGTAGATGCTAAAGAATTAGAAGCAGCAAAAAAACAAATGGGCGAAGATGAATATATGCAAGAGTTTGAATGTTCTTGGGCAGCTGCAATTAAAGGTTCTTATTATGGTAATTTAATTATAGAAGCAGAACAAGAAGGCAGGATCACAAAAGTAGAAAAAGACCCAGCACTACCTGTGCATGTAGCTTGGGATTTAGGAATATCTGATAGTTGTGCTTTATGGTTTTTTCAAGTTACAATGGGTGAAATTAGAATATTTGATTATTATGAAAGTGCAGGAGTTGGACTAGATCATTATGTAAAAGTAATGGATGAAATGCAAATAGAATATTGGGGTGATGATTATTTACCACATGATGCTAAAGTAAGAGAGCTTGGAACAGGTAGAACTAGAGCAGAAACTTTAATCAATATGGGTAGACGACCACGCATAGTTCCTAATCATAAAGTTGATGATGGAATAAATGCTGTGCGATTATTGTTGCAACATTGTTATTTTGATGCTAATAATTGCGAAAACGGACTTAATGCTTTGAGAAATTACCAAAGAGAATGGGATGATGTGAAAAGAGTATTTAAAAGAAATCCTTTACATAATTGGGCATCTCATGGTAGTGATAGTTTTAGGTATTTAGCTATGTCATACAAACATATAAAACCAGAACCAAAACCTATAGACGTGCAAAAAGAAATGTTGCGCACTCCTACTTTAAATGAAATGATGGAAATGTATGATAGAGAACAACGCAACAAACCAGAGAGAAGGATATAATTATGGCTTATGGTAAAAAAAAGAAACCTATGAATGGTGCTTTAAAAGGTAAACAAAAAAATCTACCTACTGCATTAAAGAAAAAAATTATAGCATCAAAAAATAAAAAAAATAAAAAAAAAGGATAAGGAGATAATTATGCAAGTAGACCCAAGAATGTACGATAGACCCATGACAGAAGATGAAAAAAGATTGATGATGATACAAGGTCTTAAAGGAAATAATATGATGATGGCAGATGCAAGTTTAAGTCCAGATTTTACCACAGGAAATTTATCTGTAGCTACTCCTAATTCAGGAGCAAGAGAAGTAACCGATCCATCAGCATTTATGACACCTGGTGGTATGTCTGATGAAGATACAAGAATGATTATGCAACTACAACAACAAATAGAAAGCATTAGACAAAAGTATAAATAATGACAGAAACAAGAAAAGAAACAATTGATTTACAAGGCACAGCTCAATATTGGCAAATGGAGCTTGATAGTGCAGATCAAGCTGAAAAAGATTGGAGAGAAAGAGGTAGAGCTGTTGTAGCTAGATATAGAGATGAAAGAGAAACAGATGCTTATGGTACAGGTCTATATAAACAATTTAATATTTTATGGTCGAATACAGAAACCATGAAAGGTGCATTATTTGCTCGTATGCCAAAAGCAGATGTTCGTAGAAGATATAATGATAATAATCCTATAACAAGACAAACTGCTATTGTATTAGAAAGAGCATTGCAATATGGCAATGAAGTTTATGCAGCAGATAAACCTATAAAAGCAGCAATAGAAGATTATTTATTGCCAGGTCGTGGTGTAGTGTGGGTAATATACGAGCCTATATTTGTAAAAGAAACTATAAAAGTAGAAAGTCAAGATGAGCTAGGCAATATGGTTATGATAGATCAAGAAGAAGAACGTATTGCTGATCAAAGATGTTACTTTGAATATGTAAACTGGGAAGATTATAGAGAAAGTCCAGCAAAAAGACCAGAAGATGTATATTGGAAAGCAAGAAGGCATTTACTGACCAGAGATGAGTTAATAGAAAAAGGATTTAAAAAAGCAAAAGATATACCATTAAATTGGTCTCCTGAACCTACAGAAGGCTATCAAGAAGAATACTCTGAAATATTCTCCAGAGCAGAGGTATGGGAAATTTGGGATAAATATTCTAGAAAAAGATTTTTTATATCAAAAGGGTACAATGAAGTGTTAGCTGAAGATGATGATCCCTATGAATTAGAAAATTTTTTCCCATGCCCTGATTCATTAGTAGCAATCAGAACAAATGAAACAAGTGTACCTATACCAGAGTTTACTTTGTATCAAGATCAAGCGGATGAATTAGATAGAATTACAACAAGAATAAGTAATCTAATAGAAGGATTAAAAAGAAGGGGTGTATATGATGCTTCTGTACCAGAATTATCACATTTAGCAGATGCTGGAGATAATGACTTTGTACCATCAGAGAACTTTCAACAACTAGCATCTAAAGGCGGATTACAATCTGTATTTCAACAGGAAGATATTACTCCAGTAGCACAAGTATTAGCAGGGTTATATCAACAAAGAAATCAAATATTAGATACTATTTATCAAATAACTGGCATATCAGATATTATTAGAGGTTCTACAAAAGCTAGTGAAACAGCTACAGCACAACAATTAAAAGCACAGTTTGGTAGCATGCGTATGCGTAAAAAACAATCTGAAATAGCAGAATATATTAGAGATTTATTTAGATTAAAAGCAGAGATTATTGCAGAACATTATGAGCCAGAAACTTTAGCAGCAATGACAGCTCTTACTATTACACCAGAAATGATGCAGATTATGAGAGATGATAAGCTGCGTAGATATTCTATTGATATAGAATCAGATGCTACTGTATTTGCAAACGAAGAAGAAGAAAAAAGAACTAGAATAGAATTTTTAACTTCATTTGGTGGTTATTTAGAAAGAGCAGTAGCAATAGCTACAAAAGCTCCTGATTTAACTCCATTAGCTTTTCAAGCATTAAGATTTTTAATGGGCGCATGGAAAGTAGGTAGAAATTTTGAAGATGTAATAGATAGAACAGAAGCTGTATTAATACAACAAGCGCAAATGATGAAGCAGGCAGGTAGACAGCCTACAGAAGGAGAAAGAATAGCTGCACAAAAAATGCAAACTG
>VTLG01001028.1_pt1 | contig 20908 bp, 47 predicted proteins | sample 4694571 | NCBI WGS metagenome assembly VTLG01 (sample SAMN12604809, study PRJNA352737) | marine metagenome | biome: ENVO:00000447; feature: ENVO:00000209|ENVO:00000569|ENVO:01000036; material: ENVO:00002151; isolation source: viral sequences binned using virsorter ... | reverse complement strand
TCAATATCGACTGTTTTTTCTTCTACGTCTGGCATAGTTTCTCCTATGGTTAATTATGATGAAGAACGGATTCGGGATTTTCAATGGTTCCTAAAACTTCGTCGTCATTGAGAATACGAACTTCTCCGCCTTCGATGGGTAGTCTTGATCCTGCGTAACGTGCAAATATTACCCATTGTCCTTGTTTGCACCACGGTCCCGTTGGAAACTTTTCTTTATCATGATAAGCCAACGGACCCATCTTGAGTACGTAACCACAATTCGTGGCGATACGTAATTTGTCTAATGATTCTTGTGCGATTAAAATTCCACCTTTAGTTTTTTCTTTGGGTGTAAAAGGTAAAACTAAAAGTCTCCATCCGCTAGGAGCGGGAAGCTGGGATTTTTGTTCTTGAATATTGTCGGGATTTAATGGTTCTTTTTCTTTTATGTTTTGGTACTTTTCTTCCAAAGCATTTTTATGTTTTGGTAGGTCCTTTTCCAATGTCGATAACGTTTCCTTGTTCATCTTTTTGCTCCTTCTGTTTAAGCAGGTTAGAGATTTCCTGTAGCATGTACTGATAGGTACGTGCCTGTCCTAACATATACTGATATTTCTCCATGTTGTCAATACCACCACTAATCATGGTGTCACCAATTCTTTGAAGATTGTCTTGTAAAATTTTTTGTAACTTAGCAACAATAACTAAGGGATCCATTATATTATTTCCATTTCTGATCTTTGTAGACCTGTTTGTGCACATGATATTTCATGCCAAAAGACAATTAAAGTCAAGCGCGATTCTTTTTCATTTGTTTGAGAAAATTGGTTTGCTGCATGCCATTCAGCAGCATCAAAACCAATACAACGATTATAAACATTAGCAAAACGAACAGTTTCTTCAAAATCATTGTTGCTTTCAATTCTAAGTTTTTCAGCTTCTTCGGCAGAAATTTTACCTAGATTAAATTCTCTTTTTTTAATATTATTACGTGTAGTAATCATTGGACCCACACCTTTTTTGGGTCGATAAAGAGAAGTTCCTGAATTTAAGTTAGCATTTTTATTTAAAAAAATTAAATGAGTATGTAAATTTGGTGTATCATTATGAACCCAACCTCTATCTGCTTGAGCGTCTATTTTTTGAAAGTACGATAAAGCTCGATAAGCAACCATTGGAGCGGAAAGATGAAGTTTAAGGTATTTTGCACAAATAGCATTATGAAACGAGGGAGAAATTTTATCTAAGGACTCTGATCTTACACCTGGCCACATTCCTTTTGGTTGAGGTTTATATTCTAAAGATTCTGCAAATCCTACAATTTCGTCAGGATGTTTAAAAAAATTATCTACACAAGTTATCGGAAATTGAAACATAATTTTCTTTCATATTAACAGTCCCACTTTCTTAGTGCTTTGTTAATTCTTGAATTAGGGTCTCTTGCTGTTTTAGCAGAAGTTAATCTTTTTTTCATACCCTTCATTCTTGCACAAAAGGACTTACGTCTTGGATTTGTTTTAGATTTTGTAGGTGCTTTTAATGTACCACCTGTTTGAGCTTTATAACTTGCTCTACCTTTTTTGTTTAATCCACCAGAAGGCGATTGACCTTCTTTTCTTGTCCACGCTGCACCACCATTATTCATGTATGCTCTTCCGTATCCTTTTAAAGCGAGTCCTGGCATTAAATCATTCCTTTATAGTATTTTTCATAAGACGGATTTGATAATTTAACTCCACCATATTCACTTCGAATAGCTTTACCAACATATCCACCAGAATTATAATTTAATCGTTCTTTTTTTCTTTTTTTAATAAGATTTTTACCACCTCTGCCAATACCGACAGTGGTTCCACCTTTTTTTCCAATCATGGAAAACATTACGCTTGGCTTTCTTTCAAAGCTTTAGCAGTGGGTGCACCTTTTGATCCAGGTTTTCTCATTTTTTCACCACTACCTGCTGCAATTCTAGCTTTTTTAGCATGAATATTAGCCCACAAACCATCGCCAGCTTTTACTCGACCGCCTGACTTTAATTTTTGTCTAAATTTATTTCCGTAGTCGTTTCTCATTATTAACCTTTTTTAGCGTTTAATATTTTTTTCTTTAAAAATGGTGGTAAATTTTTTTGTTTACCAACTATTTCTCCAGCTTTATAACCCGCTCTTTTCATCATACCACCACCCATAGCACCTCGTCTATTTGTAGTTTGTTTATTGTATCTTGGGTTTGCCATTATTTTTTACCTCCATTGTTTCTAAATACTTGTGTTCCCTTTATTCCAAATACGCTCGCTACAACCAAAATCCATAAATTTGTAAACCATTTTGGCAGATTCGAGAAATACTCGAAAAAGATATCTATCTTCTGCATAGCCGCCGGATCCTCTGTCCACACCGACCATGCGAGCACTATAATGGGCAACGTTAAAATTGCAAGAACTATTTCATCTTTGTAGTCGTTTTGCCGAGCTTCTAAAAGTTTGCCCTGGTAAGATTCCTCACCTCGAGCCATACGCTCTGCATGCATCAACTGTGCATCAGACATTGCCATTTTAGTCTTCTGACGGTTGGCATATATTTTACCACCCGCTTGTAATGCTATTTTTGCTAATCCAAACCAAGCCATATTAATACCAAGTTACTGGTTTTTGTGGTCTAGCGGCTCTTGTTCCAGCTACAGGATTTGTATCTTTTTTATCCTTGCTAACTGCAACAGGTTTATTGTTTTTATTTGCATCCGGTGTAGCAATCACTTTTGATTTGCCTAACGGTGCATAACCTTTACCTACTGTCATTAGTTGCTCCTTCCATTTGTTCTTGTTTTTATGCCAGCTAGTTTTTCTCTAGCTTCGTTTGCCATTTCTTGTTTTTCAAGAGATGTTTCAGCTCTTAGTTCAGCTAAATCTTCATTTTGGTCTAATTTATCTTCAATATTTCCTTGATTCATCATTGCTCTCATACGATCTAAGTTAAGTTTTTGTTCTGCTGCTTTTCTCTTAGATTCATTGTCCATAGCTCTAATATCAAGCTCTCTTGCTCTTAATCTTGCAACAGGATCGTGATCAAACTGAGAAGTTACTTTTTTCTCCTCTTTCATAAACTCTTCCATCATTTCAGAAATTAAAACAGCTTTTCTTGCATCAATTTTTTGTTGTAAAAACATAATTTGTTGTTGTAATTGCGAATTTTGAGGTGAATTTTGCATCATTTGTTTCATTTGTGTTAATTGTTGCATTTCTTCTCTAAATTCTAGCTCAATTTGCTCTTGTGCCATTAAGGAAATGTGTTGTAAACAGTTTTTTTCAATAGCAGCGCCTACCATAGGTGCATTTCTAACCATATTAGTCGCTAAAAAGTTTAAATGTGACGTAATGTGAGCTCTGTGGTCTTGTCCTGGAAACGCTTGAAAAGGTAAACTTGCTAAAGCATCAATATGTTCGAGTGCTGGATCTTTTGGCACAGGTTTTGGAGGTCTTTTTAATATTAAATCAATATCTTTTACTCCTAAGGCTTCGTACATATTTCTATATACTGCATATTGGTTATGAATTTGCGGATTTGAGGTTGCCAATTGCAATTCCGTCTGCGCAAGGGAGATACGCTGAGTTTGACTAAATATATTTGGATCCGCAACTGGCAAAATATCTACTCTGTCGTCAAAATCAGTTTGCATGATTTGTTTTTGCCCTCCGACAACATCGTATGGATATACGGGTGGTAGATAAAGTTTGAAAACTCTTGCAAGTAAATTAAATTCTCTTTTCATGGCTGAATAAATTCTTTTATGAATAGCAGACATCGTTCGACTGCCTCTTTCTAACAAGGCTACAGTCGTGCCCACAGCTGCTTGTTGATTCCCATCGCCCACTTGCAGGTCCGCTATTGAAGCGAATCTTTGTCCTGCGTTTACCACGACTCCCATAAGTTGTAATAAGGTTGCTGACGGCTCTTTAAACGGAAGCGTCATAAAAGCATCTCGTAAATTTCCACCTGGAGCATCAACATCTCTAAACTCTCCTGGTTGAAGCGCTTGTGCCTCGTCTCTCATTTTAATACCACGCATTTTAAATCCTGCGGGTAAATTCGACAAGGTGCCTGCATCGAGAAGCTGTCTTAATGCAGCGGTTGCTGTTCTTGATAATCCACCAATCATGTGAATTAAACCAAAACCATAAAAACCTAAGCCTGGTAAAAATTTAAAGTGAACGAAGTATTGTATTTTATTTTTCTTTGCATCACCTATTTCATAGTTTCTTCTTATGGATAATATTTTTCTTGTACCTTCTTCAAGTGTTACAACGTAAGGAAGTTTAATACCTGTCGGTTCTCCATCTTGTCCAGCGTCTTCAAAACCCTCTAAGTTTAAATCAACATGGCACTCAAGAAGTGTATACATACGATCATCTCTTCCACGTGTTGCACCTTCAAGTTCTCTTTCTTTTTTCTGTGCTTCTGTTTCTTGCATGTAAGAAGGATTGAGTTCTAAATCTCTATAAAAACCACCGACTTGTTGTTTTCTTAAATCATTTTCTGTCATACGAACCATATGAATAATAGATTCGCAATCATCAAGTGATGTCGCTGTATAAGGTACGACTAAATCATCAGCGGGAACAAACTTGGATACGGCTCGTTGCATAAGCTCATCATAATAAACTTTTTTAAATGCTGATCCTGCAAGAGGTAAATAAAATAACATTTGATCAAATTCTGCTTCATACTCTTTCATCTGATCCATAATTTGATAATTCATATATTCTTTAACACGAACAGCTTGTTGTTCTTTATCAGGAGATGAAAGACCTATTAGTTGTGTTCTTACAGGGCCACCTGCGGGTAATAATTCTTTGTAAGCGAGTGACTGAAACTGTGTTACCGCTTCAGCAAGTACAGGGTGTGTTGCACCACTAGCACCTTTAAATGGTTCGGATCGATCATCATAGCTAAAGCCTAATAAATCTAATCCTGAAATATAAGATCGTTCCCAATCTTTTCTTGATGTTTTGTAATCGGTATAGTTATTAAACAATTCATTACCTAAAGGATCTAAAACATCGTCGGGTAACAGTTCTGCTAAATTAGCAAAGTGTTCGTTGCTTTGATCTACGCTGCCGATAGAAGGGTCGAAGTTAATATCGACACTGCCATCTTCATTTAACTGTGTTTCAATAGGTTGACCAGCTTCTTGTTGCTCGCTTATTTTTTCTTGTTCTACAACTTCAACATCTTCGGGTGAAGGTATATTTATCGTTTGTTTAACGTTAGGTAATGATTTGTCAATATCAGCCATGTTTTACTTTTAATTTCTCCCTCTTGGTTGTAACCTTTTTATTACTCTTATTCAAGCCTTGTGATAGAGGTCCTTTTTTAGGAGGTACTGTTCTTGTTAATTTTTTAACCATTAATAGTAAATATGCTTCGTTCTCAGTATTTTCTCCTGCTTATAGTCTTCAGGGTGAGGTATCAATCCACCTTGCCTAAAGCGCATGACTGCTTGTGTCATACTATCGACTAAGTCGTCATGATCGCCATACGGAAATGCTGCGCATTCCTCTATGACTTCCTGTGCAAACTCTTTTTGAGTGGGCGCCCATATAGTGCCACTTTCAAATAAAGGGGCTACTGCGTTTACTCTTGCATGCTTATCATTTCCTTTGCTCGGTGTAAAGTTAACAATCGGTATTCCCATATTTCTTAATTCATGAGTTAACGGCAATCCTGAAGCTTTGGCTTCGATTAAAACGGTTTCTGGCTCCCAGTATTTATACTGCTCAAGTGCTTTTCTTCGAAGATCGGGAAACTCTAATCGTTCTTTAACGGAGTCTACGAGTATTAAATTGGGTGGAGAATCATCTGTTTCACGAAAAACACCCCATGTGGTAATGGCCGAGTAATCCGCTGTTTCCTTTTTCATAAAAGCAGTGTCATAGGATTGTATAATATGCTCTAACTTCGGCATATAATCTTTGTCCCAATTTTTCCACCACTCTCGTTTGATGATCGCACCTTCTTCTGAAGTTGGATTTTGCATCCACTGTGCATTCCATTTACCCAGTGATAATGAAGCTTTGACGGTTTCTAACTCATCTAACTTCCAGTATTCCGGCCATACTGGTTTACCACTCGGCATAATCGCCGGAAACTCGATGAGTTCCCACTGATCAGCTTTCGCTTCTTTTTGTGCTTTTAACAACATACCCGTTAAATCTTTTGTATTCCATCGTGTCATTACGCAGATAATTTTACCGCCAGGTTGCAAACGTTGTCTTGGTCCTGAGGTGTACCATTCATACGCTCGCTCTAATGCAGTAATGTTCATCGCGTCTTGCTCGGAGTGTGGATCATCGATGATAAGTAAATCCGCACCTCTTCCTGTTATCGCTCCACCGACACCGGCTGCGAAATATTCGCCGCCTTGCGAAGTTTCCCATTTACCTGCAGCTTGCGAGTCTTCTCGAAGCGTTGTTTTAAAAATTTCTTGATACTCGGGGCTATCGATAAGTGTTTTTGCTTTTCGCCCGAACCGAATGGCAAGCTCTCCAGTGTGAGTGGTTTGTATAATCTTCAATTTAGGATTACGCCCGATCATCCAAGCGGGAAGCAAGGAGCTAGCGAACTCAGACTTAGTATGCCTTGGTGGCATATTGACAATAATTCTTTTAGCTTTGCTGTTTGCTATATCATTAAACTTTTGAGCTATGATCTTGTGATGAGGTCCTTCTATGAACTCTGGCCACATATGTCTTACAAAACTTAAGAAATCATTTTTGGCTTGGTTTTGCTTCTTCTTTTCGCCAAGCTTAAGGTACATCTTGTAGAAGTCCTTTTTAACATCAGGTGGCAGTTTCTTTATTTTTTCTAGATCTATTTGCATTTGAAAAATTTTTTTTAAAATTTTTTTACCTTTTCAATATGAATTTTTTTAATTTATTCCATATTACGCCAATAATCAAGGTTATATCCCATAATGGTTTTGGAGACTTTAAACGTCTAAATCTCGCAATAAAGTGAAAGAAAAAGAATTCTTTTTGAAAAAAGCTAAATAGTAATATAGATAAGTTCAAAGTCTGTAAGCGTGTTGGTACCTCTATTGAATGGATACAAGTTACTTGCTGCTAAATGCAAGGCAATAGTCCTTGCCACGTTCAGCACGTGGCAAGAAGCTATTAACTATATTTAATTAAACTATTTTTTATGTAATCTATTTTTTAAGTAGGTGATATTATTCTCTGCAATGTATAACCTATCGGACAGCTCTTGTTCCTTCTTCTTCTTGTCTTGTCTCCATAAGAAGAAGCCCATAATCAAGCAACCAAGTACTATTATAATTAGTTCTTTTTCTATCATTGTTGTTTACTCCTCTCTTATTATTTTTGCATTGTATAAAGTGGCGTTGTGTTTTGCTTCCTTCTCTGCTTCTTCTTTTGAAACATCAAAAGCTCTGCCAAAACTAACTCCTTCATTCTTTGACCAATGAATTAAATTTACATTGTAAGTTTTGCCACTCATATGCTTTTCTATTTTTATTTCATACATAGTTTTTAATCCTTTCTCAGAAAATCTTACATTAATTAAAACTAAACGCAAGATATAAATTTAATTGCGACTTATACTCATTCTAAACTAGAATACAGCTTCTAGTTGCATGAGGCTAGAAAGTTTTAGAAAGAAGCAAGAGGCTTTTATATTACAAATAATAACTTTTTATAACTGTAACTTATAATCATTCTAAACAAGCCAATAACTCTTGATAATATACAATAATAACGTGTAATGAATGCCCAATAATAGAGCTCTGATTTAAAGTACAAAAAACTTGCAATACACATACAATAGTGTAGGATTTTCTAAGATGAACAAACAAAGAAAGGTAAACAAATGGAAAAAGATGTAATGAAGTTAGTAGATTGGTTAAATGCCAACTATTGCAAAAGTGATTTAGATGATAAATTCACTTTAAAGAAAGGAAGAAAGTATTTTAAAATCAATAACAAAGCCCAAAAGGGAATTGGGGAGAGTGTTTATGCTTTTATTAATACTGATGGAACAATATTAAAGCCTAACTCTTGGAAAGCACCACACAAAACACCAAGAGGATCAATTTACAAAAGTGAAGATTGGTCAAAGGTTTGTTATAAATATGGTGTTGCTTACATAAATGGTTATGCAAACTATTGAAGATCGAAACACCCTCAATAGAGGGTGTATTAGGTTAAATACCTAACTGATGAGATCAGAAACAAACAAAGAAAGGGTTAATAATATGCAGAAACTTTTTTTAAATGCTCAGAAAAAGCAATTAATTAAAAACTACAACTTGCAACAAAAAGAAGATCAAGTAAATCAAAAAGTTGTTGTTAAACTGTTTAATCCAAATGGCGTTGGAACTTGGTATTTAACTGAATTAAATCCAAATACTAATATTGCTTATGGGTTATCTTGCTTACAAGAAAAAGAACTAGGATATGTCGATTTAAATGAATTGACTTCTTTTAAGGGTTCTTTGGGATTAGGTATTGAAAGGGATGCTTGGTTTCCAATAAATAAAAAAACGTTAGAAGATTGTAAACAACTGTAAAGATCGAAACACCCTCAATAGAGGGTGTATTGCGTTAACTACGCAACTGATGAGATCAGAAACAAAGAAAGGAGAAAAAAGATGAAAGGTAAATACCACAAAGTCATAATTGAATTAGAGTTTGATACTTTTAAACCTACTGAAGATGATATTTTTAAATATATAAAAGACTTATATGAAGACAATTCTTTAGGTTATAAAATGCTTAATTCAAGAGAAATAGAAGTTAAATAATTATCCACAAGACAACTTATAATGGATATAATAGTCTAAAGTGGAAACAGAACGAGAAAGAAAGGAGAAAGATGATAGACTTTAAATATAAAGGTTATGAAGTCAAAATAGGTGGAATAGCCAACACGACTAAAGTTACAGCAGATAATGGAATGGACAGTTGTGTATGGTTATTTAGTGTTGATAGTCCTAAACAAGCCAAATGGCATAGAGTTGTCAAAAAAATACAAAAAGCAATAACAGAACGAATAAATTATATGAGAAAGGAGGAAGTATGAAAGATAAGGAATTAGAAATTATTAAAACGCAAGGAACTAAAGAGAGTATTGGTGCTTTTATGGTTTTTGATAAAAAGGGAAATGAATTTTTTGATGAACTAGGAAATAATGCTTGGGACACTTATGATGAGGCATTAAAGGTTTTAAAGAAGTCAGATGAAAGATAAGGAATTAAAGAATAAACATCTACTTGCCTATATTCTCAAAGTATAGGCAAGTCTCCCTCAAACCACGAACAATAGGTTTAACTGACAGACCCTTTTCAAATAGATCTCTTACTTGATTTCCAGAATATAAATGACAATCAGCTTTGGTCTTTACTAATATAAAAGCATTTTTAGGATGAAGAATATGAAAAGAAATTTGATGAGGAGATAAACGAACTTTGCTGCCATTAGCAATTTTTAATTCAACAGTGAAAAACCTGCAAAAATCATTATAACCCAATAGATCAGGAGTACCGAATACGCTAGTATTTTCAATCCTTGTCCATCTAATTTGTGGTGTAATTCTTTTAAGCTCATTGTAAAATTTAGACTCTAATTTCATAAATTTAGAAAGTAGTCAAGTCTTTTACAATTTCTTCTTAACTTTACCCATCTGCCAAGTTTGAGGTGCAATCTCAAAAACAATTCTATGACTTTCTCTTGCTCCCAAAACATTATTTTGCATGAGACTTACAGATAAAATATCAAACAAACCATCTGGTGATCTAAACTCGCCACGAGGTAATTTAACTTGTACTCTTGCATTTTGACACGTTGGAGATTGTAAGAATTTATTGAGTTGTTCTGCTAGTAATTTTCCACTGATCATAGGTTGATTTGTACTGAAAATTACGTTATTAGTCAAGATATGGGTATTTCAAAAAGACTTACAGAAAAACAAATTAAATTTGCTCAACTAATTGTGTCAAATGAAGGTAGAATGAATGGTACAGAATGTGCAAAAGAGGCGGGTTATGGCGAGGCTTGTAGAATTAGAGCTTACGAACTACAAAACCCAAAAAAATATCCTCTTGTAGTCAAATACATTGGCGAGTTGAGAGCAGAAAATCAAAAAAAATATGACGTCACTTATGGTCGTCACATTACAGAATTAGCTAAGATACGCCAAGAAGCCTTAAAAAAAGGAGCTTGGAGTGCTGCCGTTAATGCAGAAGTAGCAAGAGGCAAGGCAGCAGGACTTTACATAGAACAAAAAATTATACGAACAGGTAAGTTAGATGACTTGTCAGAGGAAGAATTAGAAAAACGTATGGCAGAAATTATAGATCAGTACGCACCGATTCTGGAAGGTGTAGAAGAAAAAGATTTAAAAGCTAAAGTTAAGGAAAAACAAAAAGAAATTAGACTTAACCCAAAAGAGAAAGAAAAAAGCAAAAAAACAAAGCCATTACAACCACTGAAAAAAATACCAGACGATACCGGTCAAGATTCCACATCTACTTCTTCCTAATCTTACGTTTAAATTTACGTCTATCATTTTTTAAATCAATTATCTTTTTACGTGCTGATCTTTTCTTCATTGAATTTTAATCATTTTTTTAACACAAGCCCAAGGTATCATAGTACGGTCACCAAAGGTAATCTCGTTAGTCGTTGGATCTTTGTCATATGAAGCAAAAACTTTAACTGAGTGCTTGTCCTTAGAAAACAACCAACCCTCATTAACAGGATAAGCTAGTTTCATTTTATGAAATTCTTTTTCATCAGACCAACCAGAATCGCTGATGATATCACACCACTCAATTCGATACTTTGAAAATGGGATATCGTTTGATTGCGTAGGTATTACGAGTTTTCTTTTTCTTCTCGGTTTTCTTCTTTTTGGTTTTCTGTTTGCCATAATAATAATCCGGATTGTGTATCCGATTGAACGTATCAAAAAAATTTTCTTCAGTCATTATAAACTTATATACATATAATTATATGGGATAGGTAACATTTGTTTACTAATTTTACCTTCTACTTTTATTAAAGTGCAAAAAATGGCTTTAAATCTCACTTTTTTTAAAAAGAAGTAGAAAAAGTAGAAAAGAAGTAGCGTCAAAATCGTAAATAAGCGTTGGTATATATACGTTTTCACAAGGTTTCTACTAATCTACTTTTATTTTGAGATTTTTGCGAACAAAAAATATATTTGTTGAGAATACGTATATAGTGGGAGTGGTAAATAGCTGTTTTGCTGTGTTTTTGACGTATCATTTCTACTAAAAACTCTAAATTGACCTGATTTTGACCTTTAAAAAACCGAAAAAAAGTGCCTTTTTGACCTCAAAACACCCTTTTTTGACCTCAAAACACCCTTTTTTTTACTTTTTTTGACCTCTTTTTTGGTAAAATTGTCCCACTCTTTCTAGGAACTTATGCTTAAAACCTGTAAATTCTTTGCCTGTTGAGGTAAATTTTTGGAAATATCCATCTTTGGAACACATCAACACAACACCTTGATCGACACACGTATTGTAGATAACATCATGCGCCATAGCGTAAGCTCCCAACTGAATAAAGTAATCTTCTATCCATTCTCTTTTTTTAATTTTATTTGTCTGCTTAAAATCCACGATACTTTCTCTTCCACTATAGATACCACACAAATCCGTTGAGCCTGCGTAAAGACCAGGATAAAATAAAGTCACTTCACTACCCCATACTTCTTCCATGTCCTTTAAACCTTGATCTATGATTACCTGCCCCATGTCGCCCGCCACTTTTCCCTCGTCTGTAGTATCAAGCAACTTTTCGCCTCGTACATAATACTCTAAAAAAGAATGCATCAGCGTGCCACGAGTAGCTGCCTCATTTCTGACACGTTCTGCCTCATTTTCGCCAACTTTAGCTTTCCAACGAGCCAGGCTTTCTATTTTTTCTTGTGGCAAAGTTTCTTGTAATATAGTCGTTACCGAAGGAAGTTTCTCGTTACTCACGTCATAGTGACGATTACCTTCAATCAAAGAACGAGAGCTTTTAGGATAGTTATAAAGTTTATTCCATTTCATTAATTTTTTTAAGCTCCTTTTCTTTTTCAATAAATATTTTCCAATCAGTTGGAGTGGAACTTCCTTTTCGATCATTACAAGCAAAGCAGCAACAAACAATATTACCTTTTTTATAAGTCTGTTCGCAATCAAAACGATCAATAGAAAAATTAGTAGCAACAACTTGTTGTTTTCTTCTTGCACCACTTTTCGGTCTTCTTATATAAGTCCAAGGCTTTTTACAAAAAAAGCACAAACGACCATTACTTTTAGTAAATTTTTGTTTCATATAAGCAATATGATTCATAACAATAATCCACAGTTCCTTTTTGTCCACTTCAGGAATCCATTTTTTTCTGTTGTCTTTCTTGTTGGATCTACTAAAAATGGAGTTAATCACTTCCATAATTTTACCTCTTTCGGAATTGAGGTATCGAGTGTCGGTTTGGTCTTGTTTTTTTTTAAGCTCAGGCACACCACGAGCAGTTACCCAACGATCATTGACGAGATAACGCCTTGTGCTGCCTTTGTATTGTATTTTATACCCTAGACTTTTCATTTCTTTTTTTCCAATACTTGTAAAAACCTTTATCTTTCAAATACTTAGCAATACGATCAGAAGAGACTTGACCACTGACAATACAATCATATATAATTTCGTAAAATTTTTTATTCATTAAAAAATAATCTCCATAATCAAATACAAAGTAATAAAAATAAACATAGCCGTCATTTGTATATCATAGGGAAAATTGTGCATGGCTTGACGTGTAGCACGACTTTTCAATAATAGCAAATTAATGAGTTTCATTTATCCTTTTCTCAGCTATATCGAAATAGTTTTTATCTAACTCTATTCCAATAAACTGCCTATTTAAATTTTTAGCTGCAACACCTGTACTACCTGACCCCATTGTAAAATCTAAAACCGTATCATTTTCGTTAGTATAAGTTTTAATTAAATACTCTAGTAGAGCTACTGGTTTTTGAGTTGGGTGTATTTTATTTTTATCTCTATTAAATTTAATTACATTTCTTGGGTAGCGTTTGCCAGTATTAATAGTTTCGTAATTGCTCATTTTTTCTTTAGAGCCATCTCTAATTACAGCACCATCTTGTTTTTGTTTTCCACTTACCATTTTATATGGTTTCCCAACTGTCATTTGTGGATTGAAACATTTAATTTCTTTTGGAGTATATGTAATAGGAAATTTTCCAAAAACACTTATATTTTCATAAACTCTAAAAGGTTGATATTTTACACTTGCAAAATTAGTTCCATTATCTTTTTCCCAAATCCAATCATATTTAAAATAATCTAAATTAGAAGTTCTTAATACTGAACTAAAAGGCTCTGCACCAAATAATACTATTGCTTTATCACTTTTAATAATTCTTTTTAATTGTATCCACATTTTATCTAAAGGAATGATACTATCCCACTTACAAGCTGTCGTTCCATAAGGCGGATCAGTAAGTATTAAATCAACACTTTGATCTGGTAATGTTGGCAGCACTTTTAAACAATCATCATTAATGAGTTTCACGTCTTCTCCTAAAGTAACTTCTCCATATCCAAGATCTTAAAATAGAGATACACATAAAAATAACAGCAATGTGAAAGCTCTCCCAAACCGTTGGATACATTCCAAAGAAAGGAAAAACAAACAGCTGCAACGCTGTCGCTAAAAATAATCCAGAGCCAACGTCTATAATGCTTTCTACAAGGCTACTGAGTTTCATTTTCCGCCTTAATGATAGCTCTTCCTATTTCTTCCGCGATTTGCGGGACGATAGAATTGCCCAATCCTTTAAGTCGGTGTATCCTGCCGGATACCCCATAAGCCACTCGACCCACGTCGGGTTCAATGTCCCACCACCCTTGTTCTCTTTCACTGCCATTGACAACATCACTTGTTTCCCCATCTCGATTCGTCTCTTTATCGCTGGATCCGATAGGTTTCCTCGATCTCGATTGTCCGATGCATTCGGAGTTGGCCACATCTTCGGAGAAGGATTTTCCTTGTGTAGTTCGTAAGCTACTTCCGTCTCCAAATACTTCTTGTGTCTTAGATTTGCTAGTCCCTGTGATAGTTTGAACGTCATTCCCAAGGCTGCTCTCGGTGTCGGCCACATCTTCGCTGCCCGATCCAAGGTTATCTGTACGTGTTTGCCTGTCTTCGGATTGTAAGCTCTCTCTCCTTGTTTCGCTGGTTCTCCTTCCTTCGTTGTTAAGGTTTCCAGAAATTTTCCTTTTCCTGCTTCCTGATTCGTTGGTGTCGGCCACATCAGATTCGGATGAGCTACCTGATCGTTGATGCTGATTGGCATCTTCTTTTCTAATTTCATCTTCATTCTCTTTTCGGAGCTCGGTCCTCTGTCGCAATGTGCGTCTGGAGTTCTCCACATTCTCATCTCTTCTTTCCATTCGATTGAGTGAAGAGTTGTCATCTCTTTGTCGTATTTGATTGTTTTTAGATGCGGTTTGATTAAATTCCAATCCTCGATCGATGGATGACTGAATCCTGGTTTGTCTCTTCGAAACCAATGCTCCACGGTCGTTTTCGTAATTCCTGTTTTCTCGTGTAGCTCCTTCACTGATGTTTGTTCTCTCATATAGTCCACGAACTCTTGCTGCTTCGGTAGATTCTTTCTCGTTACCATTTCGTAGTCTTTGTACTTCTCCATCAACTCGGGATTGTTCATTATCTCTTCGACCATCACTTCGTCTGCTAGAGAGATTTGTATTCTTGATCCCGTTGATCGAAGATTCTTTCCTTGTACTAGCTTCGTTGCGTGTTTCAGAGAGTCTTCCTTCGAGTCCATTGTCGTTGGAGTTCTCCACATCTTGTTTACTTGCTCTTTGCCCTCCACTAATTCCGCTAGTCCTCGACCATAACCCTTTGTCGTTCTTCCTGGTTCGTTCGCTCTCGGTGTTGGAAACATCACCTGTTGATTCAAAGGTGGTACTTGACCTCCTCCTGGATGCTTCTTTCTCGGTTTCAATATGTTGTTCGAGTCGAATGTTGTTGGAGTTGACCACAGATTCTTCTCGGATGGCAATAATCCAGACTCTTTCTCTTCGGTGCGGAGCACCGACGCCTGCAGCTGGAATAATAAACGGTTGAACTTCGTATCCTTCGCTTTCCAAGTCAGTGCACACAGTCTCGAAGACCACGCCGTCTTGGATGTTAATAATTCCTCTGACATTCTCGCCAATAACGAACCTCGGTTTGAGTGCTTTGATAATGCGAAACATCTCTGGCCAGAGATGTCTGTCGTCACTCGTTCCTTTTTGCTTGCCTGCGACCGAGAACGGTTGGCACGGGAAACCTCCTGTGATGATGTCGGGAGATTCAATTCCATCTGCCTCGAGTCTTTCTTTTGTGATTTCTTTGACATTATTATATATCTTAACTCCTTTCCAATGTTTTTGCAGCACTAAATTTGAAAACTTATCGTTGTCGCAAAAGGCTACGGTTTTAAAGTGTCCTGTTCTCTCTAATCCTAAGCTAAATCCACCCAAGCCACTAAAGAGATCTAGTATTTTTAATTTCATAAGTTTAATGTGGTAGTTATTGGTTTAACGATTATGAACAACAGGATATCGAGAAAAATCGAACCAACGTCGGTTTTATACCAAGAGCCTACCACTACCCTAAAGGGACTACTTCTCTTATCCATTCCAAAATTCTTCTTTAGCCAATAGAGCAGCTTCTTTCTCTTGTTGCTCTAAAGGCAATTTACTATCCTTACTAAGAATTTCTAAAAAATCCTCATAAAGTTTTTCCATTATTTCTTCGTTTACAAGACAGCTCATATTAATAAGATCCTTTCATTACAACGTATTTATAATCTCCATTTTGAAGATCATTAGCTTCTTGTAATTTTTGAGCTACTTCGCTTGCTTTGTTTGCATCAGAAACAACAGCTTCCATATATGCGTATACAGTTTTGCCACTAGCTTCTCTGATTCTAACTACTGTAGTTAGTGTTTTCATGTTTTCTCCTTTCTAGTTTATATTCTTTCTTGTTTTTTGCTTTACTGTGTATAATATCACAATATTCATTAAAGTAAGGATTTGTATCACTACAAGGTATTCCTCTTCTGTTACTCCAACGAGTAATTGCTGCTACTCTTTTATCTTGCCAACTTATTTTATCTTTCATAATTATACTGTATAATCCTATATTATAGTAATGTCAAATGTTTATTTTTTCTATATGGTTTTCTACGGCTATCTATTGCAATATCAACGTTCCAGCCGTTTTCTTTAAGTATTTTTTTACGTATTTTTTCGGATACATACTGAGAGTTGCGTCCTGCCATTTCACATATAGTTTGTAAATTTTTATTGTTGCTCGTTAAAAAGTCTCTAGCTGCTTGTTTATTTAACTTGTCCACATGACTCGAAAAAGCATCATGTACCGCTTGCGATAAAACGGCAGTAAAAAGTTTAGTTTCAGGAACTGCTTTACGAACATTCATTGAACTTGAATTAATCCATCGAGAACGAGCCATTAGTGTATCGTCTCCTTATCATTATAAGGTTTTATATCTTTTTCAGAGTCTAATACCGTTTGTAACATTTCAGAAAAACCATTGTCACTTAAACTAGTTCTATACAATCTTACCGCAATAGCCATCAATGTGCTTGCCACCATTTGTGTCTCGTACTTTTGCATATGTCGAACAGTTTGTTTAAAAATCTTGTTATAAATCTCTTGTAGTTCTTCTGCTTCTTTTTCTTTATTTTTCATAATTAGTAAATCTTTCTGAGTTTATAGCGTGTAAATCTTCATCTTTATACCAAGATGAATCATAACCATTGGCTTTGCACCATTTATAGTGATTTTTAAGAATCTGTTTATTTTCAACTCGAGTTCCACCCCAGTTATTTGCTTTACGTTGTTTGGCTTTTGTTATTTCTCCCCAGTGCTGTTTGTTTTTAATATAGTATTCATGATACTTTGCTTTAACTTCGGGTCGACTTCTATATTCTTTCATATAATTTTTAGACAGTTCCTTTCCGTGTTCGCTATTAGCCCAACGAAGTCTTGAACGTCTACGAGCTTCGCCATATTTAATTTCTATTACTTTCATAAATCTCGTTCATCTTTTGGCACAAAAGGTTTGTAACCCTGTTCTGCAGCTTCTTCATCATCTTTCCCAACAATCGCATTCACTTCAGGAACATAGTGTTTAAGCAAACGTTCAACACCTTCTTTTAGTGTTCTTTGAGACATAGCACAGCCGGAGCATGCGCCTGATAATTTTAAAGTAGCCACGCCAGTGTCCATGGCAAAATCAATAAAACCAATAGCACCATTGTGAGCCGCAACGTTTTGGGCAACTTTCTCTTCCAATACACTCTTAATATCCTTAACAATTTCATCATGTTCTCTCATTACATGCCTGCTTCTCTTGCTTTTTTAAGTCGATTAACTTGATCATCAACTTGTTGTGCAAGTTTTTTGTTATCCATTAATAATTCATTTCTCTCTTGTTCTAATTTTCTATTTTCATCAATAAGAAATTGATAGTCATGCTGTCGTGTATAGTCACGAGAATCTAAACAATCCTCCAAAGACGCAATTTTATTTTTAAGATCATTAATTTCACTGTTGGCTGCTCTTAGCTCAGGAGAATTAGTAATGGTAATTCCTTTAATTAAAACCATTTCGTTCTCAGCCTCTTGGCGGAGTTTATGTTCTTTCTCGTATTTTTCTTTCCAATTATTTTCTTTTATCAATTTTTCGTATTTGGTCATACACGTGTCTCTTTATATCTTTATCTGTATTCATAATGGTTAACATGTCAACGCCATTATAGGCTTTGACATAAGCATTTTGTGTTCCGGCGATACTTGCTCCACTCATAAGCAGAGCAAACTCACTGCAACTAGAGCATGTAATTAAGATAACGCAAAGCGTGACTATTTTTTTCATCATTTTCAATCTCTCCTTGGTTATCGCATGCTTTACAGTCAATGACCACTCTTAATTTTGAGGTCGTATCTTTAAAAATCTTACGATAACCGTTACCCATACAGGCAGGGCAGATAAGTTTACTGGGGTTTATCTTTTCCATTTTTCTCCTTAGATTCTATTTTAGTCCAAGCAGCAATTCTTGCTACTAATCCTGCAACTTCAATGTAAGGTTTTTTAGCTAAATATTCTAAGAATAATTTTCTATCTTCTTCTGGTACTTTAAACATCTGATGCCTTTCCATTTAGTCTTTTAACTTCTTTGTTGACTAAAATGTTAATGGTTTGACTTCGACTCATTATCGTATTCGGTGTAATGATTCGTCTTAATTTATCTATCTTAGCATAAGTGTCTTTTGATAGAGAAACATTTTTATATTTACTTATGTCAGTCATGTGTTATATTTTCCTTTCCATATTGTTTTATAACAATATAGGATATTATTCATAAATTACAAGTTTGTCAATGAAGTTTTTTTTAATATTATGGGTGTGTTCAGCGATTGATGGGTCCTGTATAACACCTCCTATTCAAAATCCACAACCCTTTAACAATCACTATGAATGTGTCAAAGCTGGTTATTTATCTGGCTCGCAAATGATACAGGCTATGGGCAGAGATGTAGTAGAAAAGAATAGAATTTTTGTACCTTTTAATTGTAGTCCAGAAGCATCTATTTAATGGCAGAAAAATCCGTAGACAAGTTTCCCGTCTCTCGTGTATAATCCTTGATTCTTGTCGCCTGTCGCCCGATGCTTGCTATGTATCTCTAGCCACATAGATCCTTGTTCCATACAACTAAGTTTATTTTCGTACGGTATTTCTATAAACCCTAGGCTTAGTATAATGATGAGACTCTTCATTCCATTTCCTTATTAAATTGTACCATTCTTCTTTGTATCTTTCTTCTCTAGTCTTTTCCCAATTTTTAGCAGCTTGGTCTATTTGTTTTTGTGTTGTCATTTCATAAACTCTGGTGTCTTACGATTGGTGTATCGAGCAAAACGTTTTTTTTCGCCTAAATAAAAATTTTGATAAGCTTGAATATAGCTTTTACTTTTGTATTTATCGGGCATACATTGAGGTGGTTCAGTTTTTTTCATATAGTCGCCTTTGCAGACGTTATATAAATCATTTATAATTTTTTCGGTTGCGTGTGTTTTATGGTAACGATGTGTGTATTCTTTACATAATTCTAATCCATGAATTATAGTCCAAGCAAAATTGTGTGGTGATTCTTTTACCCACAGTGTCATTGGATGTTTGGGATAGGCAGGTTGATAACCTACATTATGTCCTTGAGCACGCGCTGCAGTTGATAACATTTGTGCAGTTTCTACTGTCATTTTAACAACGTGTTTGTCACATTGCATTTGTGCTGCGTTTTTTGGATCCGCATCTAAAAAAAATATGTTCATAACTTTCTGTCTGTATATATAGGATATTATGTGTTAACTGTCAACCTTGACCACGTGATTTTTTACGCTTTGGAATGCGCTTAGAATAGTGTTTTGCGTGCCTTCCTGGTCTTTTTTTAGGCGTTTGTTTTTTGTAATTGGATACGCCAAATAACGGCCTTTTTTTAGCCATGATCTTTGTCTAATCTAACATCTTCATTAATAGGTATATATTTGATGACACCATTAATTTTTTGTTCAACATCGGTGCCACAGGTCATGCATTTATAATAGTCATTTACAATAGACACAAAGCTAGACATTTCATGACATTGTGGACATACACCGGGTGTAACTTCTGGATTTAATTTAAGTTTGTATTTTTTAAACAGGTTCATACTTAGTGCTACCATTTTCTTTGTAAGCTCTCAAGTATTGTTTTCTATTATTGCCATTTGTATATGAGCAGTGGACCCAACCTGAGTTAGGTTCGTCTTCGCCTTTCCAGTACTCAAGAATGAGTTGATCGTAGTCTAAGTTTTGATCAATCCAATCAGCGAGTTCTTTATTGGACACGCCAAAAATTTCAAAGTCTGAAGCCTGGCCTTTTGCATGCTGACTTTGTGTGGAGCTGCCTATGGCAACACACAGTTCTGGAGAGCGATATCCGCTAGAAACGCTTACAACCTGTCCAAAATGGTCTCTAATTGGCTGTAGGATCATCTCACAGAGCGATTTCAGGTTTTCCTGATGCTCGGTACTAGGAGTGTTATCTATACCCTTTCTTTCGGCTGTTTGTGACTTTGTCAGCTCGTTAAGACTAAAGTTTTCCGTCAGTTTCATCTGTTTTCTCCTGTAATTGATCTAAATCTTGTGTTGTGTATTCTAACTTTTGTAGCGCTCTTTTCAAGGCTGCATCTTTAGTCTTGCAGGCATCGGTGAGTTCATTATTTTGTTCTTTAAGAACTCTTACCTGTTCTTTGTATTCGGATATAATTTCCTGGTAATCTGCTTTAGCCATTAGTTGTAAGATTTTTTCTTTTTATAAGCTGGTTCATATCGTCCTAATATTTTGTTAATGTGCCATGTGCCATCTTCTAATATTTCTACTTCAGCTTTGACTTTATCACACATAAACATAAATCTTGTGCCGCCCATAAGTTCTCGGTGTTTAGGATCTTTATATTTATTAACTGCTTCTCTTCGTTTTTTAATACATTCACCCATGTTTTCTGCATGACGGTGGTCTACTAAATATTTTTTTCCATCCTCACCTACAGCAAAGATACAGACTGCAAAGACTATACCTTCTTTAGGTTTAGAATTAGTTAAATCAACCACATCTCCCTGGCCTACTTTATCTTCACCATTAGCACTGCCTGGCATCATACATGCTGTTAAGAAAAGTGTAAAAATTAATATAAGTAGTTTATTCATCTAATACCTTTACAATTCTTTTACCATATTTT
>VTLG01002682.1_pt1 | contig 20916 bp, 28 predicted proteins | sample 4694571 | NCBI WGS metagenome assembly VTLG01 (sample SAMN12604809, study PRJNA352737) | marine metagenome | biome: ENVO:00000447; feature: ENVO:00000209|ENVO:00000569|ENVO:01000036; material: ENVO:00002151; isolation source: viral sequences binned using virsorter ... | reverse complement strand
CTAAATTAATTTTAATTTCTTCTTTAAGTTTTCCAGGCATCAGTTCTAATGCCTGTTTCATCACATCTTTTTTCATTTTTTATCTTTTTATGCCGTTTAATTTCTTTAATTTTTCATTAGCAATTGCTTCAACTGTTTTACTGATCGAAAGTTTAGTTCCGTCAGGAAGAAGAAGCTTGGATAGCTTAATAAGTACCGCATAAGCATCCTTTGATAATGAGACATTTCTATATTTTTCTCTGTCCATATTTCCTTTCCTTTTTAGCCATTATTATACTACTATTTTATATGATTGTCAATTAAAAAATTTGAGGAATCAGTGTCTACTGGTCCACAATTTATACACGAATTATCATCAGCCCATTCATCATGACTCGTAAATTCATGACAAATGGGACAGGTATAGTTATCTTTTCTTTTTGACATTTTCTTTTCTTTTTTTATTTCTTATACTACCTCTGTACTTAGGTTTTACTTGGTTAGCATAAAAATCTTGTAACCAGGCTTGAGTTATTACCGGTCCTTTTCTAGCCATGTTTTTCCTCCTCTTTTAGTTTTTCCAACTTATCTGTTTCTTTTTTTATTTCTTTTTGAAGATATATAATTGTTTCATATAGCGCGTGGAGCTTGCCGTATTGCAGGCCTATCTCAGTGTGGTTTTCCATGTTTATCCTTTTTATTTATTTTTTTATTTCTTTATATAAAATTATACCACACTAATGTGGCAAGATTAAGGCAGCTAGAAATAAATATTCTGTAATATTTCGTAACATTTTGTGATTTGACTTTTATCCTTATATCATATATAATATAGGACATTAACTAACAAAAGGTAAAAAAATGAAAATCTATTTAAATAAAACAGCACAAAAAATGTTATTCTCTTACTATGAAGGAGTGGATTGGGCAGAGACTTTATGCGAAGAAAATCCAAATCCTAAAAATTCACCTACTGATGATTATATATCTTTATCTGATGAAGAAAAAAATAGAATACATAATAAAATAATTACTTGGGTTGGTAATTATGAAAAATTATTTAATGGTAAGTATGCCGATATTGAAACAGATGATGAAACACTTTGTTATCTTTCAATAGATTCTGAAAACCAAGCTGCTTTAATTAATGAAGAAGTTTTAAATCCTGGTAATGATGTTGAAGATATGTTTGAAGCATACATGTCTACAAACGGCAGAGAATACGACCGAGTAATAAAAGGCAAAGAAAATCTTTATAAAGAATATAAAGAGGCTTTAAAACAATTTAGAAAAATAGCAAATATGAAAACTACTAGTCAACCTCAATGTTAAATAGAATTGGCTTCTTTACATCTATATTTCATGGCAATTTGATCCTTATTAACTACTCGATAGCCTAACTTAGATATAATCTTTAAAGACTCTTTATGTGCAGCCCGTGAGCATTCATACCAACTATTATACATAACTGGAGACTGAATAGGAGGCAGACATGTTTGACCACCTAAAAAAGAGCACACCCATATCATTAAAGTAAATTTTATCATCTTTAAGTTCCAGTTCTTTGGAGATATTTTCCCATCCGTTTCTCGTGTTTATTAAGTCTCTTTTTATGTCGTCCGGGACGTTTTTTCTTGGTTTGCTTATGATAAGTATTAACACCCCACTTAGGTGATTTTGACATCTTTATTTACTTCTGTAGATTTAGTAAAAGCAGGCAAATATCTTATACTACCATTAACATATTGTTTACAATCGGAGCCGCATGTAGTACAGCGAAATATTTCCGGATTAATTGAAACGAATAATCCTTCATGCTCACATGTAGGGCATACTCCACTAGTTAGCTGTGTTGCTAAATCAATCGCTTTCCCAAAAGGACCCTGTCCGTACATATTTTTCTTTTCTCCTATACTTAGTTTTATCTCTTATTACTTTAGGTGTAAAGAACTTTAATACTTTCGCAATTGGATTAGGTTTTTTCCTATTTTTTTTTAGAAAAAAAGCATAATGCTTTTTGTTCATTTCGCCGTTTAATCTTTGTTAAGATTAACTGCGGATGGGCCTTTTGCGCCCTCTTCAACTTCAAATGTTATTGCTTCCCCTTCAGCTAATCCGCTTAAACCTGCGTCTCTTACTGCTGAAGAATGTACAAAAACATCTTTAGCGTCATCGTCCCGTGAAATAAATCCGTACCCTTTGGTAGGATTAAACCACTTGACTTTTCCGTTTAGTGTCATGTTGTTTCCTTTTTTTGTTGATTATTTTTAGTAGCGAGATTCCGCTTCATAACTATCGCTTTCGTATCCATGATCTAAAACCTCAATGATACGTATACGGCCTTGGGTTTGCCCTTTTTCTTCTATGTATTCTACTCTTGCCTTAATATTATTGCCGCATTTAAATTGAATGCGCTCGGGCTCGATCGTACGCATCGCGATACGCTTGGCCTTGAGGCAATCGCCCATTGATTTTTGGTATGTGTGCTCGACTAACTCTCCATTCATGAAGAGACAAAGTGCTACGCATATAATTACTTCTTCCATAATTATTCTCCATTACTAAAGGATCTTTGTTTGTCCTTTAATTTTTCTACATCTGATTGTAACTTAGTTACAGCCTTTTCTAAAGCTTTTATATTAACTTCATTATGTAGCATACTATCTACACGTTCCTGCAATTTATCGGATTGTTTGTAAAGTTCCTCGATCAACATAAATTGCTCAGAATCAGCGGGCAAACTGCCCAAGAGGCCCCTGGGCCATTTTATCCGGAATTCTGAATTCATTTCCAGATCCTTCTCCATAATTTGTAGTTTAGTTGCGTGTGTATTTAATTTTTCTTGTATGCCAAAAAAAGCCCACGTCCCGATTGCGACCAGCGTGATGAGACTGGCTACTGTCTTCATGGGCATCTGAACTTTTGCTTCGTCTGATATTGATAGTGGTTGTTTACTCATACTCATGTCTTACTAATTTTTTCCAATCAGGTTCTTGATCTTTAGGGAAATAAGGTTCGTAACCTTTACCTTTTGCTTCTTCATCATCTTCACCAACAATGGCTTGAACTTCTGGTACATAATGTTTGAGAGTTTGCTCTACTCCACGCTGCAAAGTAATCTTAGACATCGCACAACCACTACAACTTCCTGATAACAGTAGTCTTACAACCCCTTTGTCATAAGAAAGAAATTTAATTTCACCATTGTGAGCTGCAACAGAAGGTGCAACTTTATCTTTTAAGACAGTTTCAATATCTTTTATAATGTCTTCTGTGCTTCTTGCTTTACCTAATTCCATTTAATCCTTATGTTTTGTACTTCCCCAGATAATCTTATACTTGATTTCTCCCCCGTCGTCACCTTTTGTATGATCTGTAGGTTCTGTGAGCTCTATTGAATGTCTGGCTCCATTTTCACATCCAACCAAAAGCAAAAGAATTAATGCCAGGATAATTATTAAAGCCTGAATGCCCTTCTCAGTTCTCTGCCTTATTTTTCTTGCGTTTCTTCTTGCCCTTAAGATTTTTAAAGTCCTGAATTTCATTTTCAACTCCCGATACTTTTTCTTTAAGAACTGCAACGTCCGATTTAAGTCCGACTGTTGTTGTGAGACTCCAGCCAGAGAGCGCGATGAGAATAGCCAAGAGTGCAGTAATAATTTTATCATTCATACTAGTTACAATTATCTTTGCTCAAGTCTATTGGCACATCTTTAGTAAACCATACATACGATGAAATTTTAGTTCCATCTTGTGTGTACGTACATTTTTGCCCGAGCGAGCAAGAACTTAAAGCCACAAGTGCTAGTATTAAAAATAGTTTGTTCATATTTCCCCTAATTATTGACATGATTCGCATTCTCCTGTGTCGTCAATGACGACACCACCACCTTCATAAGTAGAATCTTCTTCTCTACCATTACAATCACAGTTGGTACATTCACCTTCTGCATTTGGGCAGTGACACATTTTATTACATTTTTTACACCATCGTTCAGTCATTTTTTTTATCCTCTAGGTCGGTGTAATGATAATCATAACTACCTTCCTCGTGTTCATCGGTAATCCATTTTGAAGTATTTTCAACAGACCAAGTCTTTGTATTAACTAATCTGTGAATTAACTCTTCCGATGGATCTGCAGCCAACGACGGGTCAAACGCTCTTAACCTATTGTTAGGCTGTATTGCATAATTACCGTCATCTAGTTCTATTACATGACCGCACTTATGTTGATCGGGTTTTTCGGCATAGCCAAAATTTAATTCGTTAGAATCACCCGCGCACCAATCAATGGTGAATAAATATGTTCCTTCCCTTTTAACTTTGCGTCTGGAAATGTATGACATCTTAGATCCAGCTAGTTGATAAAAAGTCGTAACACTAAAGTTATAACTGAAAGAATCCCACATTACCAGTTCATTTAAAGGTAATTCTTTTACCCCTGGTTTAGTACAGAAAGCGGATATTGGGGCTCTCCACCACAGTCCGCCATCAGTCATTAAATAATGAAATAAAGGAGCCTGCTTAGGTAAGGAGGCTACTCCAAATACCACACATTCAAAATATTTATTGTGGGAATCTTTTTGATCTCGTAGATAATTACCTCTAACGTAGCATTCTATGATTGGTATGTTAGCGTTGAGATAGGCCATTTATCATAGAATCCTTACAGCGCTGCGATTATCAAAATTACAATTACAACACCTGCACCGATCACAACTTTTTTGTGATCTTTCCACATATGTTCAATTGCTTCTCTTATCATTTCCATGGTTTCCTCCTGGTTAGTCGTATATGTCTCCCCAATTGTCACCAAACTCATAGTCTACTTTATTGGGAACTTCAAGTGTAACAGCATTCTCCATAATCTCAATAATTTTTTTAGCTTCTTCTTTCCCTGTAATAGAGAGATCCAGCTCATCGTGAATTTGAATATGAGGTATGATTCCTTCTTTATAGAGCTCTAACATAGATTTTTTAGTCATGTCAGCTGCGCTCCCTTGAATTAATTTATTTAAAGCTTTGTAGGTATAAGCACGTTTAATCCCGGGTCCATGTTCAGCGAGTGCATCTTCATGAGACATGGCTTTATGCATACCAAAACTATTTGGTTCCCATAAATGGAAGCGACAAAGTCTGCCCAGAAGAGTTCGGATTTGTCCCCGATCCTGTGCTCTATTAGAAGCTTTCTCCATAAGTTGTTTAACAAATGGTACGCGACCATGATAAGTGTGAAATAAATCCGCTGCTTTTTCTTTAGTAACTCCGAGTTCCGCTTGAAGTTTTCCTTTTCCCATTCCATAAAATAATCCAAGGTTAATAGTCTTGGCCTGTGATCTGGGTATCTCTGCCATATCCGCAACGGTTTGATGAAAATCTGAAGTACTATCTTCTTTGTAAGAATCTACAACTTCATAGACAGAAGGAAGTTTATAGAGCGATGCATAATGCACAACGAGTCTGGGCTCTTGCTGGTTATAATCAAAACAACCCCACTTGTGTCCTTCTTCAGGTATAAAGAGACTTCTGATCTTGGGCCCTAAATCTTTGTTTCTTGCTGGAATTTGTTGAAGGTTAGGGTTCTGATAAGAAAATCTTCCAGTGACTGTTCCGCCTGTCTGTGATCGTAATTGATTTATCTCTGCGTGAATTCTTCCTTTGTGTTCGTATCTTAAAATAGAATCTATAAATGTTGTATGAGCCTTATTAATTTCTCTGGCTTTTGCTATCAGGTTAACCACAGGATGTTTATGTTCCTGTAAAAAATTTTTAGTAAATGACGGGGCATCTGTTTTTTCTGTACGTGGATACTCCAATCTTAATACATCAAAAACATTAGCAATACTTCTTGCTGCCCATATCTGGGTGTCTATGTTTGTTTCTCCTTTTATTTTGTGTAATAATTCCTGTTCTGCTTTCTTGAATTCTTTTTTCATGACTTGAGCTCTTTCAACATCTACTCTTACACCTTTAAATCTCATGTCAACAAGACAAGGAAAGAGTTCTGTTTCTAAATCAAAGATGTCCTCCAGGTCCTGATTAATAATTTCTTTTTTCATTTCTTGCCATAGACCAAGAGTTACTTCTGCGTCGCGTTCTGCATAAGATCCAACATGCATAGCCGGAAGCTTATACATTTCAGCTTTAGGATTAATACCCCATTCTTCTGCAGCTTCTGCTAGGGCTCTTTCATTTTTACCATAGCCTAAATAGTGCCACGATAAACTGTTAAGATCATATCGAAATCTGTTTTCATCTGTTATAGCTGCAGCAATCATTGTACATACAATGTCGCCGTTGATTTTAAATCCTAACTTTTTTAGCCAACAGACGTCATAAATAGCATTGTGAAAAATTTTTGTAGAAGGAGATTCTAAAATATCTTTGAGCCAATATAAAACTTTAACTTTATCCATGTTACCGCCCCCTTCATGGGCAATAGGAAAATATCCTTTATAATGTTTGGTAGCTACGGCTATGCCAATGACTTCACCATTACCAATAATAGCACCGGATCCTTTTTTTATAAGATCAGGATCTCTTGTTTCTAAATCAATTGCAATTTCATCTACCTGTCTTAGGTCTGGAAATTCTGTAGGTTTTACCCATTCGGTTTGTGCTTCAAATTTAGGTATCTTCATAATATTAAATAACACATTAAACAAAGGAGAGTTATTAACCACATATAATGAGGAATCTTAAAAGGCTCCTTCACGAATAGTCCCTTTCAATAATCATGTCTATAAAATGTTTTGCTTTCAATAAGTCTTCCTTTCCATTCTTCAATCGATGTCGAATGATATATTTTATAACGCATCCTTCTGGATAAAGCAACTTATTATCCACCACAAACTTACTTGGTTGAATTTTAAATTTTTTATAATGCTCTCCCCCGATTTGTTTATCCCAAACTTTCGATGTCATATCCTCTTGCCTCCTTTTTTGCACTCATAATATATAGATTTTGTTTAGTACGTGTGATGCCCACATACCAAACTCGGTTTTCTTCATCTGCTTTCTCAAAACTTTTTTCTGTGGCTTCTCTAATTGTTTTAGTATTGTCTAAAATCAATAAAACATTTGTCGCTTCCCCACCTTTTGCAGAATGAATGGTGGATAATTTTACTCTTGCGTCCTGTAATAGTTCCTCTTTATGACGCAACATCTCTCTAATATATAAACACTCCTCTGGATCTATAGTAAATACATCAAACCATCTGTCAGTAGCACTGAATCCAAATTCCTTTAAGTCATACAGTCTTTCTTCCTTTCCCTTAAACTCACTATAAGGCACACAATCAAATATATCTTTTATTTCCGTTAATGACAACTTATCCTTTTTATCAGCCCATCTTGTGTAGTTTATAATGCTTCTAAATAGAGAAGCCCTATAACTTTTACGATCTTTGAATTGAAAATAAATCCCCATGTCTCTTAAAATAGGTTTAATTTTATTTAATCTGTCGTTAGTTCTTGCTAAAATTAACCAGTCTCCTTGAGATAGAGGGGCATCTTCGATTGAGGTTATATGATTTATAAATCCCTCCTCTTCTCGGGCTCTCCAATTTTTTTTAATTCTTCTTTCATCAGGAATTCTATCCAAAATCTTATTGGCCATGTTTTGAATTTGTCTAGGAACTCTGTAAGATTGTGGCAAAATAATGTCTTTTTTTGCTGGTTCATCTTGAAATTTTTTAACATCTGCGCCAGCCCAGCCATAAATAGCTTGATCGTCATCGCCAGCTAGTATAACATATTTGGAATTTTCCCTTATAATATCTACCATTTTCCACTGTACGGGCGATAAATCTTGGGCCTCGTCAATAAATACGATGTCATATTTTGGACACAATTCTGCCACATTGAATTTTTCAATCATGTCAGTAAAATCCTTCAGTTTATATGAGTCTTTGTAATTTTCGACTTCGTCTTTTAAAATTTGTAGAAGTTGTTTGTCCAAAGTAGGGGAATACATATCCGTATTGTATTCTTCTTTAAGTGAGACTCCTTTAATTCTAGCTGCATTTATTAGATTAAAGTATTCACTGTTGGAATCTATGAACCCTGTAGTTTCCTGTCCATCAGAATAAACGGTAACCTCTATGCCCAGACTTCTTCCTATATCTTCGTAGTGTTCATCCTGCATGACTTCACTTTTTTTCAGGCCCAGTCTCCAAAAAGCTAAAGAGTGTAGAGTTCTAAAATGTTTTAAATTTTTACGCTGAAGTTTAGGATATGCATCTAACATCCTATTGATAGCTTCATTGGCTGCTTTTTTAGTAAAAGCAAAGTATCCTATTTTATCTAGAGGAGTTCCAAGTTTATAAAAAGTTTTTGCGTAGTTAATAAGTCTGGTTGTCTTCCCTGTTCCCGGAGGCCCGTAGATTTTTCTACTAATCACATTATCTCCGTTTTATGTTTCACGGTAGTATGATGAATAGGAACCTCTTCAAAAGATTTTATATTTATTTGCACCACGTTTTTGGTAGATGAATTATGTTTACCCTTTTCTTTTGTAGGAAATCGTTTCTGTTCCAGAAACTGGATCTCGCATTCTCGGTAAGTATGTTGCATAATACGTCCTGTTTTTTCTTCTTTATATTTCCAATCTTTGGATTTTAATCTGTCGTATAGTTTCTCAAATTTAAAAAAGGCATACTCCCCTTCAATAAGGACTGATCCACTTTTAAATGCTGCATCATTCACAGCTCTAGGTCCATTAATTTTTGCGTGTAGAACATCGTGTAGTTTTTCTCGAGGAGATGTTCCTATTGGGGGTTGTACTGGTGTCTGAGTTTTATATAATTCCTCCATTACTTTTTGTTCCTCATCACCTTTAATAAGAGGAGGTAAGAATCCGGCAGCTTTAGCTATTGCATTTCTACGTTTACGTTGATCATTTAAATGCTCAATTGATCTACAAAATACTGTAGCTGTAGCGATACCATCTGGTTTAGTTACATCAAATTCATATTCAGGTTCTTCAAAAATTTCTATCTTTCTTAAGTTAGTTAATACAGGATAAGATCCTTTGGATCCTGCAAGCACACCAAATCTTTTTTTAACACATATACCTTTTTTACAGAAGTCACTAAGAGGACTCTGTGTACACGTATAACCTTTGTCGGATCTCTTCCAAGATTTTAATTTAGCAGTTAATATTTTATCATCCCATGCATTTGCATGTCGTTCTTCAAAAAATTTAACTGGAGCATTTTTTACTTTCTGTTCCCAGCCGTCTGGGTATTTCATTTTAGCAAAGACATGATAATTATACATAAACCTATCTTTGCCATCAAACCCTTCTTTGTTAGATATTTTAGATATGTCCGCTAGACAGGGTGGCCCATCCATTAAATCGGCGTCTGTCCCTTCATATATTTTTTTATCAATATTGACGGTAATAATTTCTAACTGACTCTTAGAAACTAGATTTGCCTCCACTACTTTTAAAAATTTATCCATTTCAAAAGGGGTACCATCTACATTTAAAGCCCGTCTCTTGTTTCCGTAGTAAGGGAGATTAATAAATTGTCCTGGTTTTAATTTTCCAGTTTCTTCATCTCGTGTAAGTTCTGTTTGTTTGGGAAATATTTCATTATTGGGTTTTAATTTAAAAAGAGGAAGTAGGTTTGTTAAAAATGATTTAACTGCTTTGGCGTCTGTAAAATGGTCCATAAATAAACATAAGTGCAGACCACCACTTTTAGATTCAATCGGTATTAAAGGTAATTCATAGTCCTGTATTACGTCTATAAAAAATTTTTTATTAAAGTCATCATAATCTTTTGGATCAATATCTATAACACCTAGTCTTGCTTCTGAGTCTTCGTTACAAGGCTGAATACCAATAGATAATCTACCATTTAAATGAGCCTGATAAACTTCTTCTGTAAGAGGTTCATAATTCCATCTATATACTGGTTTCTTCTTTCCGCTTTCTGGATCTACTTTTGCTTCTTGGTGTTCAAAGTCAGCTAGACCATACGCAGCACGATAACCATCAAAAAATTTTATATATCTTTTATCCATAACCGATCATGTGGGCCTTTCAGTCTCCCTCCAGGCCCACACTGTGCACTCATTCTCTTAGAGAATTAGATAATAACTCTTTCCTTTGGTTTATCTTCACCGTGTTTAGCTCTAACAGAACCTTTGGCTATGCTTTCGCTAAATGTTTTGGCTTGATTATACAAAGTTGTATCAGTTACTGGGCCGTTCTTACTGACTTCCCAACCAAACCATGTGCCTTTATCGTTCGACAATTGAGTGGTTTTTAGTCTGTAAATGTGGCTGAAAGATGCTGGTGTAAATAATCCATTTTTACCTTTCATTTTTATTCCAGACATCATTGAATTCCATTTTCTACTAATTTTTAATTGAGTAGATTTCATAGAAATCAAAGCTGTGGATGGACTATCCCCCAAGATCATAACAAAATGAGATGCCGTTTTTTCAACATAGTTACCATTAGGTAGTCTATCTTTGTAATTTGCATCTGGTGATGTCTTGGATAGAATGTCAGATGAAGATGGGTAGATGCTAACTGGCGCACCTAGACCTTCTCCTCTGTCTCTCCATTCAATGTACTCTAGTCTATAAAAGCATGGAATTACATCTATGCCCTTAACACCATCGTACATTTCTCCAGAGACAGAATTGAAAATCATTCCTGGCTCTGCACCTTCGACATGCTTACCATCACGTTTGTTAACTTCTGGTGAAAGCTGTCCAAGGATTTTTAAAAAAGGAAGAGCTAAGTCTTGTTGACCTATATTGCCCAAACCTTTTGCTGCATCTTCCTCAAATATATTTGCCGGAAGTGGTGCAGACTTTTTCTCTGTTACTTGGTTCATGTTTATTGTTTCCTTGTTAATTTGGTTCGGTTGCCTACGAACACGTTAAAAAGATCAGAGGGCATATCCTGTCCAGACTCGACACGCTCCCTGACCAATGCTTTAAGTGTCATGGGTTCGACCTTTAATTTCTGGACGGGTTCGTACCCTTGACCTTGCGCAAGGCTCGCATATTGCGATGCCTTGTTATCTTCGTGACGACCAAAGGCAACAGTGACCTCATTTTTAATAAGATCTCCCAGGCCGTTATCTCGAAGCCATTTAAACGCTGCTTCTTTATTTGCAACAGTGATAGAAGCACCATAAATCGGTTTAACTTCTACTGATGAACCATCAGCGAGTTTTAAAGTAGAGATGTTCATTTCTTGCATCATGGTAGGAATAACCTCCCCTGACATTAGTTCTACTTTTCTTTTGAGTTCTTTAAACTCTTTTTCTTTTAACACCAGATCGTCTTCTAAATTTTTTAGTTTTACGACTTGGTCAGATAATGATTTAGCTTCATTAATTGAATCTAAATCTTCTCGTTGGTCTTTTTCAAAATCAATATTATTCATCGATTTCTCCTTTCTCATGTAGGTTTATTTTAATAGGATAATATATTCTATCTTGTTTGTCCCATTTCAATAGACTATATTTTCCATTTGTCATGTCAGAAACAATAGAACAAGCGACCCCAATAATAGCGGGATCTCCTGTTAATAAAAGATAATCTTCTGCAGTGTAGTTTCTTAATAAACTCCTAAGTTTAAATATTAAAGGACCTGGTGAAAATATTATTTGTGAAAACTCTGGTAGAAGGAATTTAAATTCCCCATACTTAGAGGCACTCATAATATTTATTTTAGGTGTGCCAGCTTTAGTGCCGGGCAGTTCCTGTAATACATAAACCGTTGGTTTATAATTATGTTTTATTTCTTCGTATTTTATACTTTCTGACATTGACAATTCATATAACATCCTATATATAAATGTCAAGAAAGAAAAAATAAAAATTATGAACTACAAATTTAAAACGAAGCCATATGCGCATCAATTAAAAGCGTTAGAAATGTCGTGGGATAAATCTTACTTTGCTTATTTTATGGAAATGGGTACAGGTAAGTCAAAGGTGCTCATAGACAATATAGCAATGCTGTATGATAATGGAAAAATTAATGGTGTTCTAATTGTGGCACCTAAAGGAGTTGTTAAAACTTGGTATGAACAAGAAATTCCAACCCATTTAGTTAACCATATTCCCTGTTGCCCGGTTCTCTGGCAGGCTATGATTAACCAGAAACAACAGCGCCACTTAGACACTTTATTTCAACCGGGGCACGATTTACATCTTTTAATTATGAATGTAGAGGCTTTTTCTACTAAAAAGGGACTAGAGTTTGCTGCGCGTTTTCTAAGATGTCATAATACTTTATTTGCGGTAGATGAAAGTACCACTATCAAGAATCCCCAAGCTAAAAGAACCAGAAATATTTGTTCATTAGCTCCTCATGCTAAGTATAGAAGAATATTAACTGGATCTCCCGTCACTAAGTCTCCCTTAGATTTATATAAGCAATGTGATTTTTTACAAACTGAACTATTGGGACACAGCTCTTACTATTCTTTTAGAACTAGATACGCTGTTATGAAAACAGCTAACTTTGGGGGAAGATCAGTTCAGGTGGTAGTTGGATATAGACATCTTGAAGAACTGTCTGAAAAATTAAAACCTTTTTCATATAGAGTTTTAAAAGATGATTGTCTGGATCTACCTGCTAAAACTTTTATGAAAAGAATAGTTCAATTAACTCCGGACCAACTTAAAGTTTATAAACAAATGAAACACTTGGCCTTGGCTCAGATGGATGGAAAAATGATGACGACTGCTACGGTTCTAACTCAGTTGATGAGGCTCCAACAAATCACATGCGGACATTTTACTGCCGATGATGGCGTCACACGAGACATAGCTAATAATAGAATTTCTGAACTCATAGATCTATTATGGGAAATTGAAGGGAAAGTGGTAATTTGGGCACACTGGCAAAAAGACGTAAATAAAATTATCACAGCCATTATTAAAGAATTTGGAGAAGGGTGTTGTGTAGACTATTTTGGATTAACACCTCAAAGTGAAAGACAGGAAAATATTAGAAGATTTCAAGAAGATGATAAAGTTCGTTTTTTCGTAGGAACGACTCAAACAGGAGGATATGGTATTACCTTAACTGCTGCTTCTACTATGATTTATTACTCTAACGGATATGACCTGGAAAAGCGTCAGCAGTCAGAAGCCCGAATTGACAGAATTGGTCAAACTAAGCCAATGACCTATATTGATATTATGTGCGAAGACACGGTAGATGAACGAATCGTCAAAGCTTTAAAAAAGAAAATTAATATAGCTACTAAAATAATGGGCGAGGAACTAAAGGCGTGGATTTAATCCTACAAAATGTAGGACAATGAAAATAAATTTAGTCTAAAATTTTTCCCTATTTTGCGTATCGGTCAGTTGACAGGCCGAGGATGGGTTTATATTCAGTTTTATCATTCTTCTTCATAGCCATTAAATATTCCTTTCGGTTACTATTTATTTCTTTCTTGTAACTTACGTGTACCCAGCCCGAATTTGGTTGGCCTGGTTCAAAGTACTCGAGAATTAATTGATCAAACATGAGGTTCTCCTTGATCCAGTCGCTGACTTCATTATTTGCAATGCCAAATATCTCGAAGTCCGCCGCCTCTCCCTTGCAATGTTGACTATTGCTTGAACTACCTATCTTTCTGGACAGGACTTCGTTGCGATAGCCCGAGGAAATGGTAACAGTGTGGTTAAAATGGTCTCTAACGGGCTGTAGGACCCTCTCACAGAGCAGTCTTAAGTTCTCCTGCTCATCCTCACTGGGGTTGTTGTCAAGGCCCATCCTGGTGGCTGTCTGTGACTTGCAAAGCTCTGCTAAGGAAAAGTTTTTAGATAGTTTCATTAAAATGTGATGTGACTCACCAAAGTATAGATTAAAAAGGCCATGCTGGCAATGAGTGCCGCTGTACAGCTTAGTAATATTTTCTCAAGTCTCTTTACTCGCTCTTCTATTTGGTGAATCTTTTTATGGGTTAATTTTTGCATGATACGGCAAAGCTTTTCGTGCGATTCAATCTTTTGTAAGGCGTTAGTTTTAGACATGATATTTATTTTAACCTTGTGGGAATAGTAAATCTAGTTTTTGTTGGGTTGTCAAGTTAGAATATTGATTAGCTTGTCCCGCAGCTGCCAACGTTTCTGCGTTTACATTAGGTAGATTTAGCGACAGAGGTGGGGCATATTGCTCACCTGTCTCTGTGCTAGTAGCTATTGGATTAGGGAAATCTGGGAATTTTCCAAGGCTTAATGGAAGCTCTGATAATTGATCTCTTATATCCCTAATAACATCCATTGCTTGATCTAATGGGTTAGGGAGTCCTAACTTATCTGCATTCTCTTGGAAGGCGGCTGCTACATTGTCAGAAATTTCATAAGGTCTAAAGATATTTTCATCAATAGCGTTCACTTCTACGTTAGAGAGTCTGTCTAGTGCCGATTCAAAAGAACCTTCACTTATGTTTAATAATCTCGCAGCATCCATGTCTGCTTTTAAATTTTTCTTTACTCCAAACAAAGCTCGGTTGGCATTGAGGTAAGCATCCACCACCTCAGCGGGAGAGATAGGTCCACCTCTTAATGCATTTCTTGTAAACAATGCACCTGATTCTCTAACTCCTTTTTGAAAGTCAGCTACTTTAAATTTCATTGTTCGATCTGGATTTACTTTAACTCCCCTGAAACCAAACATGCCTGCAAACTCTGGGCCGAATTCATATGTCTGTCCATACTTATCGAACTTACCTTTTTCTAAAACATCTACAGGTCTTATTGATTTATCTAGTCTTATAAGTTGCGGTAAAGAGAAAGGTAGTACTGCTTTAACTAAATGTTTAAACATTTTATCAGTCTTGTCCCCAGGATTATCGGCTTCGCTGTAAACTTCAAATCCATCTCTTGTTCTTCCACCTCGTGCTATAAGATCGAGCACTGCTTCAGTCCAAATAGATTCTGAAACAAATGGTTGAACAAATTCATACGCTCCCACCATGACTCCTTTTAAAAAGTCATCCATGATACCATCTTCATCTGTTCTTCCATCTGCTACTGCATTGATGACAGATTGAATTGGCCTGATTAAAGTATCGTACGCATTAGCGTGACTGAAATCTACATAGCTAAAGTTTCCTTCTTTATCTTTGATCGGAAGGATCGTTGAGTTCTTAGACCACTGTGCAACGTATCTTCTGATCGCTTCTCTTTCGTCATCAGTTACATCGTACAGTGCCTGGAACCCTGCTACCGTAGCCATTGGTACAGCTGCGACTGTTGCACCGAACCCGAATAGTCTAGTGTAGCCAATGGTTTGGAAAGGTTTTACCACTGTGCCATCAGCTAGGGTAATAGTCTCGTTGATTTCTTTTAATCCCCGTCTCATAATGTTAGCTCCTGTTCTTGCAATCTCTGCAGGGAATGATACGAAGTTTCCAATTGGCCATTTACGTAGGCCTTTAACAAAATCTGATACGTAAGAATAGTTTGGAATATTATTCTTAACGATGTCTGCCGCTTCTTTTTCCAGCCACTCTTCTGTTAGTCTTACTTCGTTGCCAGCTGAATCTTTAAACCATTTACCTCTAGTCATACCATGTTTTTCAAAAGCTTTTGCTAGTCTGCTTTTTTCAATAGCCCATGCATATATTTTCCAGAAGTCATCTTCAGCTGTGTATAAATCTTGTCCAACGTTTTTTATTTTTTGTAAAGGTTTCAACAGCATTCTCATTCCCTTTTCCCCGGTCATGGTAGCACCGAAGCCAACGTCTTCCATCAGTCTAGTTAGGTCGCCGAGTCTTACGTTACTGTTTACAACACCTAGTTCTAAAAGTTTTTCATACAAATCATTTTGCATTCGTGTTCCTTTTAATCCTGTCTGCAGTGCCTGGTACGCTTGCTTAACTGCAGCGGGATCTGCTAGCGGTATGATTCCATTTCCAGCAGCAAAAGCTCCGGCACTTATAAAGTTTCTTAAGTGGGTTATGGGTGATAAAATTGTTTTAGCAATCTGAGATGCTGCTTTAGGGTACAAAGCAAAGCTATAATACATTCTCTCTGCCATGCTTAAATCTTTTACAGCGATAGAAGTTTTAGCTAAGGCATCTGCTATTCCTTCAGGGGCATACTTACCATTTAACGGATTGTATTCTCCCACCTGTAATTTTTTTCCAAGATCAATATCAATTCGTTTAACTTTTTGTCTTCCGAATAACATGAGTGCTTCTTCTTCATTCTCAGCAAACATCGGGAGCTTACCTTCTGACTTAAGTTGATCTGATTTTTTAACCAGGTCATCAAAGAATTCATTTCTCCGAGTAATTAAAGATAGCTTGGAGGTTCCTGCTAGAATAGTTTGCATAGGGTTTTTAGTTTTACCTAGCAATTCATCTATAACTTTTCTGTCTCCTTCTCTTGCAAGGGCTGAAACAACTACTCTGCCTTTAAAAGCATCTTTTGCTGCATCATCTAATGTAGTTCTGTTAATAAAAAAATCTGGAACTCTAAAGATTGCATCGGATGCTCGGTCCATTCTAAAACCTTTAGGAAGTGCAGCTGTGTCTAGAATATTTTGTACATATCGTTCTGCTTGAAGATCAGTAATAGGTTTGCCTGCTTCTTCGGCACTCTGCATAAACATTTTTTTAGCATTCTCTACTGCTTCAGCTGTGGGTTTATATCTTAACCATGGAAGTATAGAGTCATTGATAAAGACATCGTAAGTAGATCCTAGATAATCGGTAAACTTTTTACCAAATAATTTTTTAAAACTTGCAAGGTCTTCACCTCTTAATGTTCCACCAAGATTCTCAAATAGTTCAGCCCATTTAGTTCGGATCTGAGATAGGTTTCCAAACAGATCGGTGATGACTTCGTCATCCATTTTTAATTCTCTTAGTCTTTTAACTAGCGCTGCTTTTTTTGTAGCATCCAGCGTAGGAAAAATTACTTTTCCTGCGTCATCGTAGGCAGGATTGCCGGTAAGCAACAGATCATTAACCTGACCTAAGAGTTTGTTTCTTTCTTTAGCAGCTACACTATTACCTATAGTTCTCCACGCAGGAAAGACTGCATCAATATTTTTATCTAATTCTCTGGATACATTCTTAGCTCTCAAGGCATCAGCTCCTCTTCTACCTATCTGTCCTGTTTCCAGTTCAAAGAACTCAGGGGTCTTCGCACTTCTAGATCTGAACCATGATGCTACTTTGTCTATCCAGCCATCGAGCTTATCGTTATTAATATCTAATTTTTTATTTCTGTTGGTAAGTTTGCCAATTGTTTTTCCTACTCCGCCTAGAACTCCGGTGAATAAGGCTCCTTCAGTTCCAAACCTAACTCTGTTTAATATTTCTCTTGCTGCATCAGGATCATCACCTCTGTCTATTTCCGTAGGACCACCCAGTAAGTCTCCAAAGCTACCAATTTTTTCTACGTCGCCAACAAAAACTCCTTCACCTACACCACCAGCTAAAGCTCCAGCTATGAATTGATTTGTTTTTCCTCTGGCATTTAATTCTGCTGCCTGCTTAACCCCTTTCTTTAATGCAGGGTTGTCAAGCTTTAAATATTTGCCACCTTTCTTTGCAAGCATCGCCTGCTTTGCAAGACCACTTCCTAATTTGAATCCGTATCCTCCTGGAACACCGATGTTAACTAACAGTTCGGTAAGTTTTCCAGCAGCAGTTGCTTCTGCTTTTTCGTCCAAGTCCGTAAGGTCATCGAACCATCTTTCTACTTCTGCAGCTTTGCCCGTGTTGACACCCAAGTCCATAAGACTTGCGCCCAGAGAAAATAAACCTTTGGGGATTGCAATTAAACCGGAACCTATGCCTGCCAGCATAGAGTGAAAGACACCTACTTTGTTATTGTTTTCTACCCCTGTGTTTAGAAATTGAGAGTAATCGTAGTTAGAAGCCATTTACCCTCCTTATTTTAAAGCACTTATTGGAATAGGAGTTATATTACCTGTTTCATCAACTTGAATTATTCTATCTTTTATAACATAGTTTCCTGGTGGAAAAGGATTACCTTCGTCATGGGACTTTTTTACTACTTTTGTTATATAATCTATTGTATCTACATCTACATCCATACCTGTTGATGGTATAACTTTTATGTTAGCGCCAGGATTATTTAGACTAACCAACCTAGCTAAATTTTTACCTGAAGGATAGTCTCCTTTAAGCATTCTTTCTTGAATAAGTTCAGCCGTAGTCTTACCTGCTAATGCTTTTTCTGCACCTGCTATTTGCAATCTTCTAAGCTCCTTAGTTTGAGGGTCTTCCATATCCTTTTCGATATCAGCTTTGGTCATCATCAAGCCTACTGCTTCTCTAATTTGTTCAGGTTTTTTCAGACGCTGGCTAGTTGCTTGGATAGCTTGATTAATCATCTTGCTCCAGTCAGCATGTTTAAGTGAGCCACCTTCCTCTGTACCTTGTTGAACGATAGCGCTTGCATCTATTAACGCATCACCTATTGCAGTTTTCTTAGCTTTGTCATAGCCCATTGTATCTAAATATTTATTAAGTTTTTTTGTTCGTGCTGCTTTAGCTTCGGCTGCTATCTCTGCTGCTGTTTTTGTTACTGGTGGTTTTGTGTAAGTCATTCCTGGATCCCCGCCACCTGGAGGTCCTTTAGCTCTAGCTATTTCATTTTCGTTTGCCGGAGTTCCATCAGGTTTTAACCATTGATAACCTGTCCATACTAAACCACCTACAGTTAATGGAGATTTACCTACCCATTTAGCGGCGCCTAAAGCTTTTTTACCTGCGGCACCAGCCCAGCCAGCACCACCTGTTATTAATCTTCCTTCAGGTGAATCTAGTAGATATTTACCGAATTTAGTTGGTGTCGCTTTATTTGGATCCCATACCTGACGTAGTGGCGTATAGTTTGCGCTTTGTCCTGGGGCTGTCAATAGTTTTTGCCCACCTTTACCTACAGTGGGAGCTCGTCTAAGAACATTTGCTCCGTATCTAACCAAAGGTCTGACTGCATATCTACCAGCCGCATAAAGTGCCGGTAAGGCAAAATTTAACCAGTGATGTTCCCTGCCATCTGTTTTAGGATAGACTGGGTTTCCTACGAGCGCAGCTCGACCACCATTTTTCATACCACTCATGATCCCTTCCTTAATAGGGCCACCGTATCTGAACATTGGTCTACTTAATATTCTCATAATTTATCCTAAAATAGTTGCTTGAACAGTCCACCAACACCTAACGCAGTTGAAAGAGCGCCACCCCATGGATCAGCTGCTCCTTGCTGTGCGTATTGAGGAGCTGCCATACCGCCTGCTAAACCAGTAATGCCCGAAGCATATTGACCAAGTCTACCATACGGTTCGTACGCTGCTGTCTGATGCATTTGTTGATCAGCTGTTAATCTTGCTTGGTCTGCACCTGCTCGCATAGCGCCTAGTTGTCCCAGTGCCCCGATGTCTTGTCCCATTCCCGCTCTTTGGAAATTAGATAGTCCCATCTGTTGGGTACCTAAACCCATCTGCTGGCCTGCTAAACCTTGGTATGCGCCTTGCATTGCTTGTTGATTTTGAAATGCTTGTTGAGCTTGTTGTTGAGCTTGACCCAATCCTTGTTGTAGTAGTCCTGCTCTAATGCCGGCTCTGTTAGCTAAAGTGTCACCCATGTATTGTCCGAGCATTGCACCTTCTCTTCCGCCACCAAATCCTCCTGAAGCTACTGCTTGATCTTTAATTTGTTGTTCACCTGCTCCACGAGATAAATCATACTGTCTTAGAGTCTCATCGATAACTTGTTGTTGATACGGAGACTGGAAAGGTTGGTAAGCAGTTGCTCCTGTTAACGCACCCAGTCCTCCAACAGCTGTACCTGCTTGACCAATAGATGTACCTGCCTGACCCATAGCTGTTTGAGCAGCTGTTAAATAAGGTTGGTAAGATCCAACTCCCTGCGTTGCCATCCCGATAGCTTGAGTTTGTAATGGATCTTCCCCTGCAACAAACTGTCTACCTGTAAACTTAGTTGTATCAATTGGCACACGATATGTGGCCGTCATCTGTTTGGCTAAATCTTTTCCTGTGTCTTCTAAATATCCTGGTAATGCCATTATCCTACCCTCGATTGTAATTGTTCATAGTTATCGTACATTCCTTGAGCTGGATTTTGTCCTTGTGACTCTTCAGAAATTTCTCCGCCTTGTTCCAGGTTATCCATTACGTTCTGCATAACTTCTGATCCGGCATCAATGTTTCCACCACCTGCTGCTCTTACTGCATCAGCTGTGAAAACGAATTCGTTTTTACTTAGTCGAGCTGGAACATCGTCTGCTCTTTCTTCTCCGCCTAAAGCGACAAAGCCACCATTGTCCCTATAATCTTTTTCTTGACCACCGAGATCCATAAGGCCACCTTCTTGTCTACGTGTTCTATACATCGACATTGCTTTACTTTGATTAAGCACATCCTCGTCGTCATCATCCGACCCACCATATTTAAATCCTACTCTTCCGCCTTTATTAAGTTGTAAGGTATTTATAAGTGATAAACCTTCATTATTACCCCATCCTGCTACTTCGTTTGGATCATAACCTGCATTTGTTAAAATTTGATCTTGCATGAAAGTATAAGGTGATCCTGTACTTGCATCAGCTATTAAATTACCAGGAACATCGTCCTCCTCGACAACTGATGGATGTCTTTGTGATAATATATTTCTAAGATTCATATCCTGTACGTTGTTTCGAATCCCATCAATATCAATATCAGGTACGGTTAGACTTTCATTGCCACCACTAACTACTGGTTCATTAACTACTGGTCCATCATGTCTTAAACCACCACTTACTGAAGTTCCTGGAGACATAGCTTTTCCTTCTTTGGTATCAGCTAAAGCTCCTGTAAAAAATCCTATTCTTCCACCGTTAGCTGCGAACTGAATGTCTTGTTCTTGAACAGCTTCTTCCATAGGCTGTCCTTGCA
>VTLG01001027.1_pt1 | contig 20917 bp, 42 predicted proteins | sample 4694571 | NCBI WGS metagenome assembly VTLG01 (sample SAMN12604809, study PRJNA352737) | marine metagenome | biome: ENVO:00000447; feature: ENVO:00000209|ENVO:00000569|ENVO:01000036; material: ENVO:00002151; isolation source: viral sequences binned using virsorter ... | reverse complement strand
TCTTTACGACTAGTTAATTTACTTCGTTTTGGTTTAAATAAAACATCTTTATAATCTAATTTAATATCTTCTTCAATTCTCATATTATTAATTCCCCATACTGTTTTTCAAATTTTCCTAATGAATAATCATCTGCTACATCAAAATCACAACCTACAGGACAACCTTCAATATATACGCCTCTATTAAATTGCATAAATTCTTTCAATTTTTTAGAATAATGATCTATTTCATGTTCTGGAACTTCTGCTAATACTGAGTCATGTACTAATGCGAATATCTTAGCTTTCATACTATGTCTTTGAATATAATTCTGCATATCTAAAGCTCCTAACAAGTTTATATCACTAGCCACGGATTGTACCAAGAAATTAATACCCGACCGTACCTCGTGACTAGCTATGCCTTTATCTGCTGATTTTACATTTTCTAATCGTCTTTTTCTACCAAAAGTAGAATAGATAAAAGCATTTGTTTCTATAAACTCTCTACAATGTTCTAACCACTTTTTTAAATCTTTAAATTGAAAGAAGTAGTCATTAATAACTTCTTGTGCTTCTGATACTGAAAAGTATGATCCAGAATCCTTTGTAACTTGTTGAGATATTTTCATAGCACCAGCTCCATACATTATACCAAAAGTAACGGCTTTTGCTGCTTGTCTCTCTAAACTATACATGGTTCCGACATCTTCCACTTCACAAGGTAGTTTAAATACTAACTTAGCAATAGAACTATGGAAATTACCTCCAGATCTAAATACTTGTTGTAAGTTTTTATCCCCTGATAAGGCAGCTGCCACATATACCTCAGCTGTTGTTAAGTCCATAGCAACAATTTTATTATCTCCTTTAGCTCTTATACACCCTTTTACAATAGGATTATCTCTAGGTATTTGTTGCATATTTAGTTTACCACTAGAAGATAATCTACCCGAAGTTGTACTATGTAAATTAAAATTAGTTCTTAATCTACCATCTCTATCTAACTGTGGAATAATTTTATCTAAGTAAGTATTTTTGATTTTTGATTTTTGTCTAATATCAAGAATTAGTTGTGGTACTTCATGTTGTTCCGCTAGTTTAGTTAAAACTTCTGCATCTGTACTATGTGCTCCTGTACCTGTCTTTTTACCTGTAGGCTTTAATCCTATATAATCAAACATTAAACTTCGTAATTGAACTGTACTATTTGGATTAAAGTCTTTTCCTTGTCCTTTTTCAAATACTTGTATCTCTTTAAAATTGTATAATTTATCTATAGCTTCTTGTATTTCTTTTTCCATTAAATTTTGTGCTATTTCTAATCTTTTTCTATCGAAAGGAACTCCTATATCTTGACACTCTTTTAAGAATAACATACCTGGAATAAGTATTGTTTCATATACTCTTCTTAATTTTTCATTCTTATCAAGTGCGTCTTTAAACAAGTTAAATATACAAAAAGTAACTACAGAATCCATAGCTGAATATACTTGCATAATATCAAAAGGTATCATTTCCCAACTAAATTGTGATTTTAGTACTCTATGTCGTTTACAATAGTCATCTATATACTCTGTTAAAGGTTTTTCATAATCACCATATTTAGTATGTTTCATAGCTAATTGTTTTAATCCATGAGTACCTGGATTTTCATTTAATAAATAATGCATTAACATTGTATCTTCCACTCTTGGAAATTGAAAGTTAAAATGATACTCTAACATAGCCAAGTCAAATTTTGCATTATGAAATACTATGATTTTATGCCAGAAAATATACTGTAATAATTGTTCTACTTCTTCGTCTATAACATCTGTTAGAATATATACTCCTGCATCTTCTTCATATGCTAAACTTATACCAAGTATATGTCCATCTCTGGGAAACAATCCTGTGGTCTCTGTATCACAGGCTATATATTCACAATCTGATTCTATTGCAGTTTTTAAATATTCTACTGCTTCTTCTTTATTATCTATTCCTCTAAATTTTTCATGGGAATATTCTACTGGTTTTAAACTACCATCTATATATCCTACTATATTTCCTAAAGACTCCTCCCATGTTCTTCTAGCTTCGGGTTTAAACGCAAGCATAGCGGGGTTAATAACTGGGAGAAATTTGTTATCTATTAAACGCCCACTATGCTCGGTTATTGATCTTTCTGATGTGAAGAATAATAAGGCTTCTGATCCGACTAGTATAAACCAATCGTATGCGTCCATATCAATCTCTATATCTACATCTCTTTTCAAAACTTTCTTTTTAGGTTCTGAACACAGATGATAATGATCAAATTCGAATGAATTTCTAAAATGTCTTACGTAATCTGTTCTATTTGGCGCTTTATCAATTAACGCCACCCTCGTTCGGTTCTCCATATAGGTACTCCTTTAAATTTTGTACTCTATCAAAAGGTAAGCCACCTGGATCTAATCCGTCTGGCATTCTTACCACTTGATTTATTAATTCTACTTTATCACAGAGTTCTGCTACGTTCTCTGCTGCCTCTCGTCCTGCTACATCTCCATCAAAGAGAATGTCTACTCCTATAACGCCTTGTACTTTTAACATAGATAATTTATATACATCTATATTTCTAGTTCCAAAGCAACACATAGCATTAGACATTCCTTTATCCAATAAGTTTAGTGCATCAAATATTCCTTCCACTAAAACTATTCTACCCATTATTGGATTTGCTTTTGCAGGGAATACTGGTAATTTTGCTTTAGGTGGAAAAATCATATATTTAGGTGTTACCGTACTATCCATATGTCTACCTATAAAAGCGTTTATTCTTCCAGTAATATCTTCTATTGGGAAAACAATTCTTCCCACATACTGAGACTCGTGATGGGTAAATGCTGAATATTTTTTATAAGTCTCAGGTTTTATATCTCTAAAATTTCCTTCGTATAGTAATAACTCTTTAGGCATATTCAAACCTACACTAGAAATTATACTATCTTCTATCTTTTTCTTTAATTTATTTCTTCTTTGATCCAGAAAAGATACTGGTGCATCAAAGAACTTAAATATGTTTCCTTTGTATCCACAGGAAAAACAATGAAAAATTCCTGTTATTTTATCTATTCGCATAGAAGGATTACTGTCGTCATGTTCAGGGTTTAAACATGCAACAACAAAATCAGCACCTTGTTGTCTATAAGGTAGCTTTTTCTTCTGTATTAATTCTTCTACGTCCATTATAGTAAATCCGCCATTCCTAAAAATGTAAATAATACTAAAAGAAATATAGGAACGCCTACGACAATACCTATAAACATAGTTAAGTAAAATAAAAACTTACCTATAAAATCGCCCATAATATAACTCCAATTCCTATAAATAATGGTGAAAAGAATACTAATGTAAAAAGCCAACTAGGAATTTTCTTTTCCATAATACTTTTCATACTTAGCTTTTTTCTTTTTTGCAATAATCTCTTCATCTGCTATTCCTGTTTCTTTTAAAAGATTTATCATAACCTCAACATCTGCTATTTCTTTTGATAATTCTTTTCTTACTTTTTCTTTAAAATCGTGTCTATAAAGTTTAGAACACGCTTGAATTAACTCACCACATTCTTCCATAGTGAGTAATAATAAGTGGGTATCAAATCCCGCCATTTTAATCTCCTTTATAAATCCCAATATGTTAATGCTACAACTATACCTAAAATCCCGAACATCATTAACATAAATATTAAATTATTTGACATATTTTTTTCCTTTTATAGTCTTATTATGACAGAAGCATTTAAAAGGAACTGCTATATCGTATTCTGTATCATTATAATCTATATTAATTTCTTGCCCCTTTTTTATATCTCTTTCTGATAATAAAACAGGTTTTAATTTTGCACTTTCATGAAAGGCAGCGCTAGGCACATAGTTATCTAGCCACATCAAATCTCTAAAATGACATAATATTCTAGAATTAGGACTACAATGATGATTTACAAACGCTCCAAAGTCATCTTCAATATGCTTACCTTTCATAATTTCTATAGATGTTTGAGTAGGAAAAGGTAAATACTCTCCCTGTAATTTAAGAATTACTGTTTTTTTGGGTATATCTTCTGTTGCAAATAAGCCACGCATATTGATTTCACCTGAACCATGCTGAATCTTAATATGTCCTTCAATTTCTCTAACTTCTACCATGTGTTTTTCCTATATAATATCCTATTGTTACGCCCCAGCTAAACACACCTAAACTGATAAACATAACTCCTAATGTTAAGTCACTCATAATTCGTGAACCTCCTCATTCATTTTTGTTTTCATTTCTGCTTTTGCTTTGGGATTTAAAGAGGACTGTGGTCCAATCTTTAATGTATCCCAGTTCATTGCGCTAGTAAAACTTTCCATCGGACCATTCCTCATCTTTTTACATTGGAAACTAATACACTCATCTTCAGGAGTCCAAGTTTCTAAAGCAAAAGCTGCATCGGCTGCATCAAGAATACCTTTTGCAAATCTAGCTTCTCCACTTGCGTCTGTTTGATATGGAGAGAAGAATAATACATTATAATCTTGAGCATATTGTTTTAAAGTCTTACTAACTTCTATTTGTTCAGTCCAATCATATTGCCCTGCTCTAGTGGGCATAGATGATCTTCTTACTTGGTTAATATAATCAATTATTACAACACCCAAATCTAAATAATTTATTCTATACTCTATCTCTGCTTTAATCTTAGCAAGAGTAAGACCTGGGTCATATACAATATCCATTTGTTTATCTGTTCTTAAAGGTAGTTTAGTTATATCTCTTTGGAACTTCTCAAAATCTTGATGTGTATAATAATCCATCAAAACTCCACTACTTCCTTCAAATCTATCTGATTGAAACTCTGCTAATTTTTGAAATTCTTTTTTAGTCAACATTCTACTTGATAATCTATTTAAAGGAATATCTGTTCCAAGAGATGCCATTCTTCTAAAAGTCTGCTCTTTAGTCATCTCTATTGTAAAATACAAAGAGCTTTTATCTAATTTATACTGATTCCATGCGATATTAGCACAACTAAATGATTTACCAGCTCCTCTACGACCACCTAATAATATTAAATCTGTATTTGTAAATCTCATTCTTTGGTCATAATCATCATTCAAGCCTAGTGGGATATAATTAGCAACCTCTTCTTCTGTCTCAAGTACACTAATTTTCTGCATACTTATACTATCAGTATCAGTTTCAACTTTATTTCGTATTTTTACTACTATATCTTCTATTGCTTGTATATTTTCGTCAGCAGTTGACATACCTACAGATATATCGATATAATTATCCACTTCACCCAGAATTTCAATCTGTGCGTATTCATTTTTTAGGTATTCTAATAATTGATATGGGTTTGAATCAACCTCTAGGGATTCTATTGCGTATACTTTTTCTCTTAACGATTGATCCCTGAGTTCTAATTTTAAATCGTCAAAAGTTGGGAGAGCAAGATATTGCTCAAAATGTTTGTTAATAGCACGATGCACAGGCTGATACTCAGGGGGTAAGTAATGCTGTTGTAAGCTACCCCAAGTCTCGGTATCCTGTTCCAATATTATTCTATTGATTAACGCAGACGCTATATTCAATCTCTTCTCCCAGATTAAGACGTAAGAAGTTCTAGGGCTTTCGCCCTAGTCCTTCAAACGCTAAAGAATAGTTAGGAAACTACTCTTTCTTTACGTGCTGCACCATCATAATCAGCCGCAGTAAGTCCGCGTCTGGTTAACATAGTTTTAACACCACGTTCAGTTTTACCAATCTCGTCAGCGATTTCAGTAACAGTCATGCCACTAATATCACCAAGTTCAGATAAAGCGTCAACTTTAGAAGCTGCATTGCTTTCTCGTTGCTTAGGAATAGCGTTAATTTCGCCAGTTCTTAAGAAAGAAAGTGCTTTACCACGAATTGAGTTGATAGGTCTGTTAAGAGCATCTGCGATATCTTCAACAAATGCGCCATCTGCAACCATGCCTAGGAAAGTTGCTTCCTCATCTGGTGAGTAAGTTCTAACACTAGCAGGTTTTTCAGTAGGCTTAACATGTCCAGTAAGTTCCATAGAAAGGATCTTACCTTGTATTGACTTAGCAGAGTATGCGCCGTCTGCAAATGAGTCAGCTATTTCTGCATAAGTATATTGCCCACTATTTCCTTCAACAAAAGCTTGAAGGGTATTTTCTTCTTCATCAGAGAAAGTTTTAGTAGAGACACTAGATGCTAATTCAACATCGAATCCCATTTTTCTCAATTTAGAAGAAACACTTCGAGGGCTAGTGCCAAGATGATCCGCTGCTTCTGCAACAGTTGCTTGGCTTATAGGGCTTTCATTCCCTACAAAATCGGTTAGCGATTGAGTTCGCTCGTCTGTCCACTTAGGTACACCCATGATTATCTCCTTAGATTAAATCGTTTATATTATTTATTATTGTTATATTGTTTTGTTGCGCCTTTTTAGTCTTTGCAGATTCTATTCCACTTTCATTAACTAAAATCGTAACATCTTTTGTTAAGTTGTCCTTAACGATATAGCCGTTTTGTAATAACATTTCTTTAGCTAGAGCTTTCGTTTTATAACTACTTAACTTTCCAGATATGCAGACTGTTCCTTTGACAAGTTCTAAATCTTCTTCAGCAACCCATCTATAGTTTTCTGTTTTCCAACTAAAAGGTAAATCTGCATATCCATTAAAGGTCATTACGAGCCATTCTATTAAATTATCTGTAACTTTTCGACCTAGCCCTGCCTCTCTGCATTTATTATGATCTATTTCATGAAGAAATTCAATCTTACTACAAAGTTTTTCGGCAGCACTCCTGCCAAAAAGTGGGATAGAAAATGCAGGTAAAAGGGTTTGTAATCCTGTATCCTTACTTTTTTCTATCTCATTAACCAATTTCTCGGCTAATTTGCTAGAACCTAGTCTTTTCTCTATATAGTTAAAATCTATTTGATAAATTTTATTAATACTATCTAGTGATAATTTTTCGACTGTTTTCGGTCCAAGACCTTTGATTTTGAGAGTTTTCGCAAAATGTTCCACCAATTTTGAACTTTTAGCTGGGCATTTATCATTCTTACAAAAAAGCTGATCGTTAATCCATTCTAAAATCGAATTGCAACTAGGGCAATTCGTAGGTGGTGAAATTGTTTTTGTCATTTTTGCTTCTTTTCTCACTTTATTTACATATTATATCAAATCAGACGAGAATTGTCAAGAACTATTTTTTCCGACAACCCCCACAATTCTAGGGATGATTTCTCCTGATCTAATTATTTCGACTCCACAACCAATTTCTAATCCTAAATCTTCGATATACGCAATGTTATGAAGGGTTGCACGTCTTACGACCGCTCCTCCAATCTCAACTGGTTCTAGTATGGCTACTGGCGACACCTGTCCGCTTTTTCCAACCTGCCAAATTACGTCCTTCAAAATTGTTTGCTTCGTTTCTTGTTGTTCTTTAAGGGCATATGCTCCACGAGGGTGGTGCGAGGTATACCCCATCTTTTCAAATTCTATAGTGCTATTTATTCTAAACACTCTTCCATCATGTGGGAACTCCTCCCACTCTGAATCTATTACTGTTCTAAATCCAAATATTCTCATCATAGTCATATCATCTAAGTATCCCCAACCCATCACTTCGGGCTGAGTTTCCCACTTAACATCATATACTACAAATGTAAGATCACGGGAGTTAAACTCGTCATTATCTTTCAGGTTTAATGCCCCTGCTGCATAATTACGAGCATTTGGTATTGATTTGGGAGCAACGACTTCTCCCGTGATCTGAACCCATGTATCATCTGGGTTCCATTCTAATCCAATATTTTCACATTGATTTGGTACTATATCTGAACTAAATATTTTATCTGTGATATCGACTCCTTCGATACCATCTCCTCTTGTTAGAGCTTGTGCTAGGTAACCTTCTTTATAAAGTAAACTAATACAAGCGCCATCTAATTTAGGAGTTTCTATTAAATGTGCGTTAGCTATAGGAGGTTTTTCTCCTACAAATATTTTTTGTAAACTATAAAGTCTGTGCATATGTTTTACACCATCTTTAGTTTTATAACCGACTTTATTAATTTTAGCTCTACTAGAAAGAGCATCAAACTCCCAGTCTTCCATAATTGGACTACCTTCGTAATAGGCTTTACTTGCCCTTTCTAGTAAATTCTCTAATGTCATTTTAGAGGTATCCTCCTGCTATAGGACTTCCATTTGCGTCCCAACCTTCGTCTTCCAAAGTAGATACTATATGATGCATTATCCTATAAGGATCTGCATTAGAAGCTGGTCTTCTATCTTCTAAATATCCATTATAACCATGTTCAATAGTATATATAGGGATTCTTATACTTGCGCCTCTATCACTTTCACCATATGAAAAAGTATTAATATTTTGAGTTTCATGATCTCCTGTCAATCTCATATCGTTATCAGAGCCATAAACTCTAATAGCTTCGTCATGAACTTGACCTAATTTTTCACAATAGTCTATGAAAAGTGAGGGTCTATTACCATGTCTCATTTTCATATTTGAGAAGTTAGTATGCATACCTGATCCATTCCAATCACCTTTCTTTGGTTTTGGGTGAAACTCTATATTTAATCCATGTTTCTCAGCAATTAATATAAGAAGGTATCTACTAACCCAAAGATCGTCTCCTGCTTTTACTCCTTTTCCAAATACTTGATATTCCCATTGACCAATAGCAACTTCTGCATTTGTTCCAGTAATTTGTATTCCAGCGTCTATACAAGCGTTCATATGTTCTTCTGAAACCTGTCTACCTTTAACATTATCATGACCAACTGCGCAATAGTAAGGTCCTTGAGGTTTAGGTCTTCCGCCTTCCCACCCAAGAATCTCTCCATATGCGTCTGTCAAAAAATACTCTTGTTCAAAACCAAACCACCACTCATTCTGAATACTTCGACATAATTGTCTAGTATTAGAACTATGGGGATCACCTTTTCCATCACGTACTTGACACATTACAAGATTATCTGAGTTATAATATTTAGAACCACCATAATGATTAACGGGTTCTAATAAGCAGTCTGAACTTCCACCTTCTGCTTGTAAGGTTGAAGATCCGTCAAAAGACCAATTAGGGAATTCTCCCGCAATATCATGTACTTTAACTTTACTTCTTAATGATTGTTCGGGTTGGTAACCATCTAACCAAATATATTCTAATTTATGCATTTTTCTTCCTTGTCCATTTGTACCATTCTGGTTTCATATTTATTTTTTCTTGCAATCGCTGTCGAATTATAACTAAGTCTCTATCTGTTGGACTCCAATCATTATATAACTCAGTAGGCCATTGCTCTGTTTTAAATCTTCTATCGGGATTTGGTTTCATACCTCTTTTTTTCATTTCTGCAACTAAAAGTAAATATCTATTATTTAGATACTCACCTTTATTATAAAAGAACTTGACATGACCAGTATTTAAACAAAATTCTGTAGGGATTGTCTTTTTATTCTTTTCCCAGTTGGGCGAAGCCATAGAACGCTGTAAAGCACTACCAATCATAAATATCTCTCGATACTCTGCTACTAAATGCTGGTCTGCTAATTCTTCAACAGGTACTAAGTTTATTCTAGTCATATCTCTCCCAATTTTTATTTTTATAAATATATTTTACAAAAATTTAAACGGAAAGTCAAGAATTATTATAAACGTCGTTGAAAATATTCCCGAAATGCTCATGTATCATGTCCTTACTTTCAGCTAAGGATAATATTTCTACCAAAGAGGCAAAGAGCTCGTGGGAGTTTGTTAAGTTGAGGGGCATATGTATGCCTTGTTTTGAGGGTTTCCATTCTTCGTTGAAGTCGAGATAATATTTTCTAAGATGTAGATATTCTACTTCTCGGAAAGTATTAACTGTTAGACGAATCTGTTCTAATCCATCTTCAGACTCATGGATTATTCTAGAATATACTTCAGGTTCTTGCCATATATCAATCATCTTCGTTATACTCCGGACCATTTCTTAATATAGAGTTTAAAGGTACAATGGTTGTTACATTGGCAGGGCGAAGTAATCTGTAGGAATCAGTATCCCAACAGAATAATAAAACCGTATCTTCGGATTCTTTTGCACGATTGTGCTTCTTTTGAATGTAGGGTGTAGTGAAATCTAAAGTGCAGACATTGTACTTTAACTTTCGTGAGTTTGTACTCCGATAAGTAATTACAGCGTCTCCAGCTTGTTTCACCTTATCCTTAAATTTTTCTTTTTCCACTTTACACCTATAATTTAGTGTGGTATTAAAACTATGGTGTTATTAACCTTTTGCTTCTTAAATTTTGCTGGGATTTAAGTATTGCTTCAAGTATTTTTTGAATTAAAATTTTCTAGGTTGAATTTTTGGGTGCAAAAAAGCGTAGATAGTAAACTATCTACACCTTTTACTTAGTTAGAACTAATTTCTTCAGCAATATGTTTTGCTGCTTTACCAGATATTTTGTCTATAATACTCATATCTAGTGAGCCGCCAAGATTAGATACTGCATCTGACAGCATCTGATGACATTCAGCTTTGCTTACTCTGCCACCACCCGTTGATCCTGCACTACCAGAAACTGGGTTTTTCCTGACATATACTCCTGCTCTAGTAAGAATCATTCTTACACCATTTGGTGATTCACCTAATTCTTCTGCTATATCCTTAACAATTTCCATACTTGTTTCAGGTGTAGCTTCTTCAGCAGTATACATATCTATTGCTTCTTGTTTTTTATCTTCGTCCCACGCCATGCGCCTTCTCCTAGTTAAACCTTTGAAACCTACACAAGTGCCGTGTCTCTCCAGTTGTTGTTGATAAAATCTATCTCCCACTTTTTAACTTATTCTTTTCCTCAGTTAATTGGGCAATTCTCTTGTATGCCTCGTATAATTGTCTGTTTAAATCCTTAATGGTATTTTCAAACATTTGTTTTGAAATAAAACGACCTTCTTGGTAATCAGCCAATATCTTTTCGTTTATTTTACTTCCTTTATCCATTTTCACAATATAAATATATTGTATCAAAATTGAACATTTTTGTCAAGAACTATTTTTTGTTATCGATTTTTAATAGGTTATTAATAAACGCTTGACAAAACTGTTCCTCATAATACAAACAAGGTATCATGAAGGGAGCCATAACTGTTGCCCATAAGAAAAATACTAATAGACTTAGAGGTCTCCACTCATTAATCTTACTCTTAGGAAACTTATATTTTATATAACTTAATGAAGGATAGCATAGTTTCCAAGTACACACTACTCCTCCACTCAGCGCAAACGCTGCATAATAGATTAAAAAATCGGTCATATATCCTCCAATACGTAGTCCATAGGTTTATCAGTTTTAACTTCGACTTTCTTTCCATTCATCTGTTTAAAAACCATATGTCTAGGGGTTCTTTTATAGAATCTTCTTACTTCAAATTTTCTTAATATAACATCTATAATTTCTCCCTGACTATCGTATTGGTTATAACGAATACTCAATTTTTGATGTCTCTCAAATAAACTAAGAATAAATATACCTATCTTTCTTAGTTCTTCTAGTAACTTTTTTAGAAAAGGAACTAGCCCTTTTAGTATAGGAATTAGTTTAGCTATAGCTATAACGCCATAACCTTTACTTTTTTTAACTGTTTTAAGAATAAATTCTTTCATAATAATTCCTTAAATCTTTTAAAATAATACAACTAAGTAAAAATACATAAAGTACAAGGGGATTAAGAAATAAATTAGCTACTATCTTAGTAACTTTATCAAAGTACTTCATAATTTATATCATACTCATCTATTAAATGTTGAATACTTGCTATTTCATAAGCTCTTTTAATTCTAGTACCTGGGAACCTTTTAACACCTGGCCACCAAGCGACCCACATTCCTTCTTTCCATACAATAGGAACCCAGTATTTTACCTCATAAACTTTGTATCCACCTTCTCTACCACTTTTGGTATTTATTTCTCTTTTTATCTGTCCTGCTTTTCCGCCTCTAATATCAGGGTGAGAATCGTTAAACCAAACCCACTCTCCTATATCAAATTCATACTTTACACACTCGTCTGGAACTATGAACTCATCAAAACCTGATACCTTAGTTGGTACTCCGATTTTATTTACAAAGCTCTTTACAAATGAAGTAGGTCTATAAAGGTCTCTTGCAATCTCAGTAATAGTTCTTCCTGCCAAATAATCTGATATTATTTCTCTTTTTTCACCATCTGTAGCTGGTTGATATCTATTTTGCTCTAATCTACGCAGACGATAATCTCTTGTTTCTATATATTCATCAATTATTCTACTAAGTCTGGCAGTATTATAACTTATGTTCAACATCTCACAAGCTACTTTTTTAGTTATTGGAGATGAATCATTGAGAGCAGCTATTACTCTCTCAATGTTCGTATCGTCTAACTTTTCATAGTCCCTTTTCTTTATAGCCATTAGACTCTCCTTAAAAAGCGTCTAATTTTATACCATAAATCTTTTTCTTTGACTTTTGTGCCTATGACTAGTGATTCTTCTTTTTGAGTTTTAGGTTTGGGTTGTGGTTCCCCATCTTCTTCATGACCATTAAAAAGATCTGCGTAAAATTCGTATCTCTCTTTCATTAAGCTACGAACTCGTCGCCTTCTTGCCAACTACAGCCAGTTAATCCACCAGCTTGTAGTGCTTTTAAAGTTCTAAGAACTTCATCTGCGTTTCTTCCTGTATCTAAAGCATTTACTGATACATGTTTGATCATTCCATCAGGATCTATAATATAAGTTGCTCTTAAACAAACTCCTTCATTATAATCCACTATTCCTAAAGTATCACTAAGTCCTAAACCACAATCTGCAGCTAAAACATGTTGGATATCTGCAATCATTGGATTACTTTCTTTCCAAGCAAGTTTACAAAACTCATTATCACCACTTATTCCAAGTACTTTACAAGTACTAGATATTTCGTCCATTGCGGCTATTTCTGTTGGGCATATAAAGGTAAAGTCTTTTGGGTAAAAATAAATAACTGCCCATTCACCATCAAAATCTTCTTCTGAGACTTCTACCATATTGTTGTTATGATCCACACCTTGTATTTCAAAATATGGAAATTCACTTCCTACTCCTAGCATAATTTTCTCCTTAATTTATTGCTATATTTTCTTCTTGCATAAAGGATAGTGCTTGTACTTCTTCATCTGCTTCATATAGACTGCGAAATTCTTCCAGTTCCATATGCAATTCTTCATCATCAGCGTACTTGTGCCATATCGTATATGCTTTCATTAATTGTTCTTCTGTATATAATAACACTATTATTTTCCTTATTTAAGGGCGACCGAAGCCGCCCTTATTTTATTCAGACATTTGCATTAACATAGTTAATTAGATTTGCAACTGTATGTATTCCTTCAACTTCATGGTCGGGAATTTCAATATCAAATTCATCTTCAATTAGTAGTACAATTTCTACTGAATCTAATGAATCAGACCCTAAATCATCTACAAAATGATGTTTAGGTTCGATATCTTCAGCTGGTATACCTAAATGACCTGCTATTACTTCTATAACTTTTTGTTCCATGTGTATGTCCTTATTTATTTTGTCCTGCCGTTGGAGCTTTATGTGTTCCAGCATATAAGCCAAACCAAGCTGCTCCTGCACCGACTATTATACTTATCAACCCAGATTGTTCTAAGGTTGGGTCGGGCAACTCCATAAACCATATAGTAGAATAATAAAGCAAGAATATATAGACACTTAAGAATGCTCTAGGGAAAATTCTCCAGCTGTCTATAGCTTGTGCTAACCAAATACCTTTTTGATAAGGGTTATCGGGTTCTGCTTTTGTCTCCATTTCCAAAATTTGTGCTTTTAGTTCGCCTATTTCGCTTACCATTTCCATAAATTTCTGAAGATCAATTTCTACTTCATTACGACTCATGTCGCCCTGAAACGTATCCATATTTGGATTTCTGTTAGCCATATTTTATTGCTCTTTAATTAGAGTGTATACACCATAGACTAGTCCAGCCCATGCTAACCACCCTACTATGGGAGAGGCTACTAAAATGCAAACACTAAGAGCAATTATACTAGCACCGTCCCAAGATGTTCTCTCTGCTAGTCTAGCTTTGATCCAATCTTTAATTGTATTTAACATTTCCATTTTTTTCTCCCAACATCTTTATCAGATGTTCTTGACGCTTAAGTGCGTCCGTTTTTTACCTTTCTACAACTCATTGATCTAAAAAGGTAGTTCTGTCCAGTTCTTGCTTCTCTTACGCTAAGAACTCCATCTTCATTCTTGTCGGCAGCATTGAAAATTGAATCTTTGATTGAGCATATAGATCTAATTTCCGAAAGTTCTAGGATATTATCTCCATTTGAATCAAATTTATTCATTGGCCAATGCTTATCAGCAAGAGCTGCAGATGGTAAAGACATTAAAATTATTAGCGATAGTACTTTTTTCATTTCTTTTCTCTTTATTTATTACTTCATCTATGGGCTTTTAGACGTTTTAACCACTTATATTGATCATCTTCTAAGTCTATAGGCATAATATCGACAGTATAAGGTTTAGCCTTAGCTATCTTTTTAAGGGATATTTTTTCTTCATTATCCCACTCAACTATGATTTCTATTTTATAGACTTGTTTTTTCATATCAATAAAAGCTATTTCCACACCCACAAGTCCGAGATACTGTTGGGTTATTTATTTTAAATCTACTAGAGAACGCGTCTTCCTCATAATCCACAGTTACACTCTCTAAATAAGTATAACTAATTGGGTCAACAACCATCATAACTCCAAGTTGTTCTATAGTAAAATCGTCTTCTTCTTTATCCTCTAAAGGTACTACACCGAATTTATACTCAAATCCAGCACAGCCTCCACCTTTAACTGCTAATCTTACGCCTTCTTCCTCTTTTAAAAAAGGTCTTAATTTATTAGCGGCTGCCTCTGTCATTTCCATCTTGTTCCTCCATTAAAATAATAGCATAATGCACTATTTTCATTAAGTTATTATTTTTATCTTCGCCAACTTTCTTTCCGTATCGTTGGGCATACTTAATTATATTTCCTATACAAAATCCTTCTAGATGTCCACTACCTTTTATTACTTCTGTAGCTTGTTCTCCACCATGTGAATAGTGCTTATCATAAGTAGAGTCAATGTAATCTCTAACTTTACCTATCTTTTCTTTTTCATTAAACTTATACTTAATCATATCCAAAGGCGGATTATATACATCTCTCATTTTTCATTTAATTACTACTTAGATTTTTTCAGTAATATATCTGCTTCCATCTTAAGTGCTTGTACATCTTTATGTAGTTTCATTAAGTTATTCTCATGTCTCTCACTAGCACTCTCTAAACGATCTACTTGATCTTCTAGTTCTTCAATTCTTTCATATGCGTCTATTAATCCAAAAAATTCTGCAATCTTTTTTCTTATAATTCCTACTTTCATTTAATCATTGTCTCTTGGAAAAATCCCAACGCTAGGTCTAGAACTATCACTATCTAGTTCTCTTTTAATATCCATAGGAGCGTCAGGGGTTGTTACGTCTTTATAGTATACTATTATTTCTTTTTGTTCTAATATATACCTTCTCATCTCTTGTAAATTAGCACTCATTTTCTCATACCCTTGTGGGGTAAAAGCAAAAAACGTTGGAGTACCTTCAACGCCTTGTATCTTAGCAAGTTTTTCTATAAATTCATCTAAATTTTTATCACTAACAACATACCAACCTGGTCTTTCCAACTTAATTGGGTCAGGTAAAGGTGGGTGATATATTTCTATCTCTATTGGAGCTGTTTCAATAACTACTGGATTAGGAGCACTTTTTCTCCCTCCAAATGTTGAACAACCACTAATTAATGTTATCAGGATTATTAGGGTCGTAATCTTGTGGTTCTGTTTCATCTTCTATTACCTTAAATATTTTGTCCGTTGCAGCATTTGCCCTAGTCTCAATAAGACCTGGCTTAGCCGTTGCAAGTTTGGTGAGATCATGCTTCTTAAATACATTGAGATACGCTTGTGTTTCTGCCGTGATTTCCTTATTTCTCTTGGTAAGGTTCTCATTTGCCACTCTCTGCTTTTCATAAGACTCTTGTAAAGCTGCAAACGCACGTGCTTGTTCTTGACTTTTGAGATCGAGCGCAGCCTTCTCTGCAGCGAGAGACTCGTATCGTTCCATTGTGTCTTGGTACCAGGTATATGCTCCACCAGCTAATCCTCCAACTATTATAACTATATATAAAATTTGCATTATTTAATTTTCCTTGCTTGTCTATATAATACCTTCCTGTTTAAGGTAGGATCATATTTCATTAACTCCAACTTTTTACCGTTATTGGCAGGGTTCGTTGTAGTCGTATAATAATGCGGAGATTCTGTACTCTGCATTTTTATGTTTACCCTTGTCTTTTTCTTAGCCATAAAATGCCCATGCCCATGCAGTTGTAAAGTAAACAAATATAAACGCTAGGGTTAGCCAACTTGTTTTGTCGTCCCAACCTGCAAGTGGTTTAAATTTGTACTTGTTATCTTTATTCATAATGACATTTCTGCATATGCTGCAGCTCTATCTTCTATATCGGACTCGAAAGCACCGCTATAGTCCATTTCTTCTTTATTACTTTCCCACTGCTCTGCTTGATAGTGGTAGTATCGTTTTTCTAACCATTCTACATTTTTGGTTAAGTATTCCCACTCATTTTTATAAGGGGTTTGTCCTGCTTCCCATCTTTCTGCATAATTTTCATCATACATTCTGCGAACAAAACTTAAAAATTCTTTTACATTCATCTTGTATCCTCTAAAATAGCGAGAAAACAGTATCTATTAAAGTATAGATAAAAAATACCCAAAACAATAATCGATAAGTTTCATCTTCTTCTTTCTGTTTTCTAATTTCTTCTTCAGATGGTTTGTAATTATATACTTTCCATCTCCTCTCATTTTGATTATTCCCAAACATTATATAAGAACATCAATCAAAAAATAAGCAAAACAAAGCCAAAATCCTCTCTTATAGAATTTTCTCTCCCAGTCTGTCATTTCTTGATTCATGTGCCTCCTGTTAATCAATCTTGTAATAAGGGGGGCTGCGTGAAAGCGACTTACTAACTCCCCCCTTACACGAAGTAGGAACCCTGAAGGGAACCTTTTCATTTATATACTAACCTCGTATTTCAAAGGTATGTGGTTTCTTTTCTTCGTATTCAATATCTACTAAAGATACTACTAACATTCCATCTTGGAATTTTACATCTTCTACTTCTAAATAATCTGCTAAAGTGAATACTCTTTTAAAGGCTTTACCACTAACTCCTTTATGTAAGTATTCTTCATCAGAATCTTTTTTATCTCCAGAAATAGTTAAGATATTTTCTTTAAGAACTACTTGCAAGTCTTTCTTATTCCACCCAGCTAAAGCTACTTCGATTGTATAGTCTGATTCATTTTTAACTATATTATATCTAGGATAGTTTACTTCAGCGTAAGGTTTTACTTCTTTTAAGAACTGTGCCATAAATCTGTCATGTCCTAGCCAGAAGTTTTCAAAATCGGCTAAACCGCCGTAGGTTTTTAATCGAACCATTGTTCTCTCCTTATTTTCTTGCCCTTTCGGTACATATAAATTCTTACCCTTTCGGTGTAAGCGTGAACCTCTGTATCTTAAAATCCCAAGAAGTATCGAATAAGAACTTCAAATCTGTGCGTTATGAACGATACTTTCCTTTATCCCGCCCACCTACAAGAATGTAGGTACTGGATACAAGAGGGGCATTTTTACGAGTGCCAACTCTAATTTCTATATTCTTATATTATACTAAAATTTAATCAATTTGTCAAGTGTCGTTTTTTTCGATGTCATCAAATTCGATTAAGTCATTTTCTTCTATAAAATCTATCGTTTTCTCTATCCCGTCTTTCACTCCTGACTGGTACGAAGTATATGCGCACCCTATTATCAGGAAAGATACGAGTAATATCAAATTTATATCCATAAAAATTTCCATTTTTTCATTATATTATTATAACAAAATATAAGATTCGTGTCAAGAAATAATTTTAACCAAGTTATAAATAGTTCTTGACAATGATCTCAATTTTAGATATAATATTCTCATAAAAATCAAAAATCAATCAAAGGAATCGAGTTGAATAGAAAGAGCAGTAAAGGTACAAAACGACCTTGGGATCAAAAGGAAGATGACTTACTTAAACAGTATTATGGTCAGATATCCATGAAGCACCTTAGGCATATTTTTGAAGGTCGTAGTGATGCTGCCATTCGATCAAGAGTAAAGCGACTCCGTAAAAAGGGGTGGACTTTTAATACAACAAGAAGATGATTATAACAATTTATACAAGTGACGGGTGTGTATTCTGCGACCGAGCTAAGCAATTATGTAAAACAGCAGGAGTTGACTATAGAGAAGTAAACATTCATAATGTAGATAAAGAATGGCTTAAATTTAAAATAGGGTATGAACCAAGAACTGTTCCACAAATATTTTTTGATCAAGAATATATTGGTGGGTATGAAGATTTGAGAAATTTCTTTTCCAAGAAAGGAGAAGAATGGAATAATATGTTTAATAAGGAGAACTAGCACTTGCCAAAAGTAGAAATAAGAAGGGGAAATTTTGAGTTTGCACTTAGACGATTCAAAAGATCAGTCAATAAGGCTGGAACACTTCAAGAAGCTAGAGAAAGAATGTATTATGAAAAACCTGCTCAAAGAAGAAGAAAAGCAAAAATGGCAGGAGAGTTAAGATGGCGAAAAAAGGAAAGAGAATTAGATCCAGTTCGCTTTGGAAAGAAGAAGCAGTACTAATGCGTAATTTTGTAGCAAAGTGGATTAACACTTTTAATAAACCTAAGGTTGAGAGAAATAAAAAGAAATATACTCGTAAGACCAAGCATAAAGGAAAGTTAGATATGTAATAACTTTCTCGTTATAATTAGCTGAGAGATTTATGAACAAAAAATTAATAACTATTGTGATAGCTTTATCACTTTTAGCACTCGGAGTAAGATACATGACAAAAGACGGATTACAACACTTAAAAGTATTAGAAGGTGGAGTCTTTACAGCATATCAAGACGCAGTTGGTGTTTGGACTATAGGATATGGTCACACTAAAGGTGTCAAAGAGGGCGATTCAATATCAATGAACGAAGCGGACGAAATGTTAGAAAAGGAACTTATAGAGTATGAAAATTATGTTGATACTTTAGTTACAGTTCCACTTACTGACTATCAAAGAGACGCTTTAATCTCATGGACTTATAATCTTGGTCCAACTAACCTTAAAAGTTCTACACTTCTTCGTAAATTAAACGAAGGAGACTATGACGCTGTTCCTCATGAAATGATGAGATGGACAAGAGCAGGAGGAAAAGAACTGGAAGGATTAGTTAAAAGAAGAACTGTAGAAGCTAATATGTTTCAAGGAGAATACGTTTATTCGATACTACGCTGATAATCCAAAACATATTATTCTAGAAAACGCACTTCCAGATGATATTGCAGAATTTATGCAAGAGGTATTAGATACTTACTTACCAATGGATAGTTTCATTGGTAGCGATACAAGGAATATAGATAAAAATGTAAGAGATTCAGAAGTTAGGTTCGTTCAATTTAATGAAAGAACCCAATTTCTAAAGGACTGGCTGATAGAAACAGCCGATGAAGATAAGTTCTGGTTCCCTAGAGAATTTAAAAATAGATTTGAAAGAACCAGCTCTGAACTGGAAGGATTAAACCCCGAGCCCGTACAAGTCACTACCTACAGAAGCAATAATTATTATGATTGGCATGTGGACGGACGCATCGGGGATCCTAGATGTCTTACTTTAATAGCACAATTAAGCGATAGTGCTGAGTATGAGGGTGGAAAGCTGGAAGTCGAAGGTATTGATTTTCCAGATTACGCCTACCAAAAGGGCTCTGTTATATTACTTTACCCTCATCTGAGACATAGAGTTACTGCCATCACTAAGGGAGTTAGACACTCCATGATAACATGGTTTAGAGATGAATTTAAGCAGTCATAAAAAGCGTATAGATGTATGGTTTTTCGAAACAGAACTTACCTGTAAGACTTTTTGGGCTTTCAAAGTAGGGCTAAATTTTATATTCCGCCCAGTCAAACACAGAAAACAATTAAAAGGTTATGCACATACTCTTGCAAGTATTAAAGCAGAAGGAATGAAAACTCCAATAATACTACTTAAAAATACAAGAGAGAATTATGAAAACCCTTTAGAACTTGTTAAAAAAGATTTAATTGTGGACTGGAATCCTGATAGACAATATTTAGCATACTCTGGCAATTCCAGAATAGAGATAGCAAAAGAACTAAGTTGCGACACTATAGACGCAATTCTAGTAGATGATATGAGATGGGCACACGCTGCCCATTTAGCATTACAAGGAAGAATAAATCATGAGACAACATACTATAGCGACAGCAGTTGAAGCACAAGGCATTGGAGTTCATAGTGGAAAAAGCTCTAGAATTGTACTTCGTCCTGCTAAAGAAAATACAGGTATTATTTTTAAAAGGGTAGATATAGACTACGAAAAGAATATACCCGCTAAAGTTCACTTCGTTACAAACACACTTATGGCAACCACTCTGGGTGTCAAACCTCACAAAGTTACTATGGTAGAACACTTACTTTCAGCGTGTTCTGGACTTCATATTGATAATCTAATAGTCGAAGTTGATGGCGAAGAAATGCCTATATTTGATGGATCTTCATCAGGTTATTCGACTCTTTTAATGGAAGCAGGTATTCAAGAGCAAGACGCAAATAGAATGTTCCTTAAAGTCACCAAACCTGTGTCAGTATCAC
>VTLG01014942.1_pt1 | contig 20921 bp, 25 predicted proteins | sample 4694571 | NCBI WGS metagenome assembly VTLG01 (sample SAMN12604809, study PRJNA352737) | marine metagenome | biome: ENVO:00000447; feature: ENVO:00000209|ENVO:00000569|ENVO:01000036; material: ENVO:00002151; isolation source: viral sequences binned using virsorter ... | reverse complement strand
CGTCTCGACATCCACATTTTACTCGCTTGGTTCCTCCGGTGCATCCTCGGCTTCAGCCGGTGCTTCCTCAACCTCGGCACGTTCCAAGCCGATGTCGGACAGCACAAGACCACCGACATATTCATCATCGGAACCGGCAGCGTCAGGCGTCCAATTTGTCCATGTGTCGCCGCTAATCACGAACAACTTTGACATCAGCGGGTTTGGGAAAAACGCGCCCTCTGAATCTTTGCCAAAGCCGGTCACGCTGTACTGCAACTGATACGGCGAGTCGTTCACGCTGTTGAGTTGCACGACGACCTTGCTGATATTTAGACCCGCTTCCAAGTTGGGTACTGTGTTTAGTTCAATCATTCTGATACCTCACTAGATTCTTCTGCCGCCGGTTCTGCCGGTAGACTCGCGGTGTAAGCTGCCTTCACCTCGTCTGTCCAAAGCGAATTAGCAACCGCTTGCACCCGCGCATCTTCGCCGCTCACATCGTCTGTTGGAACGAGGACGTGCCGGTGAAAGCTGCGGCTGACTTCTGCACCATCGTCTTGAATGACGGTGTCTGTGCGAACCGAGATGACTGAGTTCGCACCCACGTTCATCTCGCCAATTTCTGTCAATTTTTCTAATGCCATTTTTTAAACTTGGTAAGTGAATTGAAATCCGATGAAGTTTGCAACCGAACTGCCAACAGTCATATTGCCAACTTGAGTATGATTGTTTGAATTACCGTACTGCAAATTGAACGCTGAAGCGCCTTCGTTTAATTTTATAGAGGTTGGAGTGTTCCCAGCATAAGAAGTTCCTATCGAAAGAACACCAAACCCGTAACTTGTTCCGGTTAGTGTTGCCGCCGGAAACGGCAATCCACCCAACAACAAATCGGCAGTTGTTGTCATCCCCGTTTGGTCAACATTTGTAGTTCGTGTTTGAGCGCTTACAGTACAAATATTTCCAACGCGAACATAATGTCCGTCTTGGAAACCGTAGCTGATTGCATTGAAATCGTTACCGGCGGATGCTTGATATTTTGGTGTCCACCTACCAACCTCATAGTGGGAAAGTGTTGACGCATCAGAGGTGATGCCGGTTCCGCTGGCGTTGGTTTGGCTGAACGCTATGCCACCGCCGAACGAGGCCAAGCCGTCGTTTCTAACACTAAACAACGCACCGTCAGCGTTGTTCATTACGTTTAAGGCCAGATAATCCGCACCTGACCCTCTACCCCGAACAGCGAGCGCGGTGTTTTGTTCGTTGCCGCTTGTCGACGCATCAACAAACAAACGTCCGTAAACACTAGAGGTTGAACCCATCGACACGTTGCCGGTGCTTGCTATGGTGAGACGAGTCGAGCCGTCCGTGCCAACCTCCATTGTGTTTCCGCCCGCGCTTGAATAAGTGTCGCGGTATTTAATGAAACCTTTGTCCTCATCCGAGTCGTTTCTGAACAAAACTGCCTGTTGACTACCGTCGGCAGTGCCGTGCAAGATTAGATTACCGTTGTTTTTCTGAATCGTAATGTCATTGACGCACGAAATTTTGCCGCTGGCGTCTATGGTCATAAACGGCCCAGTTGCCGAACCGTTGCCGCCTTTAACAACCAAACTTTTTGAACCAGCCGGTGACAGACTTATCTCGTTAGCATTTGATGGAGACGGGTAGTGCGTGGAAATGTCTAAACTGTTTTGGCCAGAATTACTAAAACTTATTTTGGCAGTCTGGCTACCAAAACCGGCAGCCGCGCCTTGCAGTGCAATTTGATTGTCTGTTGACTGTATATGCAGCGGATTACTCGGCAACACATCCGCACCTAAACCGACTCCAACTCGCGGCGTTGTTCCTCCAACTGCCAGACGTTCCACGTTCGCTTGAACCACCTTCTGCACTTGCGTCACGCCGCTTGCGCTTGCCGTGCCATCCACGTTGTTCGTCGAACGGTCTTGGATGGTGCGTGATTGTGACGGGTTGGCGAATCCCAAATCCATATCAACCACCGCGCCGATTGCCGTAATAGAAAACGAAGTAACGTCTACCGTGCTACTAGCGGTTGCTGTTAATGCAATTGCTGCTGTCGTTGCTGTAAATTCGTGAGTGCCAAATCCGGTCGCTAATACTGTCCAAGTTCCATACGCTTGAATTTGAAAATCACCAGCAGAGGAAGAACCCGCAACCGTAACCCGATATTTTTTCCCAACTGTTAGCAGACTTTTTTGAATCCCAGAACCCGCACCTCCGGTTGTGTAGGTGTTTGCGTCAACAACTGCCCCCGTGCCATACGCTGAGTAGCCACTTGTGAAGTTATAACCACTCACTAAGTTGGTCTGACTTCCGTACTGCGAACTATAATCAACGTCTGCCCGCTCGAACGCTGTCTGCACTTCCGAACTGGATAATGCATGATTCCAAAACCTCGTGCGAAATATGGTTCCGTTGAAGAAATTACCCGAACCGTTTTGACTCGCGCCGATATGCGTATTCGTGGCGCTTGTTAAAGTATTTGCGACAACGGTTTGAGTGCTTACTGAGTTGCCGTTTTGGTAGAGTGTAGCAGATGTCCCATCCACACTCAGAAGCAAATGCACCACCTCGCCGTTATCTGGTGTGGCGATAAACGCGCTCGACCAAGTGCCGTTGACGTGCAGTTGAATGTTGCCGTTACTGTTACCAGACCAAGCTAGAATAACTCGGTTTGTGCTGCTGCTATTGTAGGCATCCAACAAGTAAACTTCGCCGGTTCTTGCATCGCCTTTGACAACGAACTCCAGTGAATACTTCGTGCCTAAATCTGGCATTGAACTGCCAAGACTTACAGCGCCCGCCGCACCTTCAAAATGCAGCCCCGCGCCGTCACCAGTTGAGCCGGTCAGGCTTGAGGTTATTTCCCCTTGTGTGGGGTTCTTTTTTAAAATTGTAAAACTCATTTTTTAGTCAAACGGTGAATGTTCGATCGCCATGTATCCAACGCCGTCGCCCGCGTTCACGTTCTCGACTGTAAATTGGTCAAGCGTCAGTTCCTCGCCACCCGGACTGACAAGCGACATAATGTCACCCGGCTCGAGGGGTATGCGTACCGATCCGCCAGTTTTCATAAAGTAGACCGTTCCGGCGTTTTCAGTTTTGGACGATTTGTGCGCGACCAAAATCAAGTTGTCGGCCTTGACCGTGCTTGCGCCAAGCACGCCGCTCGAGTTTGCGCTTGAGACTGTCGTGTATCCGTCCGCGATGTTGATTTGTGACATTGTTGTTTTTTAGTTTTTAAGATTCAAAAGACATTAAAATCCACCGACTCGCCGCGGCGTCATAAATAAAAGTCATCATTTGCGTGCCGCCGGAACCGGATTTGTTGTTTTCGGTGTTTGTTCGGATTCGTTGTGCGGCTACTGATTCAAGTGATGATTCGTGATAAACGTCGACGTTGTAACTCTCGTTAGGATTGTAAACCCTCAAAATGCGCCCATCAGTTCCGCCGGAAATACCAACAAGATAAACGTCGCCGGTGATGCCGTTGAGTTTAATAAATCCGGCAGAATATGGATCGAGCGACGCATTGCCTTGAGTGACGGTCGTGTCATCATATCGTTTGGTAACTAAATGCCCGCCGGTTGTCATAGTCACCGCACCGGTCAACGTCGGCGTCGTAATCGTCGACGATGCAATTGTGCCGCCGGGCCGCCGGGCAACGCGCCAATCGTGCCTCCGATCGATGCGGCGGTCGCAATGGTTGATCCGTTGATTGTCGATCCGGTGATGTTGGAAAACGTTGCCGCACCCGTTGAGGTAAAGTCGCCGCTGATCGTTACGTTTGCGGTGATTGTGCCGCCACCGTTGATTCGCAAATAGCGGTTGTCCGCGCTTGCAACGTTTAACAATGCCGCGGAGTTCGATGACAAATCGGAGTCGCTTGCGGTGACGTTGGTGTTTGCGGTTGCGCTCGATGTCGTGTTGAAAATTGACGGATACCCGTTGTTGTTTGGGCGAATGGTGAACTTGCGCCCTCCGTTGTTGTAGTTGTTGAAATGAATGCCTTGGTACGCGCTCGTCTCAATGGTCGTGTCGTTGTTTGTCGAACCGTTGCGAATAGTCAATGAATCAATGTTGCCCGCTTGCAACGACTTATTTTGAACCGTTTGCGTTCCGGTTAAACTGGCAAAATTACCAAACGCCGCGTCGCTTGTTCCAAACGTGCCGGTTGCCAAACTAATTGCAGAAACCAAGTCGTTTGCGATTACTGTTCGAGTCGCACTTGGCTCGACGGTGATCGGCATTCTCACGTTGTACGCACTCGTCACGGTGAGAGAGGTGAGCGTGAACGTCGCCCACGATCCGGTTTGCGAATAAGTCAACGCGCCGTCGACTTGTGTTGTCAGTTTGATCGAGTCCGAGTCCACGCTCTGAAGTATCAGCGGGCCGGTGTAGGGGTTTGCGGCAATCTGCAAAAACAACTTGGTTTTTGAGGCGGCGGCACTTGCGCCAATTCCGATTTCGGTTGCCGGATTGGTGACGCTTGTTTTCCAAGTGCGCGTTGCGCCGTTAATGACGAGCGTGTCGTTGTTCGACGGATTGGACGAGATGTCGATTTGTAAAACTTTGCGAGTTGCCGCGTCGCCTAAAACGACCGACATCAGCAAAAATACAATTGAAAAAATAACCCTCATTAAAACGTAATATTGTCCGACTTAAACTCTCCGTTGTTAGTGCAATATAAAATTATGCCTTTTGTTCCGTCGGGAGAAACAAGAGTGATCGAATCACCCGCGGTTCCTATTTTAGAGACAAAGGTAGCGTTTGCCTCCGCGGTTGTCGGGTAAGTGTCCGACGCTAAATCGACCGGCGTTGATGTCTTTAAACCGTCCGCCTTGACGGTCACCTCGCGCATGAGTTCGGTCGAGTAGGTTCCCGATCCGGTTCGCGCCTCGATCTCGAGTTGCGCGGTCGCGCTTGTGGTTGAACCAAGCAACGTGCCAACGCCGGTTGCGTTTAATAGCAACGTGCCTTCGTGTTCGTTGGTGTCGCCGTTTTGGGTGAGATTAGAATTGGTGTGAACCGTCTCTTGACCTGCGGTCGGATGTGGCGTCGTTAAACCGATTTTGATTGTGTACGAATCGGTGACGATCGAGTACGGGTCAGCGATCCCCCCGGTCGTCTTGGGCGCAAGTAGCGTCACCGATATCGGGACGACATCGCCTTGAAAGAATGTTGGCAGCGTGACCTCTTGAGTCGACGAGGCGGATTTGACGAGTTTGTTTCGCTCCGTGTCGACGTAGAGTTTCAGCAACGAGGCCATGATTGTTTTTTAAAAGTGGGACGCGCGCCCCTAGTTTGACGCGCGCCCCATGAGAACACCTTAACCAGACAATTAGCTGAGTTTCGCGTCTTTGATGAACGAGAACGATTGCCCGTGTCTCAAGGCAATGTCGACGTCAAGCAAGGCGCGAACGCGAACGGTTCCGGCGGCACTTCCGGTGTACGGATCGACGAGGATGTCGAGACCCGGCCCGAATTGGCCAACGATCAACTCGTTGAACGAGCCAAAGATGATCGCGTGACAAACGCCGCTTGCCGAACCTTTCGTGAGGTCGCTCGGTACGCCGCTTGATGCGAGAACGCGGTAACCCATGAACGTGTTCGGAGCGTCGAGGATGAACCCGTCGCCGCCGTTGCTATGCTTGGCGGTTGCCAGCATCTTGGCGCGCATCTCGGGAGTCGTCAAAAAGACGCCTTCGCCGGTAAGCGCGTTGTCTTTTTCGACCTCAGCAATCAAGTCGATTACCTTGGCGAACGTCGGAACGGCTCCGTTTGTACCCATTGCAACCGTCGCAGCGTCGGAATCGTTCAAGATACCGCTCGGTTCGTTTGAACCGCCGCCCTCGATGGCAACGTCGTCCAGCTTCACGGCGATCGCCGCGGTCAAGTCGTCGCGTACCATGTTCTCGACGTCGATCGCGCTCTGAATCAGCAAAGTGCGAGAGATGTCGGTGAACGCGCCAAGAGTGTTTGGCGTCATCTGAACTTGACCGATTGTCTGATTCTGTTCACTCACGGCGGAGTTTTCAGAAACAAACGCGGCGGTCGCGCCAGCGGTCACTTTCGGGATGTTGATTGTGCCGGACAAGCCTCCGAGGAAACGCGCTCCAGCGTCAGCGACAACTAACTTCGAGCGCAACGCGCTGATGAGGGCGGTGTCGGTAACAGTCGGGACGAGTTTCGCACCGTTGTTGGCCGCGCCAGCGGTCAAATCACGCTTGGCCCAAACGTTTTGGACATCGCCGGGAACGTAAAAGCCTTTCGGGCTAGTTCCAAAACGCTTGGCGACTGCCTGAGATGCTTCCATCTCAAGACCGGCGTCTTGCGGGCGACCGTTTGCGGCGGCGAGGATTGCACGTTGCAATGAGTAGCTTTCGACCTCTTTGGTTGAAAGTCCGATTTCCTCCCTCTCGTTGTTTTCGACGGGAGTTGCGACAGGCTCGTTTGATCGCTTTTCGAGTAAGTGGTCTTTAAATTGGTCGACGGACTTACCCTCGGCGATGAAACTTAAAGCCTCATCAGTTGCGCCAAATTGGCGACCGATCTCGGCGATTTTGTTCGCGCGATCATCGGCTTTTACTTCGATTGATTTTTCCATTTCTTGAGTATTATTTTGTGCTTCGTCCGATTCTTGACCGTCGTCATCGTCGGCATCTGCGGGTTGTGGCTCGGTTTCCGTTTCCGGCTCCGTTTCCGGTTGTTCGTCCGGCTCGTTGTCCGGCTCGGCTTCGTCATCATTGCGAGCGACTCCGACGGAGGTGTCCGCCGGTATGCTTACGATGCTGACTTCGAGGGGTGACCAATTAGTGGCACGATAGACGTCCCCGTCATCGTTGTCGTCGTCTTGGTCGAACTTGTCGACGCGGTATCCGACCGAGACCATCGAGCGGATGCCGTCCAAAATATCTGTAAAAATTTCTTGCCCGAGTGCGGATCGGCTAAAACGCACCTTGGCGCGACCGACTCGATCCGGGTCGATCCGGGCATCCTCGACAACGCCGATTTGTTGACCGCGATCGTGTTCAAGCAAAAGAGGGGCCGAGTTGTTTAATCGCTCGAGGTTGACGCTGTTTGGGTCGTGATCGAGAACCTCGCGCCCGAACGAGCGTTCGACCGGTTCCTCGCTTGAAAATGCAAGTTCGACCGTTCGATTTTCTTCGTCGATCGCAGCGCGATCAAACTCAATCGTCCGGTGTTGCACTTGGCTTGTCAGTTTCTTCGCCATTTTATTTGTCTCCATTGGTAGCGGTTTCTTTTGGTTTAAATGTTTTGATTGCTGACATCATCTTTTCGACGGTCGCATCATCGAGACCGAGGGAAATCAACAACTCGACTCCGGCTTTTGCGGGCATTCTTCCGGCGACAATTTGTTCAATCACGGAAAGTGCGGCTTGTATTTGCGCCCCGTTGAGTCCGGCGTCCGCCGCGACTGCCAAGTTGTCGGGTGCTTCGTCGCTTGCTGGCTTGCTTGCTTTTGCCGGTTTGCCGCTTGGTTGTTCGTCGTCGTCGCTTTCGTCGGTTGCCTCAACGACCGGCGCATCACCCAAGACAATCCCCGCGGACTCGATTAAGTTTTGATCCTCGCGCAAATCATCAATGACATCCTCGAAGTCGCCGCCCATTTCACCGACAACTTGACGCCTTGATTTCAGTCCGGCCTCGATGCTGGTTATGTTGGCTTGCACGTCTTTGAGCGGATCGACCCACGCCCAACGACGACCGCGAAACTCGGCGGCATTAAATTTGTCGTATTTTTCAGCGGGCAACTTGAGGTTGTCGGTCAAAAGTGCCTGTTCAAGCCAAGCGTTGAAAACCGGTCGGCATAAGTGGTCGACGATAAAATTTTGAAGTGTTTTGTATTCTTCGCGCTCATCCAAAAGACCGGCACGGATTGACGAATAATTGACGCCCTCGAGGTCATTCGCCAGCGTGTTGTAACTCACGCCAAGACCGCTTGCGACGCCACGCAAAACCGCCTTGTTGAAATCGCCAAACGCAGAATTTGGATGTTGAAAATCTACGGATTTAAAATCAAGCCCGCTTGGGAGTCTCTCGAACGTTCCCGGCTCGGCCTCGTACACAAGATTTCCGTCGTCATCTTCACTTGAGACATAACCGTCGGGAGTGTTTTCAACGTAAAAGCCCATCTTGCTTGCGCTAATGCGAGCGGCGACAAGTTCCGCCTCTCGGTATCCCTCAAGCATTTTGAGACCCATAATCGCGCTCGATAGCCAAGGCACGCCTTGTGTCTGACCGGGTCGGTCTTTAACAAACAAGTGAAGTATTTCGGACGCCGGGACGCGCTCGCGTTTGTTGCCCGCGTAACCGTTTATCATGTGATCGCCCGGATGCCGTTGCAAAATATGATATGCGACCGGCTTGCCAAACTTATCGGTTTCAATGCCAAACCGGACTTGCCCGTTTTCGGTCTTGTCGTTGAAATCGTGATCGACGTGATCCGCCTCGATGACTTGCAACGCAAACTTGTGCGAGTTGTTGTAACCCCGGACGAATCGAATCAAAACCGATCCGTCGCGCGCCATTGATCGAAGCGCAAGACGTTGCACGTCAATCCAAGTGGTGCAACCGTCAACGCAACAATTGTATTTTGACCCCCAATCACCAAACGCTTGCTCGATCTTGCTGTTTGCTTGCTGATCGAGGTTGCCGCTGAAATCGCGGCTTTTCATTTGCAAACCGATTCCGTTTGAGCCGAGTACGTTGTTCTCGATCGCCTTAAAATAGCGGCGTGCGTAGTCGTTGTTTCGCTCAAGTTCCCGCGATCGCGCTCGAAGCGTCTTGAGGTCGCCTTTGATTTCAGCGTCGCCGCTAGTGATTGCGGTCGCCCAATCGTTCGTCAAGCGGTTGACCTTGGCCGCGGCAAAACTCCGCTTTGCAATTTTCGGCTCAAATCCGAAACGATTAGCCAATCGCGTCAAAAATTGTTTCATTGAAATCTTGTGAGGATTCGACGCCCGGAACCGCGTCCCATCTTGAGACGTTCCGCGGCTTTTTCGCGCTCAACCTCGATGCGGTAACGTGAGCGGAGCGCAAGCAAATCGGCGTGAGGTATCGAGGAAAGCGAATTGCCCTCGACTGAAAAATTGAGAATCTCTTTTGTTGCGCGGGACTCGAGAACCGCCCCGCCGCGATCGCGTCGATGACTTTTTCGGCGTGAGTTCGTGGATCGTAACTTGAGGCGGCGGTCGCCGGATTGGTTTCGACCTCAAGAATGCCGTTGAACACCTCGTAACGTTCACCGGACTTCGTGACGTATCCGCGAAAATCCCAAGTTCCGGGCGTGTAACTTGCAGTCGTCGCGGCGGCAACGGTCACAAGATGCGCGTCAACATTTGCGCTTGAGGTGATTGTAATTGCGCTTGAGCCGGATTTTCGGAGGTAGTAGGTCAACGACCAAGAGTCACTCGCCGGATAGTCCGACAAACTCCGTTCCCATTTCCAAGTGTCACCGGCAACAAGCGTTTCCGGTTCTTTCGTCGGAGTCGATGCCGCCATTTAATTTTGCGCCAATGGTAGCGCAAAAAATCATCGCCAAGATTGAGCGAAACCGCCTTGTCGCCGCGGGCGGTTCTTTACGGGTTGCGCTTTTGGCTTTGATGGTTGCAGCAAATAGTCGCGCGAATCTTTGACCGGTTCGGGTTTCGGATCGAGTTTGACCCGCTCGCGCTCGAGGTTGAGGCGCATCGACTCGATGGCGGCGATTGAGTAAGCCCACAAGTCGATTGCCTCGTTGCGTTCGGCGACTTTTTTGTACTCGTAAACGGGAAACCCGCGGACGTACTTCGTGCGCTTTTCCTCGGCTCGAAACATGGCAAAATATGTTTCATCAAATCCGCGATTCTCGGGAAAATGCAAATAACGAGGCCCGACGTCGGTGATTTTTAGGCGACCGAATAGAATATCTTTTGCGACGTTGCCGCCGATTCCAATAATGCCGACGCCGTGACCTTTAAGGCGACGCGGCGGTTTCCAAAGCGGCGCGCTTTGTTCGCTCGAGCCTTTGATTGCAAACACGCCTCGAGACTGTTTGTCGCGGACGAATCGATAAACCGACTGTTCACGAAATCCCGAGTCAATGAACGCGCGGCGGATTTTTAGAATTGCGCCGGATTCGTGTTCATAACTTGCGGACAAGACCTCATCGAGCGCGGCCCAAGTGTCGGGCGAGTCCGGCGATCCGAATAACTTGTGATAATCAATTGCCCATGCCTCGTCATCTTTACCGAATCCGGTCACCTGACACTCGAGGCGGTCGCCTTGGACGTCAACGGCGGCAACGAGTACCGCAACGCCGCTTGGCACTTGCGCGGCATACGGTTCGAGCCGGTTGACGAGAGGGGAAATCTCGACGCGCTCGGTTTCTTCCTCCCACGACTCAGCAAGAAACGTGTTTGTCCAAGACTTCAACATTTCGACGCCTCCGCGTTTGGCGTCTAAAAACTCGACGGCGAATTGATGCAAGCGACCAACGAAACCGCGCTTGGGCGGAAACGTCGTGTTGAGTCCGCTCAACCAATAGCCTCGGACGCCGGTAAACTCCGCCGTCGGTCTCCATTCGCCCGCACGTATCATCTCGATCCGCCCAGAGTCGTCAAATCGCTCGCGGCATTGTTCGCATTCATATTGAGCGGTCTCGGGTTGATCTTTCTCCCACTTAACTTGGCCCCAAGTCAAAACTTGGTAATGACCGCACGACGGGCATGGACAAAACCAATTGCGTTTGTCGCTCCGTTCAAGCCAAGCCTCAATCCGACTGACGCCTCGCAACGTCGGCGTGCTTGATAAAACTTGGATCGAGTTCGAGTAGTTGTCCGACCGTCTAAATGCCAACGAAATCGGATCGCCTTCCGCGCCGTTTTCGTATGCGTCAATCTCATCGCACAAAACAACCCGCGCTTGTATCTGACGAAATCCGGTCGGCGAGTTTGAGCCAATGCCGCTGATTTTGCCGCCGGGAAATTGCTTTGCCAAAATTGTGTTGTTCGCATCTCTCGATCGCGGCTCGGCAATCTTGCCGTGTAGTTTTGGCGTCGCTTTTATCATCGGCGTGAAAAACTCTTTTGACCATTTCTTTGCCGAGTCGAGTGTCGGATACACAACCAAGATGCCGGACGGATCGACGTCGATGATGTAGCCTTGCAAGTTGTTGATAAGTTCGGTTTTGCCGAGTCTGCTTGCCCAACACAAAACGGTTGTCTGCACCTCGGGGTCGGTGAACGACTCTTGCGGTTCGACTTGATATGGAGCGGTCGCGGTTTTGTACCGTCCCGGCTTCGCGGTCACGTCTTTGCCAAGGCGACGATATTCTTCGGCCCACTCCCAAACGTTGAGGTCGGGCGGGGGGTCAAGTAGGTTCAGCGTCGCCTTGACCATCCTCGACGCTTGTTCCGGTTTCAAAATACTCATCAATCTCGATTTTCTGTAAATCCTCCAACATCTCACGCCGCTCCGACTCGTCAAGTGACTCGGCGTGCATCACTTTTTGACGCAACGCAACGACGACTTGTTCCCAAACTCTCAAGACGGTTTCGACTTCGATGACGTCTCGCGCGGCTTGTGCCGCCTTAATTTCGGCGAGGTCGGCATCCGCCGCCATTTTGCGGGCGCGAGATTCCTCAAACGGTTGCGCTGCCTTGTTGCCGTCCACAAGTGCGCGCACGACGTCCGCCATGCGGTAGAAGCGTGACCGCTTATTTTCACGGCACGGTTTGACATCTTCGATTTTCTTCGAGAGTCCGCGGTGATCCATTCGCAACTCGACGGAGAGTCCCGAAAGCGTCCATTCTTTAGCGTCAACTGGCATCAGATTCGATGATATGCGACCAATCAAGCGGCGTGCTTGTCGCGTTGCCGTCGTCGTCGACTTTGTACTCAAACCAAAACTCTGACATTTCCATCAACAATTTTAAGTCGTCGCGATTGAACGACTTAAATTGATAGCGCAACATCATCGCGTCGGCCAACTTGTCGGGATCGGATCGCAACTCGAGAGGTCGCTCGAGTTCATAAAGTAATTCGTGCTTGAGTTTGCCAATCTTGTCGACGGTCTCGTACATCTCATCGTCGGGCAATTCGTCAGTCGGTATCATCTCGAGACGGTTAATCAAATTGCTGTCGCTAAAAAAATAAAGCAGACACGCTACCCCCGGCGGCAGACCCCCCGGAAGAACCTATGCTTTTCGTTATGTTCGATTGTTTCATTTTGTAAATGTGCGTTTTTCCTAATGTTTTCGCGTGTTACATTGTATTGTCATATTGCTCGTAAGGCACAAATTTATAATATCGCCGAACAACCCAGCGTTGGAACTTCTTTAGCTCTTTGTCTTTGTCGTTGTAGACCATCGGATAAGCAAACGCCCCAAGGTTAATAATTTTTTTAAACCGATCCATGACGTCGGCTAGAGTTTCACCCGGCCAATAACCGACCAGCATATACACGACGACTCGATGCGGAGGTATGCCAGCATCGGTGAGCGTACTCATTCCCCGCGTGAATATCCGCTCGTCTCGAGGATTATCGAACGCGGTGTATATGCTTCGACGTTTGAATTGTACGTCGTAATATCTCATCTTTGACAACCATTGCGCGCCCTCCGGCTTGATGAGGCGGACGTTGATGCCTTGGTTAAAGTTAACTTTATAACCTCCGTCGATTATCTCCGACGCTTTGACTTTCCAATCGGGTTGACCAAAGAAATCGTTGTCCAATAAAACGATTTCTTTCGGGTGACCATCACCTCGCCAAATACTCTTTATTGATCCCTCGTCTCGATTGCGTCCCTCTTTGCTTGGCACGACACAAAACTTGCACTTGAGGCGGCAACCTCTTTGTGAAAATCCAATCGATTGTTTAAACTCGGGATATATCGAGTAATCGAGACCGCCCACTTGACCAACTACATCCTCGATCGTTTGCGTCGATCCCGAACCCGTTCCGCCAATGATCGCCTCGGGAAACTCCCGCCTGAACGCATCAAGTTTGTCTTTTGTCTTGGTGAATATAGTTGACCCGTAAACGCGCCCAAATGTCGGTTCAAAGAGTTCGCGATACTCCGAACGAGTAAACCATACTTGATCGCCGTTTGATTTGTAATGCTGCGACAATTTCATCAAGGCAATGTTTGGCAACTTGCCGTCAAGATGGGTTAGACGAACGTGCATTCCGCTTTTTTTTCATCCGCTTGCGTGCAACCGGGCCGTGCATCCTCGGCGCGATCCAATTAAATTTTTCTCGAAACTCAATCACTTGCCGATTGATGACCCAACGAGACACGCCGAGTTTTTTTGCAAGTTGTCGTTGGTTAGTACAACCAAGCGCGTCGGGTCGTATGAACAAGGCAAGCACACAAGCCCGGACGAGTACGGTTTGAGGTTGTGCGCGGCTTGGCGTGATCCAATCAAGAATCGCACCAAGAGCGATGACAAGTCGGTCAACGGTTTCCTCATGCATATCGACAACGACCGGCGTTGATTCCGGTTCGTCGACCTCCCCAAAGTCAAACTCGGTGAGCGGGTGGGGGACTCCGTACACAAACGCGACTTGGTCATCATTGTCGTTCATCTGCCGATCTCTCGCTCGTATTGTTTTTGCGCCTCATCTCTGACAAACTCAGAGTTTATTTCATAATCATCCGCAAGATGATAAATGTTTTTAATGAGGTCAATCATCACCTCGGACTTGTCATCAAATTCGATTGCGTCGTTGTGAGTCTCGTACTCGTCGAGGATACCCTCCGCGGCTTCACAATTCCGGTTTCGTTGATCTTCTGTAATCACGCGACTGCCTGTTCTTTTTGTTTGTCTTTGAGTTCCCTCAGACGCTTTTTCATCGCCTTGAAATCCGCCTTGGCTTTTGGGTCGCCTCGATAAAAAACCGTTTCCTCGTTGCCCGGATGTTCGGCAAGTTGTTCCTCGATGGTCTTAATCTTCACCCAATCGGGCATTGCGGCTTCGCTAGTGGGTGCTGGTGACGTTTTTCCGGTCGGCGCAAGTGGTTTGCCATCTGCCTCCCAATAAGTCCGCACGCGCGAAATGAGAGGTTGCCAACGACGAATGCGTTGGTTGTTTAACATCCAGCCGACCGCCTCTTGCTTTTGCCACCAATCGACTGCTTTCCACTCCGCGAGTCCGATTTGTGCCGCATAGGCTTTGACCTCGTCGAGTGATGGTGATTCCGCGTGCGAGTGAACCGCGGCGGGCCGCGTACCGTCTACGCACTCGTCTCCGTCTCCGTCTCCGAATACGTCTCCGTCTAGGCCGTCAATTGACCGCGGCTTGACCGTCACTTGACCGTCAATTGACTGACATCCCGCCGGATCGGGAAATTTTGACGCTTGTTGTCGTGTCCGTTGGTTAAAGTTTTTGACCTCAACGAACGTTCGCCCGCGCTCGTCTTGGTAGACGTTAACAAGCCCGACTTGCTGGCACTTATCGCGCCATTTTTCGACCTCTTGCCGCTCAAAGTCATGCAACGGAAACAAATTGGCGTTGAGTAGCTTTCCGTCACCGTGAAAACGCCCAAAATCGTCCGCTTTCATTAGCAAACGAGTGAAAAAGCGTTCCTCAAAGGCATTAAGTTCGTGAACCAAAAACGAATCAGTCCAATCGCGTAAAATTCTATTTGGCATTGTCCCAATCCGTGACCGGGTCGAGTGACAAAACCCGGACTTGTTTGTATGGCGACCCACTTCCGCCGTGATAGCCTCTTGCTGACATTCGCGGACAAATCCACCCGTCACGGTCGCGCGGGTATGCTGACGCACCAAATCCCGCCGTCGTCTCGTCACCGTGTTCGAGTTCGATGTTGTCGACCTTGCCGTGCCAAACGCTTGTCGGGGTCTTAAAAAAGACGTACACCGGCCCGATCAAGGCGACGTGTTGATATGCCTCCCAAGCGTCCCGAGAGATGTTTAAGCCGACCTTGGCGTCCCATGCGGCAATGATGCCGTGACTGTTGATGCAATATCCGTCAGGTTGATTTCTGACGAACTTTGCGAGCGGAGTGCTGGTGTTTGCCACTAAACGGACAAACTCGGCGTTGTGCGTTTCCTCGACGCCGCAACGGGTGACCGTGTAGCCGGATCGCTCGAGGTACTTTGCAACCTCGTTTTCAAATTCATTTCCTCGTTGTTTTCGTTCGTTATAACTCATTGATCTCTCCCAGTATGCCCGGAACAATCGACCATTCTTTTTCGAGTTCCATCCGGGCGATTTGTGCGTCGTCTTTAAACCAGTTCAATTTGGCCATGACGTCGATCGTCAGCTTTGCCACATTGTCGAGGTCGGGACGCTTGTCGTGTGGTAAATGCCCGAGGGCGCGCCGTGCTTTGGTCTCTGATTTCCGCATTGGAAACTTAAACTTGAGACGTAGCAGCAACGCGCCCCCGAGTCGTTCCTCCGGGCTGAATGGCCGCAAGTATTCAGCCAAATCGTTTTGTGCCTGTTTAACGTGCGGCTTGGTAAAAAACCGAATGCCATTGCCGCAACGGAACGCGCCTTTTTGTTGGCTCGTCGCCGTCGGGGGATTGCATTTCACGTCAAAACAAATCATCAAAACGGTACGTCAGCGTCGTCGATTGGCGACGTGTTTGTTGATTGGCTTGCGCCTTGTTCCTCGCGTGCCTTTGAGTCGATAAAATAAAACGCCTCGACCGCGAGTTCATGCTTTGACCGCTTGTCGCCGGTCTTGGTCTCGTAAGTGTCAAACTCAAGCCGCGCGTCGATCAATATGCGTCGACCTTTGTCAAAGAAATCAGCGATCAATTCGCCGGTTTTTCCGAACGCAACGCAATCGACAAAACAGACTTTTTCGACCGTCTCGCCGCTCTTGTTTTTATACTTACGATTTGATGCAATACCAAATTTGCATACTTTGATATCACTATTATTCGACGCAACTCGCAACTCGGGGTCGCGAGTGAGTCGTCCGCTTATGCTAACCGTATTTTTATCCATTCTTGTTTGATTGTTTCTAATAAATGTTGTATTTCGCTCCGTGCTTCCGCGTTAACGTCGCAAAAGTTTTTGACCTGTTTTTTTGCGTGGCTTGGCATTGTTCGACTACGATTGACGCACTTGGCAATCGCCTTTGAGTTGATTTTGTAATGAGCGGCAATCGCCATGACTACCAAGCGCGGCCAAATGAATCTCGGGTCGCGTGATACCTCCCGCAAATCCTCAAACTCGACGTCGTAATACTTACAAACCTCTTCGGCAATTATGTCCAATTTTTCGACATCATTTCCGTGCCGTGCGGCAAAGTTCATTTTTGCCATCATTTCGATTTTCGCAGCTTGCGGACGCTCTTGTCTTTGTAAACCGTAATCGGCTCGAGGCGCGCTTTTAAGCTGCCAAGGCGTGACGTCTTGGTTTCCTCGTCGTCGGTCGCATCAAGCCAAGCGGACTCGAGCGCGGTGATTGAGATGTTGCACGCATTGGCAAACGCATCGCGATCGATGACGTCGCCGACCGCATGAAACACCGCGGCGGTTGATACGAACGACCGGCTTTTGCCCGCCTTGGGTAACTCCCAACCCGGCACGGTTCCACCGTCTTTGACGACGTCAAGAGCGGCGTCTCGGATTGCCTTGATGACTCGATCCGCGAGGTCGCATTTTTCCAGCAACTCAGGCAATCGAGCGACGTCGAGGTTTTTCGGGTCGGCTTTGATGACCTCAAACGACTCGGTTTGTGCTTCATCGCAAACCGGCTTGGCTTTGCAATATCGACATTGTTTCTCGCCGGGAGTCGCATCGCCTTCGCCGCGGATCGCTTCGTCGAATATGTTGACGACTTGAGCGCGTGCAAGCGTGAGGTCACCGGGCGCATATCGCGCCACGGTGTACCCCGGAATCAAGTTTGGCTGAACTATGGCAACCGATATTTCCCCGACCTCGGGAATGTTCTTTTGCACCAGTACAGCAAGCGCGCGCAATTGGAGATTTTGCGCGGCTTCGAGTGTCTCGAGGTAACCGGTCTTGTAATCGATTATCAACGCACGTTTGCCGTTGATAGCGACCAAGTCCGGCTTACCTGAGAACATGACCGACCCGTTGCGCTCAAACCAAAAGCGTTGTTCGAGTAGCAACTTGCACTTGTCGCGGTCAAAGCCGGTTTCATCGAACACCTCGAGCGCAAGCTGATTGGCCTCGTCGACCATTTGTTCCTCGGCGCGCGTCAGGCCGGACTTGTCGCCGGTTTCAAGTGATTCGTGGACGTTGTTGCCCGTCTGCGCGTCTTTCGACGTTTTGTCGGGTTGGTTTTTCGACCGCACAAACGCGGCCTTGCAAAGTGCCAGACGCTCGGTCTCGCTTGCGGACGGCAAACCTTGTCGTTCATCATTCATTGTTTGCTGGTTTTTCGCCGACTGTTCCGACTCTTTCGTTTGACTCAATTTTGACCGGTTTTGTAGCCACTTTTTCGAGTATTGATTGAGCGCGACCGTTTGAGGTTTCCATCGGTATCTCGTCAGTCTCAGGCGGCAAAAAGTCCGCCTCGTCGAATACTGGCGCAGCGACGACCGGCTTGGCGTTGATGATCGGATCGACCTCGTCGGCCTCGGCGGCGTCTCGCACTTCCGGCGATAGTGGCAACCATTTTGACAGTCGCTTGAACACCGTCTTTTTTGCCATCTCGCCCCAATGGTTGACCCAAGGCCCGGACTTTGCCGCCTTGCTGGCGTCACGAATCGCGTTGATTTGGGTGACGTCCATCACCTCGGCTTTTGTTGTGCCGTCTGAAAGCGTCGCCTCGGCGTAAACGCAAATGATCTCGCCGCGATCTTTGCCGAAATGGATGACGTGCCGCTTGACCTCTCCGCGGTCGTACTCGAACGAGTCGTTTTCGTGGACAACGTCAGCGTGTAACCGCTTGACGTCGCCGTTTCGCATCACCAGTTCAACCAAGCCTTTGTAATCGACAATCAACTGGACGTTTTTGCCGTAGGGTATCAAGTGAGCGCGGCGATTGTCCGGCTCGAGGCCAAGCGAAGCGCAATCAAGCATCGCCTGACATAGTGACGCTTCGTCGCATTTTTGGAGTTGCGGCGTCTTTTGGAGAGTCGTCAAGGCGACTCTGAGAAATCGATCTTTAGTCAAGACCGACGGCAAAGCGGATTGAATCTCGCTTGCAAATTGTTCGGATTTCATCAAATCGCGAACGGTTTTTTTCGTTGTTTTCTGTACGTTACTCATGTTGTTGTTTTTGCGCGGGTCGTTGTTGTCCCGCAAACTTGTTGACCGGCTCCGGGTTTATTCTCGGAGTCGGTTTTTTTATTGAGAGAGGTCACTTGACGGGTTTTTTGAAAGACCATTTGAGATGTAGTATTACTGAACAACCCGCGAGGATCGGGATTTGGCCGCGTCAAGTGCCTCGAGAAATTCATACTCCAAAAGCAAACATTCCGATTGCCGTGGCGGTTCCTACGCAATACAACGCGACAATCGCGTTGACCGCCCGATTTTTTGGATACTCGACTTTGTTCGGAATGAACGACCGGTCGGCGACTGAATGCCGCGTGCGAAAGAATCCGTCGTGTTGCGGAAACGTCTTGTGATACTTCCTCGCGTAAAACGCGGCAAAGTCGTTGTTGATTTTGAATTTGTTGTCGCGCGTCTCGACGTTCGTTTTCCATCGTATGCGCTCAATAATTGATTGCGCTGAAAACGTAGAGTGATTGGCCCGGATCGCCTCATGCGTGAACCGCACAAATAAATCCCACACACGCGGGTTTTGATGATCGAACGCAATAAAGCGATTCGCCAATTTTGTTACCATTGTTGTTGTCATTTTGTTTTCTTGTTTTTGAAGCGTTCAAGTTCACCTCGATCAATGCGAATGGTTCGCGAAGTGAATCGGGTTGCCTTGAACATTCCGGCGTTCAACCAATTACGAATTGTGTTGGGATGAACACCGCAAAATTTGGCCGCATCTTTAACAGTCATCGGCGGGGGAGGTGACTCCCACCTCAGCTAAATTTTTTTTATGACCGCGCGCATCAAACGCGGAGGTGACTCCCACCTCGGGTAAATTTTTTTGGAGTAGGTGACTCCCACCTGAGTCAAAAAAAAGCAAACCTCGCTTGAGCGCGATCCGCGCAACGGCGGAAACCGTCAATGAGTCTTGCGCGGCGATTTGCGAAAGCAACGCTTTCGTTTCTGGTTCAATATTAAAACCGATGTATTTCATTTGGTTATGCTTCTATGCAATGCGCTTTTTGGAAAAATTTTTTTACTTATTGTTTTTTTGCCAATTCCATTGCCTGACTGTAATCGTTTACAATTGAAGCTACTTTTTCGATTTTCATTAAAGCCGGAATTGAAGCAATTGTTTTGATGACATTGTAAGAATTTCTTTCAGCTGCCATTTGTGCGTAACCAATCCACTGCTCGTCGCTGGCAACGCCAAAATATTGTTGGAGATTTAGAGGGACGGCATTCATGGCAATTGTTTGATATGCCTCATTTAACATTCGGTGCGCTAAATCGTGTGATTTGACATTGGCGATTGTTATCGAATGTTCAATGTTCAAATTTTGAGATTTTTGCAACTGGCCGGCTAAAAACCGTTTTTGTTTTTCTGTCGTTTCCACGTCAGAATTGAGTTTGTCAATGTGGTCGCGTAACGCATCTTCATTTTGTTTACGCATTTGAAAAAACTTCTTTGCTTGTTGGCGGTTCAATTCTGTTTTCTGAAATTCAGATTCAACCATGTCTTGCATTGCATAATACATACGCAATGTGTTCCCAAGCGTTGCTGCCAACAAAATAAACATTACCCAAAAATACACGGGCAGTTTTTTTGCGGTTGTCCATATCTTATCAATCTGCCAAGCGTTGGTGTATGCTTGTTCGTTTTGCAGGTCGTTCCAATCGGGTTTGTTTTCGTTACTCATTGTCTCTGGTTCACTTTCGTTTCTTTTTAAGGTCGTTAATCAATTCTTGAATGACCTCCGTTTTGGTCTTGCCGGTCTTTTTTGCATACGCTTCGACCTCATCCATGTTTTGCACCCACATGGACAATTTTGCTTTCGAGTGATGACGTTGACCGGGCATTTCAAAATTGGCGTTGGCGCAAACTAGACGGTGACTCCCACCGTGTCAAATATTTTTTGTATTTCATTTATTTTTTTTTGGATTCCAAAAATACGAGGGACATCGCTCAAGTGTTTTTCAAGTTAAAACACCGCCACTTTTTGCCACCAAACTTGAAAACGCGCGTATTTCTTAGGATAAAGTGGGGTGACCGACGGGATTCGAACCCGCAAAATCGGTGTTTTTATTTTGATCGTTTTTCCGTGTAAATTGGCCATTTTTTGCATATTTACTAATGTTTAAACTCGTTTCCACAATTACAATTAGCAAAACGTGTCACAACGTTTAACAATAAAAGTGTTGTTTTACTGCCACCAAACTGCCACCATGACCGCGCCATGAAAGCGGCACAACAAGTAAACAACAACAACAACATCATTCCGATGCGTCCCAAGCGCACGGTCAAACTCGAACGCAACGTGCGCGAAGTCACCAAGGCGGGCAAGCGCAAGTTTGAGGTCACCACGTTCCACAAAGGCGAGCGGACTCGGAGGTACTTCGACAACAAAACCGACGCGAATCGTCACGCCAAGTTCATCGCTCGCGGCAAGCAAGATTCGACCGCAGAATTGCTTGAACTACCGAACGACGTGCAAATCGACATCCTCAACGCATACAAGCGGGCGACTCGAGGGAATTTCTCTCTGTTTGAGGCGTGTGAGGTTTTTGAGCGGGGAGGGGACTCGAGACCCTCGATCACTTTTAAAGACGCCGGAGCGGCGTTTCTGACGGCAAAGCGAGCGAAGAATTGCCGACCTCGGTATTTGCAGACTTGCAGGTACATTATCGCACCGT
>VTLG01011446.1_pt1 | contig 20924 bp, 15 predicted proteins | sample 4694571 | NCBI WGS metagenome assembly VTLG01 (sample SAMN12604809, study PRJNA352737) | marine metagenome | biome: ENVO:00000447; feature: ENVO:00000209|ENVO:00000569|ENVO:01000036; material: ENVO:00002151; isolation source: viral sequences binned using virsorter ... | reverse complement strand
TAGGAGACTTTTTTGAAAGGAACACAAGGTCACTTCCGGGTAGAGGAGGTTCAGGAGGAGATGGTGGATCTGATACAGCCGAGGCAAACTATAGTAGTTCATCCACAGGACAGTCAAAATCTGGTGCAGGTAAAAAAGCAGAACTAGGTGGTAAAGATAGAGAAAGAACTCAAGGAGCTTCTAAAAAATTAACCAAAATAAAGAAGAAAACAGTCCAATGAAAGAACTCATTAAAATATTAGACGACTTAAGACCTGAAGGAATAAGGTTTGATTTCAATCCTATAAATAAAAACTTATGTTTTGGCGGGTCTACTGAAGAAGCAGTAGAAACCGTCACACAACCTTTGGAGGAGGCAACAGGAGCCGTTAATGAAGGTATATCTACGGGAACTGAAGTAGTATCTGAAGCCGCTTCGGATGCAGGAGAAGCCGCTACTACTAATATTTCAAATCTAGGTACTGGTTCAGGTGGTACTTTAGGTCAAATACAAAGTGGTGTAAATACTACCATGAGTGATGCTAGTGGAGCTTTAACAACTAATATTGACTCAGGTTTAAAAACTACTTCTAATGTATTAGATGAGACTGTAGGTAAAACTGGATTAGCATTAGCAAAAGCTACTGGTAAACTCCTTAAAATAGGAGTTGAAGAAGGTAGTACAGATGAGGATGCTCAGTCTAGACCCGGAGAAGATAAGAGTGAGACCACTGGTATGGGTAAAGAAGGAGGATTAAAGGAGACAATTCTTAAGGAGAATAAAGGTCAAAAGGGTAAGGAAGGTAAAAGACGTTTAAGAAAAATCAGTAAATCTGGGGTTCAATAAAAATAGTTAGGTATTAAACTATGAAGGATGTAATTGATAGCTATCAAGGTGGACAGCTTAAAAGTCTGTATGAACAAGGGTTTTCACAGAGAGAATCATATCTTGATAGAGCAAGAGAGTGTGCTAAATTAACAATACCTACCTTACTAAAAGATCAGGGAGATAATTGGGCAACAGTTTATAATACTCCCTTTCAAAGTATAGGTGCTAGAGGAGTCAATCACCTAGCAAGTAAACTTTTACTTACATTGCTACCTCCAAATTCTCCCTTCTTTAGATTAACAATAGATGACTTTGATATAGAAGAATTAGTTGGCCCTGAACAAAGAGGAGCAGTTGAAGAAGGGTTTGCAAAAATAGAGCGTTCTGCAATGAACGAAATCGAATCAGAAGCATACCGTGTTCCTGTATTTGAGGCTCTTAAACATTTAATAACTACTGGTAATTGTTTACTATACCTCCCAGATGAAGGGGGGATGCGTGTGTTCCATTTGGATAGATATATTACAAAGAGAGATCCAATGGGTAATCTCCTTTACATAATAACTAAAGAAACACTAGATGCAAAAACTATACCAGAGAATGCAAGAGTAGCTCTAGGGCTTCCTTCACCACAGGAACTTTCCCCTGAGTATCCTGATAAGCCCTATGAGCTATACACTTATGTATGTAATAAAGGTAAATACTGGCACATACACCAAGAAGTAGGAAATACTACTATCCCCGAATCCTTCGGTAAATTTCCCATAGATAAAAATCCTTTCATACCTCTACGTTTTAGTAGAGTAGACGGAGAATCTTATGGTCGAGGATTGGTAGAAGAATATCTTGGGGATTTAAAATCTCTTGAAGCATTATCACAAGCTATTGTTGAGGGATCTGCGGCTGCGGCTAAAGTCCTGTTCTTAGTTAGACCAAATGGTACTACTAGAATAAAAACTATAGCTGATGCACCTAGCGGTGCTATAGTACAAGGTGATAAAAATGATGTATCCACATTGCAAGTTGATAAGTTTAATGACTTTAGAATTTCGCAGGATATGGCAAGAGATATACAAGAAAGGTTAGCTGCGGCTTTCCTTCTTAATTCCTCTGTTCAAAGGAATGCAGAGAGAGTTACAGCAGAAGAAATACGTTTCATGGCACAAGAACTAGAGAGTGCTCTAGGTGGTGTCTACTCTGTTCTCTCTCAAGAATTTCAATTACCACTTATTAATATTCTACTTGGTAGAATGGTTAAGCAGAGAAAGATGCCTAAGTTTCCAAAAGAAAAAGTTAAACCTCAGGTTGTAACTGGTATGGAAGCACTAGGTCGTGGTCAGGATCTAAATAAGTTATCTCAATTCCTAGAGTATTTAACTCCATTAGGCCCAGAAGTGTTGTCACAGAAGTTAAATATTGATGACTACATGGATAGACTTGGTGCATCACTTGGTATTGATACAGGTGGTCTAATTAAGACAGATGAACAGATTCAACAGGAACAAGCAGAAGCTCAACAAGCACAGATGGAGCAACAACAGCAAGCTCAACAAGCACAGATGCAAGCTGATGTTATTAAAGGAGCAACGCCAAATATGGTCAAGGGTATGAATGAGCAGATGGCTAATAATCCTGAAATGGCTGAAGCAATGCAGGAAGCTATGGCTCAACAAATGGGTAACGCTTAATTAACACACAATAAGAAGGAAAGATAATGACAGAAGAAGTCCAAACATATGAAGGAGAAGGAGTACAACAGGTAGGCTCACCAGATCATGTACATGAGATGATGGCTAAAATAGAAGAGCCTATATATCCAGCAGATCAATCAGAAGAAATGTTTGTTTCTAATGATGAAAGACCTGAATGGCTACCTGAAAAATTTAGTTCTCCAAAAGAATTAGCTCAAGCATATAAACAATTAGAACAACAATTTCATAGTACAAATGAAGAAAGTATACAATCTCGTGAACAGGAAAGGTTCCAAAAGGAAGAAGTACCCCAAATATTAAAGACTAGTCCATCTCAAGTCCACCAATTACTAGATGAGAAGGGACTAGATTTTAATGTATTTCAGGAAGAATATAATAATACTGGAACTTTATCACAAGAGGCTGTAAAGGCTTTAAGTGATCACGGAATATCGGAAGAAGTAGTTTCCACTTGGATACAAGGACAGGAAGCAATGGCTGAACAAGCTGTTGATCATTTGTATCAACAAGCAGGTGGAGAAGAAAACTATAACTTAATGATGGAGTGGGCAACTGATAACCTACAACCGTGGGAAATTGAAGCCTATAATAAACAAGTAGAAAATTTAGATGCTAACACTAATTTTGCTGTATTAGGATTATTAGCAAGGTATCAAAATTCGGAGGGAGTTCCTCCTAACCTTCTGTCAGGAGAAGTAACGGGTGACATAGCTCCTCGTTTTGAATCTTTGGCAGAACTTACTTCGGCAATGGGCGATCCGAAGTATGAAAAAGATCCAGCTTATCGTGCAAGAGTAGCACAAAAGCTGAGATTTTCAAACGTGCTCTAACAAAGAAATAAAGGACAAGACCAAAAAGTAAGACCTTGCCCCATGCGTGGGATAACTTTGTACCGAACTTTGTGAGACTAGATTTCTGAGTTATTAATCAATAACCCTTAATCTAAGGAAAAACAATATGGCTACCGATTATGCCGCAATTCATAGATCGGGTGTGGATAATGCAACAACTGGATCTACTGGTCAAGGTCGTGCATTATTCCTAAAGTTGTATGCAGGAGAAGTGCTTACAGCGTTCCAATCTAAGAATATCATGATGCCTTTGCATCGTGTGCGAACAATTTCAAAAGGTAAGTCAGCACAGTTTCCGATGACTGGTAAGTACCGTGATGCGGGCTATCATACACCGGGAAAGGAAATCGTTCCAACTGCTGCCAAGCAGGGTGAGAGGATCGTTTCGATTGATGACCTGTTAGTTAATGCTCAGTTTATTCCGAACATTGACGAAGCAATGTCTCATTATGACATACGTTCTATCTATACTCAGGAGGCAGGATTTGGTCTCGGTAAAGTTGCTGACCAAAATATATTGAGACTCGCAATCAAAGCCGCTTTGTGTGAATCAGCTACTATGGCTGGTCTTACTACAGGTGCACCAATGATTCAAGAGTACTCAACATTTGCAGATGAGGATTTCACCCAGAATGTTGTCATTGGAGCAACTGCTGGAGCAACCTCAGATATTGCTAAATCCAGAGAGCCTCAGTCTATTGCACAGGCAATCATGGATGCAAAGCGTATCTTACAAAATGCAGATGTACCCGGAGAACCTTTCGTTGTTTTAAACAATGATACATATTTCGATATGTTCAAGGTCTCAGGAACAAATCCGCTTAATGATCTAGTTATCTTCAATCGTGATATAGGTGGATCTGGAAGTCCAATGACAGGTGCAGTTCCTCAAATCTTAGGAATGCCTGTATATGTGACTAACCACTTAGGTTCATTTACTGTAGGAACAAATACTTGGAATACAGATTTATGGACAATGTCAGGCGATGTAGGTCAACATAAAACTGGTACTGCTACTTGGGGTTCAGAACAGCCTATAGCTGGTGAATCTTATCGTACTACTCAGTATGACACTGGTAGCACAAACCATGCTGCGTGGACTACAGAAGTAACTAACAATAATGCAACTGCCGCTACTAGAATCACAGCAAAAATATCTGCTGTAGCTAATCGTGTAATAGGATTAGTAATGACTATGGATGCGGTTGCTACTGTTAAATTAATGGATCTCTCAGTTGAATCTGAATATCAGATTAACAGACAGGGTACATTAATGGTATCTAAGTATGCAATGGGTCATAACGTGTTACGACCTGCGTGTGCTGTTGCTTTAATTCAAGGTTTATAGAATTAAAGTTTAACTTTGGGAGTATCCTTTAACTAGGGTACTCCCTTTTTTTTACTGTAAGAGGAATAATGAGTCTAAATAGAATGACTGAATTAGAAGCAGTCAATACCATGCTTACAACTATTGGTGAACAACCTGTTTCCAGTTTAGATAACTTAGCAGGACTTCAAGATGCTAGTATCGCTAGACAAATTCTTACTAATATATCACGCACAGTACAATCTAAGGGATGGGTATTCAATTTAGACTTACAAGTTACATACTCTCCTGATACAAATGGAGAAATTATATTAGGATCTAATGTTTTACGGATTGATACTACTTCAAAAGTCCGTAAGTCAACTAAAGATATAGTTGAAAGAGGCGGTAAGTTATATGATAGAGAAAATAATACTAGTATATTTACAGAGGATGTAGTTGTAGATAGAGTAATAGTATTAAATTTTAATGATTTACCAGAGGCAGCACGAAGATACATAGCAACTAGGGCTGCTCGTGTATTTCATGATAGAGTAGTTGGATCAGGTGAGTTACATAGGTTCTTTACAGAAGATGAACAAATGGCTTGGTCTGAATTACTTGAGTATGAATCAGAGGTTGGTGATTATACAATCTTTGATGACTATGATGTATATAGAGTAATAGAAAGAACCTCAGGTCAAGCAAGACAAACTTCTACAACAACAACATAAGATGGCGTTAATTTCAGGAACAATTCCTAGTCTAATAAATGGGGTCTCACAACAACCCGCAACACTTAGGCTACCTACACAGGGTGAGATACAAGAGAATGGTTTATCTCATATTGCACGAGGATTAGAGAAAAGACCCTGTACTGAGCATATAGCTTCAACTGGAGTAACATCAAACAATAGTAATGATGTATTTATTCATACTATTAGAAGATCAGAAGATGAAGCATATGCTATATTAGTTAAAGGAACTGATACTGGAAGTGCTGAACCTACAGTTAAGATGATTGATCTTACAGGTTATGCAACTGGTACTGCTGGTAGTGAGGTGTATATAAGAAAGCAAGAGGAAGCCGTTACTACTAATATAACCTCATCAGATGTTCTTAGTTCCTCAAGTAATGTAGATGTAAGAAACTACTTAGGTAATTTTACCTCTTCTAATCCATTTGAACCTAACAAACTGTCTGCAACTACTATTGCTGACTTTACCTTTCTACTAAATAAAACAGTTTATGTTGAACAAGATGGGGAACATACTACTGATGCACCAGATAGAGATTATGAATCTCTTATATATTTTAAGATAGGAGACTTTGGTGCAGATTATAAGGTAGAAATTAAAACGTGGCCTGTAGATTCAGATGGTGAACCTGATATGAGTGGTAATCCTCTACAAACTCAAACAGCTACTTATAAAACTCCAGATAATAAAACTCAAAGTAGAAGTGGTAATGAGAATACTGAGTCAATAAATAACCAAGCGGCTGTTATAGTAAGTAATATAGCTATAAACTTATATAATGGGTCTGTTGGGACACAGACTGACAAAGTTAGAATATTAAAAGCGGATTCAAGTCCTCCTACTGGTGTAAATGCTAATGACGCATATGTAGCTCCTCATGATGGAACATCTTTATACAGTGGTACAACCGGAGTTATCCATGAGGGATCATTTACTGGTACTGCATTAAATAGCCTTAGTAATTCAAATGGTACATTCACTACTACATATAATGCTGGTGAAAGTATTATGCATATTAAAAATAATAAGTATCCTTTTACAATAGAAGTTACAGATGGTAAAGGTGATGCTTACATGAGAGCTATTAATGGTAGTGATGAAGTAGCACAATTTGGACACTTACCGGGATCAGGACTACCTTCTCCAGAAGCAGACGGATTTATTGCAAAAGTATCAGGAGATAAATCTAGTGGACAAGATGATTACTATGTTAAATGGGAAGGTAATGTCTGGAAGGAAACCATGAGACCTGTGTACCCCGGAGGTAAAGCAGATGTAGATGGGAGACATTCACATGAAGTACTTAAGAAGAATGCGAGGACTACATTTAAATCCTCAACAATGCCAGTTAATCTTTATAAAGCATTTGGTAAAGTAAATGGTACATCCAACCAAATATACTATGTTTTATCTACAGTAAATTGGGCTTCTCGTACTTGTGGAGATCTAAACACTAATCCATTCCCTTCCTTTGCAAATTACTCATTAAGTGGAGATGCTAATACTGCTCCAGATGATACAGCCGATTCTACATATACGATAAATGATATATTCTTTCATAGAAACAGGTTAGGATTTGTATCAGACGAGAACGTAATACTATCTGAAACAGGGGAGTACTTTAATTTCTGGCATAATACTGTATTGTCTGTATTAGATACAGCAGTTATTGATGTAGCAGTTAGTAATAACCAAGTAGCTATACTTAAATCTGCCATACCCTTTCAAGAGAACCTCGTATTGTTCTCAGATCTCCAGCAGTTCAAACTAACATCAGATAGCTACCTTACCCCTACCTCAGTAACAGTTGACGTTGCAACGAATTTTGAGGTCTCTACAGACACAAAGCCAGTTCCGGCTGGTAAAACAATATTCTTCCCATTTCAACGGGGGTCATACTCAGGTATCCGAGAGTACTTCATTGATGTAGCCTCCGAGACTAATGATGCAAATGAAGTAACTGCTCATGTACCGGAGTATATTAAAGGTACAGTAAAGAAGATGGCAGTATCATCCAACGAAGAAGTGTTACTTGTGTTATCTGATACTGACAGAAGAGAGCTCGTAGTTTATAAGTATTACTATAATGATAAAGAGAAATTACAATCTGCATGGTCTAAATGGAGATTTGATGCTGAAATTATAGATGTGGAGTTTATAGGTTCTGTAGCCTTTCTTCTATTTAGAAGAGGAGATGGGACTGATGATCCAGTGTATCTTGAGAAACTAAATTTGTCTGTAGATAGTGCAACTACTGTTCTTGATGATGGTATAGGAGTCAGACTAGATAGAAGAGTTAAACTATCTAAAACTGGAGTATCATCATTACCTTATTCTGATGCAGACTATGACAAATTAACAACATCTACAGTACAAGTAAGCGGGAATAATCAATTTGGATCAAATTTAAAACTTAAGAATCTAAATACAACTGGTGATTTTGCTCCAAGAATAGGTCAAACATTTTCTGCGGCAGGAGTTAGTGGAACTACATATAAAGTAGTTGGTACTGAAGAAGTAGCTAGTGATAATACATGCACAATAAAAATAACACCTTCTATTGCCGAGTCAGCTAAGTGGGATGATGGAAAGATTCTCACTTTTTCTGAAAGAGAAGTTGAATACATAGTAGAGACTGGAGAAAAAATTCAAGCAAGTCAGCTAACTGGAGTTTTAAATAATGGTACTCAATTATCTAATTCCAGGGGCAATAGTACTCCCATAGTTTACGCAGGTGTACCTTACGAATTTAAGTATCAATTCTCTCAACAATTTGTTAAAAGTAATGATAACTCAATTAACTCTGGTAGATTACAAATGAGAAACTTTGAGATCTCTTACGATAAAACTGGAGCATTTACTGTAGAGATTTCACCTAGACCATTTGATGCATTATATAGAGATGTTAATATACGAGAGTTTACTGGGGTTATTGTTGGTACATCGCTACTAGGAAAGAAGGAACTTTCAACTGGAGTATTTAGAGTTCCTGTGTACTGCAATAGTAAGGATGTTAAAATAACAGTTACTAGTGACTCATGGTATCCAGTTGCTTTACAATCAGCAGACTGGGAAGCACTTCAAGTATTAAGGAATCAAAGAATTTAATGGGATATATAGTAAGAAAGACTATTAAAAAAGATTGTAAGATTCTAGCTGTAAAGATGAGACAGTCAGATAAAAATGAAATATGGAGTTCACATAGGGCAACTCCTATTGAAGCTCTTGAACAAGGGCTAAATGAATCAGGAGACTTTTGTTACACTTTATTACTCAATGAAGAAGTAGTAGGTATATTCGGGGTGAATAGAGTAGACAATGAATCAGGAGTAGTATGGTTAATGGGGTCTAATAATATGACTTCAAATAAGTCAGGATTTTATAAAGTATCAAAAAAGTATCTTAGACTATTTAGGAAAGAGTTTAGTTTATTATTTAATTATGTAGATGATCGTAATAAACAAACCGCTAAGTGGTTAGAAAAGCTAGGATTCTCATTTATTCAGCAAGAACCTGAATTTGGAGAAGATAAAATACCATTTAATTTATTTATGATAGGGAGATAATATGTGTCATCCGGCAGTGTTTATAGCAACAGCATTAATACAAGCTCAACAACAGCAACAGGCAGAGGATGCACAAATCAGAGCTATGAATAATGCGGCTGAAGATAATGCTAAAATGCAGAATGAGGCTCACGCACATGATATGGGTACAATCCATACTGAAGAAATTAATATAGCAAAAGAAGGATTTAAAAGTGCAGAGGATGCCGCTAATGCTAAACTAGATATGCTTATATCTGGAAGAGAAGATGTAGAAAAATTAAAGAGTCAAAATGAGACCGGAGTAGGAGGAAATACTTCTGATGCTATAATAGGCAATCTTAAAAGACATATTTTGAATCAGGCTAGAGATATAGATGATAATTTTCAACGTGGAGTAACATCAAGACAGCAAGAACTAACTGCCTTACAGAGTGATAAAATTAGTAAGAGACTATCTACTGTAAGTGCTATAAAGAATATGCCTACCAGTAACACAGCAAGTACTGCACAAAGAGCAATGAGATATAGTGGAGCGGCTGTACAAGGGTATGTTGGTTACAAAAGTTATACTAAAGTAAACGAAGCAAAGGTTTAGACTATGGCATCAAAAGAGGAAATATTAGCTTCTGCTAGAAAAAGAAGGGGAGGTAAACAAAAGATATACCGAAGAGGTAGAGGAGGTAATACAAATATTTCTCGACCTTCTGTAGATAAAAGTGCTGGAAGAGATGCGGAGGCTGTACAAAAGTTTCTTGGTACTATGTTAAATGCTGCCCCAAAACTATTAGACGAGCATAATCAACAATTAAATAAGGAAAATAAAGAGACTACTGAAAAAGGAATAGCTCAATATAAAAACGCTACACCTATTCAAAGACAAAAATTCCGAGAAGCTATACGTAGTGGTAAAATATCTGAGGGAGAAAGTCCTTACTTTAGAGAAGGATTACAGAGAGCATACGCTGAAGAAATGTCAATAAATTATGGTATTGATGTGATGAAGGAGTGGAATGCTAGTGAAGCTAAGAATAGCTCTGATCCTCAAGCATTTACTAAATTTCTAGAAGAGTATAAAAATAAAGCAGATGGCCCACCGGGAACCTCACGCTCTTGGATAGAACAAGTTAATGACTTAAATCCTCATGTAGCTTTAGAGGAGTTTCACTCTAAGACAGATGCTATTGATAGTAAACTTGCTTCTATGCACTCTCAACATCAAAGAGAACAATATACTTTAAAAGCACGAGACCGTCTAGATAGTGCAGAAAATAAAAAATTTACAGACACTCATATTAGCCAAATTGTAGCAGACAATCCTATAGAAGATCGTCTTTTAAAAGAACATTTACAAAATGATGCAATTAGTGCTCATGTAAATGTAATACAAAAATTAAGAAAGAACTCAGGTAGACGAGTAAGAACTGATGGAAATTTAAAATCTCGATTTATAGCTAACGAAATAAAAAAGGGTAAAAGCAGATCTGAAGCTAATTTTGCATGGAATAGTGAGAGAAAGAAAATCGGTATTGATGTGATGAATACTAGTAAGGAGACTGTAGGTTTAAATACTTATGACAAGATGTTTACTGTCTCAGCCTTTAAAAAAGAAGAGAAAGAGAAACAAATAGATATAGCTGATTACAATAGTAGACACAGGAAAGATAAGAGTTATACAAAAGACACATATAAACAAATGGCAGAATCTCTTGTATCTCCTGTAGAATCTTTTGATGATGAATTAATAGCTGAAATAGTAGAGATGGAACCTGCTGATGCACCATTGGTTACATCTTCTATAACTGCTGAAGTTAAACCAGAATTAGATCACAAGGATATTAAATTAGCAGAATTCAAACCTAAAAGAGAGATAGATAGAGATCCTCCAAAACCTAAATCTATAGAAAAGTTTGATGCAGTTGTTAAAACAGAATCAAAACCAGAAGAAATCAAGCCTAAACTATCTGACAAAAAAGTTATAGCCCAAGAAGTAGCAAAACAAGATTGGTCAAAAGGACAGGGTATTGATCCTACAAGAGACCACTACGGTCTTGTGGCTTATAATACTGAAGAAGAAGCAGAACAGATTATTGAGGGTATTAGTAAAAATGTGGTAGGAGAACAGACAGGTGAATGGGACTTCTCTATTATTAAAGTAGGTAAGTTATATCAAGTACAAGCACAAGGAAGTTCTAATGTGACAGATAATCAAAGGGAAGATTTCTTTAAGAAACTGAATGCAACATACGATGGAGAAATTGGAAATAGATTAGCAGGGCCGAAGGAGAAAGGCTATGTACAACTTTTTAATAAGATAATTCAAAAGTAGGAGTAGATCAAGTGGAACAACTTAATGTACCCAGAGTAAGAAGTTCAAATGCAACTAGAGTAAAAGGAGGACAACTAACCTCTATAACTCCAGTTGTTAGTAAAAAAGAAGAACAAGAACAACAGGACAGCTTATCTAGGAAACTTGATAATAAACGGATAGCAGGAAACTCTTTAACAAATTTTATTGAAGATATTAATAATAGTAATGAGGAAGCTATTGATCAAGGACACCAACCATCATGGGTACTTGAGAAGTCTGCTCTAAATCTTGCATATAGAGCCATAGAAGAAGAAAATAAAAATTGGCTTGACTTAATAGGTAAAGTAAATACTTATGGAGGAGGTAACTACGCAAGAACTCAGAAGGGTAGAAAGATTATTAGAGATGCTATTGCTCAAATAGATCTCATAAAGAATAAGAAAGAGGAAGCCGCTTATAAAAAACAAACTAGAGATAGAGCTGAACAAGAACATCAATTCACACTCTCATTCAGTAGAGTTTTCAATATGCCTGAAGGCCCAGATAGGGATTCTCAAATTGAACTACATAAAAAATTAGCCTTTGAATTAGGACTATCAGCAAAATACCAAAGTATATATTTAAACTATGATCAAATTACTGAGAGAGAGGGTAAGCCCATTGAATTAGATGATGGCAAGTTAGTAAATACAGTTCTAGGGTATATTAATGAACCCGGAAATTTTGGATCAACTGAAGCAATGGGTGCTGGTATTGTTACATATCTAGCAGAACGTAATATTAAGGTAGGAGAAAATCAACAGAGTAAAATAGATAAACTATTAAAGTCATACGTTCCTTTAGAAAAAACTAATGAATGGGAAACATTAAATAAATCGATAACAGACTTTGGAGAGAACTACGGAAAGAAATTAAGTGTAGATACTAAGTATTTACCGGATCAAGTAAGTAAGGAAATAAAAACTCAGGAACTATTTTTAATTAGAAAATTACGAGAAGTTTTTAATGAGCACAGAAAGATAGTTAAAGATTCCTCAGATAAACAACAATGGGTTCCCTATGGTTCTTGGAGTACTGAGCAAAAGAATAACTTACAGCAGTCATTATTGAAAGCACGTGATGATCATTTTGACACTGCAAGATCTGCTATTAAAACTGTATATGATAATAACAAACCTCCAGCTAATGATCCCGGCCCTAATGATGAGTTTAATGATAAAAGTAATGCCTTAGGAATACTTTACTTTAATGAAGCAATGGAGAAAGGGCTAAGTCCAGACGAACAGAAACTTAAAGAGAAACTGGAAAACGAGTTATTTTATAGGTGGCCTGATAAATATAACCAATGGCAGAAGGATATAAAAGAAAGAGAGAAACCTGTAATACAGGATATTAGTTTTGCAGAAGGTACAGATGAAAGGGGAGATCCTACCCATAAAGCTCATACAGAAGGTATACGAAAGTTACTTGCTGAAAATGCTTTTCAAGGTAAAGGATTTATTAAAAGACAATTACGTAAGTACTATAGTGTAAATAAGATTGATCCTGATGAAGATTCAAAAGCAGAAATAAAAGAATTTGTAGATGCAGTAAAACCAGTAGAAGATTTAGCACCGACTCAGGAAACCTTTAGTTTGCTGGATAATGTTATTGACAATATATTTCCGGGCTATAAAGCAGGACTGCTTAATTTAGCTTCTTTAGATGTACAAAAAAGTATTCCCGGTATACCACTAGAAGCTCATTTTATAATTAGAGATACTGTAAATACAATAAAAGATAAAATAAAAGACAAACTACGAAAAAGAATTACAGGTGAGGATGGTAAGAATGCCTTAAATGTACCTTATGATCTCTGGTCAAATGATGATAAGGAGAATTTCAATGAAGAAATACGAAAAGAAATAGACAAGGAATTCTTTATAAGGAAGGGTAGAACAGAAAAGACTAAACAAGCAAAAGGAGTAATTGCTCAGTTAGAGTCTTTAGCTGCTCCAACAGAGGAAGATATAGAGACACCAGAAGCAAGAGGTAGTAGGTTAAGAGATTCTATTTATGGAGCATTTCCTGATCTTAAAGGGACTGACCTATCTGGTCGAGAGAATTATATAAAACTATCTGACAGAGTTAATACACTAACAGAATTAAAAGATGTAAAGAATGTATTTAGAAAGTTCTTTCCTATTAGAATTTTTCCTAAAGATATAGAAGTAATGAAATTGGATATACTAGAAAGTATACTACAGTATCATAAAGTAACCAAGTAATCAAGGATTTTCATGGCTGAAGCACAAGTAGAAGAACCGAAAGTTGAAGGTAACTCATCAGACTGGATAGAGCAATTAGAGAAGAAATTACAGGTAGAACGAGCTAAGTTAACAGGAGAAGTAATTGGTGCAGATGCATTTGCTGATGACTCAGATATGGAACCTTTAGGAGAAGATACTATATTTGAACCTCCTTCAAACTTAACCCCCGGTAGTCGAAAGGATCTAGAAGGACTAGAACCTGATTTACATACCCACTCACTTTCGGAATTTGCAAGAGATAAATTTGAACAAGGGGCAACAGATTTATACAACTGGGGTAGAGAAACTATAAAAGATACATTTATAGGTAAAGATGGTAAACCTAGTTATGCAGAAGATTTGTTAGTAAGAGGGGTCGGCTCTGGTATGATAGAAGGTCTAAAGAACTCTGCTGATTTCTTTGGTATAGATACATTATATGAAGAAGGAAGTAAAGTATTGGATTACATAGGTTTAGATCATAACTTAGTATTTAATTTACCCGGACTTGTAGGATACGATAGTAGCAAGCCCTTAGTGTTTCTATCTTCAGACGGATATTTAGAAGAAAAAATTCGAGAAGGTGAAGCATTCCATTTACCTACATATCCCGAACCTGAGTATAAGATCAATCAAGTAGTAAAACCTCTTTCTAGGTATCTTGCTGGATTTCTATTAGCAAGAAGAGCTATTCCTGCTAAGTATGATCCAAAAGGATATGCTAGAGATGCAGTAGGTTCTGTATTAGCATTTGAACCTAATGAACCTCGTCTTGCAGATCTACTTGAGGAGTATGTAGAAGATACTCCAATACCTCTCCTTGAAGGAGTAATACACTTTTTAAAGTCTGATCCTGATGACTCAGCATCATGGGGATACTTAAAGTTAATTCTAGAAGGAAGTGCTATAGGTAAAGGTGGAGAAGGCTTGGTTATGCTTAGTATGCTTACTTATGGTACAGCAAGAAAATACTACCATGCAATGAAAGAGGGAGCATCTAATGAAGATCTAGCACAGATTACAGAAGTGGGTGCGGCAGAAATTAAAGCGTATATGGATGGAGTTCCTAAAACTAAAGAAAATGCAGATGCTTTAGAGAAGTTTAAAAAAATAGCAAAGAAAAAAGAAAGGGAAGAAGCTAAGAAAGTACCTAAGGGAACTACTAAAACAGGAACAAAGGTACACAAAGAGAAAATGACTCCTGAAGAAGAGCTAGTATTAAAAGCCGTAGCTCTAAATGATAAAGATATTACAGATGCAGTTCTATCAATACTATCTGGTAACATAAAGCCTAATAAAAGAATCTTAAATATAGGAGCTTCTAAAGAAGTAGGATGGCAACAAGTTATTAGTGCTATTGCTTCTGTATACAAAAAGAGAAATGTACTTAAAAGAACTTATCATACTATTAAATCAGGGCCGAATCAAGGTAGAAAGAAAGCTGCCACAGGTTTAATTGAAAGAGAAACAGAAGAGGTTACTAAACGTAAAGGGGAAGATATTTATGATGAGATGACTGAGTTTGAAGTAGCCGCAACAATCCGTGGAGAGTCTGCTAATAAACTTAAGAAATCCATGCTAGCAAAGTACAGAGATGTGAAGGATGCAGGGGCACATATGTTTGCTTATAGAGTAGTACTAAGAGATCTCTCTCTTGATCTAGCTAGTAATATAGATAATAACCTAGATAAATTACACGATCCTAAAGTATTATTTGCATTACAAAACGATTTCCAAGAGTTATCAAATCTCTACTTCTACTATGGACATATTAGAGGGGAACTAGCAAGATCAGTAACTAGTATGAGAATAGATATTCCATCAAAATGGATGAACAATGATGGAACTCTTAAGAAACTAACTAAGGAAGAAGAAGGATTTCGGGATGCATTTCTATCTGCACAGATGCAGAAAAATAAATGGAATCCAGAGATGGTGCAGATGATTGGGGATATTATGCGACAAACTGGTGATCCTATGAAAGCTATTGCATTAATAGACAGAGGTGTTAAAGCTGTTAGAGAAGGAGGAATGAATGCTTTTATGGAAATATATCGCAATATTATACTAGGATCAACAACAGTATTTGAAACTGCTATAGTATCTGGAATAGTAGAAAGTTTTTATCCTATGGTAAGAGATACTATAGGAGGAGTTTTAGTAGGTGGTGTACGAACTGCAATGGGGAAGCCCGCACAAATGGATGCAGTACTAGAATCCGCACACCGAACTAGAGGTATTATGCTTCATTTTCCTAGAGCCGCAAAGCAAGCCTTATGGTCTCTTTTAAATGAAAGAAATGTATTAGATCCTCTAAGATCTATAGTAGATGAATCTAATAAACAAATGACAACCCAGTATGCTATAGCGGCTAATCCAAATGCCTCAGGTGCACTAGCTACAGCACTTAATCTAACTGGAAAGGCAGTAAGGCTAACTACTAGAGGTATTGGAACAATAGATGAATTTCTTAAGCAGATAAATTATGGATCATATGCTTATGGAAAAATAATGATGAGAATGCCTGATGAAATAAAAAAAGCTCCTAAAGCTGTAAGAAGAAAATGGACTAAACAACAATTAGGAGAATGGTATGACTCATTAGGTAGAGCTACTAATGCTGAAGGATTAGAGTATGCAAGGAAAGTTGTATTCCAAGAAAACTTAGTACCTAAAACTATAAGCTCTGATTTACAAGCGTTTGTTAAGAACCATCCTCCTGCTGAATTATATGTTCCTATTATGAGAACTCCAGCAAATGTGGTTAAAAGAATCACAGAGCGTACAGTGGGTATGTCTGCCGCTAGAGCAGAAGTGAGGAGAAAATGGATGGGTACACCAGAAGAACAGGCAGAAGTATTAGGTGATGTAGTTATATCTACTACTTTACTAGGTGCAACTGCTTCCCTTATTACTGAAGGAACAATAACTGGAGCAGGGCCAACTGATCCTGCACAACGAAAACTATGGATAGATGCAGGAAACAAGCCTTACCGTATTCAAATAGGAGACCTATCAATTCCTTATGATAGGCTCGCTCCCTTTTCAGCCCCAGTTATGATGGTAGCAAATGTTTATGAGAATTCATGGAAATATAATAATAATAGAGATGAAGTATCTGAGAAGATGTTATTAGCCATTTTACAATCTCTTGGAGATATGCACTTTATAAGCAGTTTCCATAATTTCTTTAGAGCAATAGAAGAAGCAAAACGTACAGGAGAAGGGTGGGAATCATTAGTTGAGAAACCTATAGGTAAGAACATGAGAATGCCTAAAATAATAGGACAAGCATCCCACGCATTCCACGGAAATGAAGGATTTAAAGAAGTGGAAACATTAGGTGAGCGATGGCAAGTTGATATAGCTAATGTTACTGGTAATTGGGAAACTCTTGGTGGAGAAAAGTGGAACTGGATAACAGGAGAAGCAGTTGAAAAGGATATATCCTACTGGTCTGGGTATGCTTGGCAGGATTACGAAGAGCCAAATCCTGTGGTACAAGAATTAGTACGTATGGGATTACATGTCACCGCTCCTCAAAGGTTCATACCAGAGTTGGGTATACAACTACTACCTGAACAATTTGCGGATTATAAATATTTTATTGGGAATACACCAGTATTTAAAGATCCTAAAACTGGTCAAAGAATGCGTATGATAGAAACTTTATCTAAACTAATGGAGTCAAAAAATTATGGTTACGATTCTAATAGATATTATCCTGAAACTCCGAAGCCGAATTGGAGAGTAGATAAAGTTAAAAAAATAGTTAGAAAATATAAAGATGTTGCAATGGAGATGTTACTTAAGAAATATCCTAGTTTGAAAGAGAAGATGGATATAAGAAGGAATGCTCTAATTCAAGATAGTTTATCTACAGGTAAGAAACCTCTTAAACATTTTCCTGATATAAAGGAAACCGGATATGGACAAGTGCCAGAGTTACAGGAACAAATGCAGTAATTGGACATTTACGGATTAAACTAATTAAATAAGGATAATATGGCATTAGAAACCACATTAACTAGTAAGATATGGAACCCCTTTGATGGTAGTACATATGCTAACACAGATCAAATAGTATTTGACTATAGTACTCTTGGGTTCACACCTTCTGCTGGTGATTCTTACAAGTCTACAAGTGGAGATGTATTTAAGGTATACGTTGGTGGTGTAAGAATATATAGAACAGATGATTCCAACTATGCTAGTGGTACAGGTTTCCTTGAGGATGGTAATACTGCCACAACATTAAATGGAGTATCAGCAACATGGAGTGACACAAGTAATACTGTGTGGACTATTGATACTGCAAACCAAAATATTGTTGTAGATACAGGAGAAATACTAGCAACAAATCTTTATAAAAATGGTGGTATATACCCTTCTGGAGCAGGGAACTCTAATTTAACATTTACTGATGCCACTATTATTGAAGTCCGTAGATCTATACAGAATGAAAACTCTCCTTCAGTTGACTTCTCTAATGCCTCTATTCTAACAGAGCAAGACTTAGATAACTCAAGTCTCAACGTATTCCACATGGCACAGCAAGCTATTGTAACTGCTGATCAAGCCTTACCATTTAATACAGGTACAGGTGTATTTGAAGCATACCAGCCGGGAACTACTACTAAGAAGAGGATTACACAGGTAGCCACACCTACTGCAAATGATGATGCAGTTACTAAGACATACCTTGAGAACACATGGCTTACCTCTGCTGACAAGACTAATTCCGCTACTGTAGCAGGAATATCTAGTGAAGTAGCAACAGTTGCAGGAGATTCAACAGAAGTAAACACACTTATAAATGGTACAGATGGTACAGCAGGTACAGGTGGTACAACTAAGAATATAGCACTAGTTAATACAGTTGCAACTAATGTAGCAGATGTTAATGCAGTAGCGGCAAAGGCTACAGAAGTAGGTTTACTTGGTACAAGTGCTATGGCACATGCTACAACTGGTCACTTAGCTAGACTTGGTACTGCGGCAGTAGTTGAGGACATGGGTTTACTTGGTACTGCCGATTGTGTAGCAGATATGGCATTGTTAGGTACTGCTGATTGTGTTGCTGATATGGCTATACTAGCAGGAACATCAGCTTCAGGTAATTCTATTGTAGAAGATATAAATACTCTAGCAACAAGTGATATAGTATCTGACTTGAATACTTTAGCTACATCAGATATTGTATCTGACATGAATGCACTAACGGCTACTGGAGTAATAGACGATTTAGAAACATGTGCGAATAACTTAGCAACTATCCAAGATTTTGCAAATAAATACAGGATTGCTAGTTCTGCACCGGGATCTGATAATGATGATGGTGACTTATACTATAATACCACAACTAATCAACTTAATGTTCATGATGGTTCTAGTTGGTCAGCTATTGGTCTTACACAGGCTCAAACTCAAACAGAAGCTAATAACGCAGCCGTTGCGATGGCGATTGCACTTGGTTGATATTAAAGGATAATTATGGCAAACACGTTTAAAAATAAAACTTCAAAAGGAGTAGGTACATCCTTAACTCAAATAGGGTCTTATGCTGTAGCTGCGGATACACAAACTACAGTTATTGGACTCTCAGTTTCTAATGTAACTAGCAGTTCTGTAGATGTAGATGTTCAGCTTTCCAGTAATGCTGGCTCAGCTACTAATGATATAAGAATCGTCAAGGGTGTACCTGTTCCATCAGGATCAACAGTTGTTTTAATCGGAGGTGACCAAAAGCTCGTAATGGAAACTGGAAACTTATTAAAAATAAAATCATCAGCCGCATCTAGTTTAGATGTAGTAATGAGCATTCTGGAGATTACATAATGGCCTACTTAGGAACACCACCAAGATCAAGAGTATTATCAAGTGCAGATATAGATCCCGGTTCTGTATCACTTGATGACATTAGCTTTACTGATCAACCAGCAAGCATGAACATCTCAGGTAACATTGATAAACACACCATGAGATTAGCTGATCAAGTTGTAGTTAATGGTGATTTAGATGTAACAGACAACCTTATACTCTCAAAAATATCAGATGATGGGAATGCCATAATCCTAACTAATGATGGCAGTACACGCACCATTGAGGGTGCAGGAGGGAGTCTTGAAGCCAGTACACTTACGCAAACACCAAATGCCAGTTTAACTGGAATGACTGGAGAAATTGGAAGTACTGTTACTTTCCCTGCAGGACACATATTGCAAGTTTTAAGTACAGTTAAAACAGATACTCAGTCATATCATAATACATCTAGTGCTGTTGCTTGGCAGGATATTACTGGATTAAGCAGGACAATAACACCTGCAAGCACCTCAAATAAAATACTTATAAACTTTAATATAACTTATGGATCAAATACTTATGCAGCTTTTTTTAAAATACAAAGGAAAATTGGGTCTGGATCATATGCAGACTTAACAGGAGTAATGGGGGATGCTTCGGGAAATAGAACAAGAATGACTGCTGGAACATCAGGGGGTACTGCCGAAAATGAAGAGTTAACAACAGGATCAATGATGTATTTAGACTCTCCAAACACAACGTCTGAGGTTACTTATAAAATGCTATATAGTTCAAGACATAACGATTATATGTATATTAATAGAACTCATGTTAATACAAATGCAGATTATGCAGGACTAGGAGCTTCAACTATAACTTGTATGGAGGTAGCAGGATGAGACATCAAGCAATTTATAATACACACTCAACTGTTGTTTCTATTAATGCAGAAACAGATGCTAGAGATATAAAAGGAAATGTTGTTGAGTTAGATGAGAGTAAAATTAAAACCGAACAGGATAAGTTGGAGAAGCAGTATAGTGATCAAGCCTACTCAAGAAAACGTAAAGCAGAATACCCCTCAATAGAAGAATGCGTTCATGCAATCCTAGATGATGACCTGACTGCCTTACAAGAGAAACGACAAGCAATAAAAACCAAATATCCAAAGAGTTAAACTATGCCAGACCTAATTATAAAACCGAAAAATCAAAGTGGCAATAAGTTGATCCTTCAGGATCAGGCAGGAGGAGCAGTCCTCACAACGGCAGACTCTGGTGCTACTGCGGCTAATGTAACTTTATCTAATGCAACTCATTCTACTGGCTCAATAGCTACTACTGTCACAGGATTTACAGGGATTAAAAATGCCCAAATTTTCCGAATGCACACTTCTTTTGATGGTAATGATATTGACCCTATATTAAACTGGGAAAATCAAGATCAAGATGGTGGTGGAACAATAGGTTCTGTTGTAACTGAATCGTCAGGTATATTTACATTCCCAGCAACTGGTATTTGGCACATTCATTTTCATGGTAA
>VTLG01008900.1_pt1 | contig 20925 bp, 16 predicted proteins | sample 4694571 | NCBI WGS metagenome assembly VTLG01 (sample SAMN12604809, study PRJNA352737) | marine metagenome | biome: ENVO:00000447; feature: ENVO:00000209|ENVO:00000569|ENVO:01000036; material: ENVO:00002151; isolation source: viral sequences binned using virsorter ... | reverse complement strand
GGAACAGGCTGAAAGATTTAGAAGAAGTGATGTAGTTCCTTTTTTAATTGACTATGATGTTAAAGGAAATGATGGTAAAACAATAGGTCTCTATAATATGCCAGACGATTATTATACTATGGATGCGGAAGAATTTAATAAAAAGTATGAAGTATATAAACGTCGTGAAATTAAAAGAAGAAATGATAGACTAAAAGACCCAAACTTCCCTATTGAAAAATTACAAGATAAACCAGGGGGACCTTTAAAGTTACAAAAAGATTTTTATGAAATACGAGCTTGGGAATTTGATAAAATATATGGAAAAGGTGGGGAGATTGAGGATGAAGATTTTGATATAGAAGATTATTCAAGATTAGGTTTTTTAAATGAAGAAGATAAAATTTTTAAAGTAGGTCAAAAAGTTACATACTTAGGAAATCCAGGTGAAATTACTAAAGTTGATAAAGATATAATGGATAGAGTTTACTATAATGTATTATATGATAAAGGTACAGGTAAAACTAAAGCATCTAACATCTATAATAAAGATGGTGAAATAAAAGCTATAAATGAAGGTGATACTTACGAAAAAATGGCCGCTAAAGGTAAAAAAGCAGGTAATTTAAAACAGGGTACTGTAAGAAAAAGATTAAACATTCCTAAGGGAGAAAAAATCCCACTATCTAAGATAAAAAAAGAAATTTCACGTATTAAAAAAATGGAAAATCCTAGTGAAAAAAATAAAAAATATTTAAAAGCCCTTAATTTAGCTAAGACATTAAAAACAACTACAAATGTAAATGAGGATAAGAATCCGGGAGCAACATTAGGACCGGGACCCAAAGCAGGACCTGATGGAGTTGATGATAATTACTATGTAAAAGCATTTAAATATAAATTAGTACCGAAAAAAAACGGGACTTATGTACAAATGGGTTCAGGACTTGAAGTTAAAAAACTTTTTTAATATGTATGAATATAGACTAGATGAACAAGAAGATAGTTTAGAACAATTTCAACAAAAAAGAATTGATGCTTTTGATGAAATTGAGGATAAATTGGAAGACGTTAAAAAATTATTACGACAAGCCAAAATCGCAACTATTAAGTACTATAGACAGGATGAACCAAAAAGTTATTCTGTTGTTTATGGTACAGATTTAATTAAAGACTATATAAAAGACATTGAAACATTATTATTAGACAATTGATATGAAAACATTACAAGAACAGTATAATCTTATTAAGGAAGGAAAAGGTCACAAAGACGTATTTCTTAAGGAAGCAAAAAAGAAATTTCCTAATATGATTAATAAAGCCGCTACATATGATCAAGCCGCTTATATTTTAAGAAAAAGAAGTGTAATTAGTGAAAATTACATTGATGTTAAACCTATTAATACTATTGAGGAAACTCCAAAACAAGATTGGGAGAAGAAATTTAATCAATTTATTAATGAAGCAGGTGAAAAATCTCTTAATCCTGTAGTTAATAATGAAGAAAATTATAATAAACAAGATGAAAACGTATCTGCTGATCCTAACTATAAATTTGAAGTAGAAAACGGTTCTTATGGTAGTTATAAAAATGTATCAGCGGGTGTGGAAAATATTGCTTCCCATAATTATGATTATTCACCTAAAGTTGATAATATTAATAATGTCAATGCTCAAGAATTACAAGTTGGTGTTTACTGTGAAGTTAAATATAACCCAGAATTAACACTAGAAGAAGCTCAAGCTAAAGTAATTAAAAATTTAGCTAAAGATCCTTTATACTATGTTAAAGAGGGTCAATTTGGTGTTCAAGGTTTAGGCTATAAAGAACAAAAATCTGAAGAATCATCAGGTAAAACTTATGGTGGAAGTGGATTTAGTGATAAAGTTAAAGAATCAGATAATAACTGGCAAGTTGTTAAGGAATCCTATGTATCAACAGGAAATCCTAATAGTTTAGCTTCTTTATCAGGACAAGTTATTGATAAAATGTTAGAAGAAGAAGGATTATCTCAAAAACCACAAACCGAAGCTGCATTACAAGATTTTGAAACACAAGCACCTATGCAAGCTCAACCAGTAGCTGAAAAGAAAAAAGATCATGATGGTGATGGTGATATAGATTCAGATGATTATATGGCCGCTAGAGATAAGGCAATTAAAAAAGCAATGGGTAAAAAACCTAAAAAAGAATCCATTGAAACTAAATTAGCTGAAATTGGTAAAGCTGGTGATATTACAAAAATGGAAGCTCAATTAGAGTTTTTAACTAATCATATAGCAGAAAAACAAGAAAGAGTAAGTTCAATTAATGAAGATGAAAATTTAAAAGAATTAATTGACAAAAAGAAAATGAAGGACATGCAAAAAGAAATCAAACTTTTGGAAAAAAGAAAAGATAAGATGGAAAAAATGTATGAAAAAATGTCTGGAAAATCTTTTGCTATGCCTCAAGTAGTCGGAGAAGAGGAAAAAGAAGATAATGAGTAAAAAACTATTAATAGAAACTCACACTGTTAATATTTCTCCTACCCAATTAAATGAAAATGTAAGTAAGGAGAATGGAAACATTGTCGTTGAAGGTATCTTAGCCACTGCCGAAGTAAAAAACGGTAACGGTAGATATTATTCAAGGGAATTATGGCAAAGAGAATTAGATAAATATAAAGAATTAATAAAAGAAAGAAGATCGTTAGGTGAATTAGACCACCCAGAATCTTCTGTTGTTAATTTAAAAAATGTTTCTCATGTTGTTACAGATTTCAATTGGGACGGAGATAATGTTATGGGTAAAATAGAAATTTTACCTACTCCATCTGGTAATATACTAAAAGAATTAATTAAAAATGGTGTAACTGTTGGAGTTTCATCTAGAGGTATGGGTTCTTTAGAACCAATGGGTAATGTAATGGAAGTTCAAGATGATTTTGAATTATTATGTTGGGATTTTGTTTCAACACCTTCTAACCCAGGTTCATTTATGGGAGTATTACAAGAAGGAAAACAAAGTATAGAATATGATTATACTAAAATTAATCAAATAATAACTGAAATACTTTGTTCTAAGGGTTCTTGCCCAGTTTTTTAATTTTAATAAATATTCATATACGTATAATCGTAATACACCATCTTCTATATGGTGTTAACTATTGTATAATTATTCTATTACGCTTCATGAATAAGCGTATTTCACAAATTTAAATTTTGGGATTATGGCAACAAACAGAGATTTGCTAAAAGAGGCAATTGCCGATGCTAAAGCCGTTAAGGAAACAGCTATCGCAAACGCCAAACTAGCTCTTGAAGAAGCCTTCACTCCACATTTGAAATCTATGTTAGCTGCAAAGCTAGAGGAAATGGACAAAGACGAAGACGTCAAAGAAGGGTACGGTAAAAAGTACGAAGAAGATGACGTTAAGAAAGAAGCCATGCACTCTAAAGACAAAGACAAAATGGATGAGGAAAAAGAAGAGGTAGAAGAAATGGATGCTGTTAGTTTCAGAAGAAAGAATTCTCCATCTTATAATTTCGATCCAGATGGTGGACCAGTAAATCCAGTACCTCATAAGGTTGGTAAGTCTACAGTTCAGGAAGAAAAGGAAGAAATGGATGAAGAAATCGATCTAGATGAACTATTAGCTGAACTCGATGAAGCAAAAGAAGAAATGTCTGACGCCGACAAGAAAGAAATCGACAGAGAAGCAGACGCTATCCGTGACGACGCCGATCAAATCTCTAAATTAGCTAAGGATGCAGGTGAAGATGCTGCTGACATCAAAAAGAAAGTTGATGATGACAGAGCAATTGACGCTGTAAGAGATGACATGGATCAAATTTCTAAACTAGCAAAAGACGCTGGTGAAGATGCGAAAGATGTTAAAGTTTCAGAAGCAAAAGAAGATGACAAAAAAGATGTCAAAGAAGCAAAAGACGAAGACGACAAAATGGAAGAAGCTATGAAAGCTGACGACAAAGATGACGTTAAGGAAGATGCTAGAACTGATGCTGAAGAAGAAGGCTATTTAGACGGTATGAAAGACGAAAAAGAGGACATGGAAGATGATATGCGCGATGAAGAAATCGATCTTGAAGATATGTCAGAAGATGATCTTAAAGGATTCATTGAGGATGTCATAAAAGACATGGTGTCAGCTGGTGAAATTGAACCAGGTGATGAATTCGTTGAAGACGAAGTAGACGTTGAAGATGTTGACGTTGAAGTTGAAATCGACGAAATGGCTCATAAAGATGATGAAGTGAAAGAAGAAAAAGAAGAGATGGACGAAGGTCACTCTCGAGTAAAAGGTGAATACGGTGTCGGAAACGAGGATGGAGACAGAGATGACTCTAAAATCGAAAAAGAAACTGAAAGAATGAGATTCAAAGAAGCAATGGAAGAAATTCAATCGCTAAAAGAAGAATTGAGTGAAGTTAACCTTTTAAATGCTAAACTTCTTTACACAAACAAAATCTTTAAAGCTAAAAACTTAACCGAAAGTAAAAAAGTTAAGGTATTAAAGGCATTTGATAAAGCCAAGGATGTTAGACAAGCTAAAACTATTTACGAAACATTATCTGATGGTTTACTAGATAAATCAAAATCACAAGTTAATGAATCAGTAAAAGGATCTGCGAGTAAAGCTACAGGTATTGAACCTAAAGCACAAAAACAACCTATAATTGAGTCAAATGACGTGTATAACCGTATGCGAAAGCTAGCCGGTTTAATTTAAAATAATTATTAACCAATCTAAATTTTAAGAAAATGAGTTTAAATTCTCTTTTAGAAAGTGCAAACCCATATCACTCACTACAGAGTGATGCAGCTAAATTAGCTGGCAAGTGGGAAAAAACAGGTCTATTAGAAGGTTTAGATGGTACTCATAAAAATAACATGGGTATTATTCTTGAAAACCAAGCTAAACAACTTGTTGTTGAGAGTTCACAAACAGGTGGAGGCGCTGCTTCTTCTGGTACATTCTCAAGCCAAACTGGCGTGAATGTGGGTGGACAATGGGCTGGAGTTGCTCTTCCATTGGTAAGAAAAGTATTTGGACAAATTGCTGCTAAAGAATTTGTTTCTGTACAACCAATGAACTTGCCTTCTGGTCTAGTATTTTTCTTAGATTTCCAATATGGTACAAACAAAGCTCCTTTTTCTGTAGGTGATTCACTTTATGGAAATAAAAATGGAACTGTTGAAAATCCATTTGGAAATACTAATTCTGGTGGTTTATATGGGGACGGTAGATTTTCCTACTCAACTCAACTTTCATCATCACTAAACATTGATGGTGGAATTACAACCGCTTCTTGGTCTGATTTAGACTTTGATTCAACATATTCAGCTTCTGCTGTAAGTAATCAGTATAGAGTAGTAAGAGTTGCTACTTCATCTATTCCTTTTGTAGACGCTTGGGCTGTTAAATCATTCCAACTATATTCAGGCTCTGGTGCTATCCAATTATCACAATTTAGTAGATATGATAATGGATCACACATATTCTTCGTAGCTTCAGCTTCCGATGTAGGACCAGCTGCTACTGAGAAATTTACGGTTTCAGCTTCATTACAACCTACTGATCAATACAGAGGTGACTTCGAAGCAGGTAACCCACAACCAAACGCAAATAACAACGCAACTGGATCAAATTGCTGCCCACCGCAGGTAATTCCAGAAATCAACGTACAGATGAAATCATCTGCTATCGTTGCTAAAACTAAGAAGTTAAAAGCTGTTTGGACTCCTGAGTTCGCTCAAGACTTAAATGCTTATCACGCTTTAGACGCTGAAGCAGAATTAACATCAATCTTAAGTGAGTATATTTCATTAGAAATAGACTTAGAAATCTTAAGTATGTTGATTAACGCTGCTGCTGCTGGAACTGAAGTATGGTCTGCAGTTAATAACAGAGCAATTTCAGGTACTGGAAATGGTACGGTATCAGACCTAGGATTCTATAATTCACAAGGTCAGTGGTTCCAAACTTTAGGTACTAAAATCCAAAAGTTAAGTAACATTATCCATCAGAAAACCCTTAGAGGTGGAGCTAACTTCTTAGTATGTTCTCCAACTGTAGCAACAATCCTAGAAAGTATTCCAGGATTCGCAGCTGATTCAGATGGTGATGCAGCTAAAGCAAGCTACGCTTTCGGTGTACAAAAAGTCGGCCAGTTAAATGGTAGATATAAAGTATACAAAAATCCATATATGACTACAAACGTAATCTTATTAGGATTTAGAGGAGGTCAATTCCTAGAAAGTGGTGCTGTATTCGCTCCTTATATTCCGTTAATCATGACTCCATTAGTATATGATCCAGACACATTCGTGCCTAGAAAAGGTCTATTGACTAGATATGCTAAGAAGATCGTAAGACCAGAGTTCTACGGAAAAATCGAAATCAACGGATTAAATACTCTTTAATCAATAGTTAACTTTGATTTATAAATTAGCCCCGCATTAGCGGGGCTTTTTTTTTATATTTATAATAATAAAATCACTTTTAATATTTATAACAAAATAATTTAGTATGAATGTACCAATTTGGCCAGGTTCAAGTTCTTTCGCTTCAGGTTCTGGGGATACACCATTTGGATTTTATGATGCGCAAACGGATTTTCAAACTGATGCAGATAAAGTAGCTGTTTTTTGTGCAAATAGATTAGGTTATCCTTTAGTTGATGTTGAATTACAATCAGGATCTTTTTATACAGCTTTTGAAGAAGCAGTTACTACTTACGGAAATGAATTATATGCTTATAAAGTTAGAGATAATCAATTATCTTTAGAAGGTTTATCAACTGGTTCCTCTTTAAACCAATCAATAATAACTCCTAGTTTTGAACCAATAGTAAGATTAACTGAAATGTATGGAGCAGAAGCGGGTTCAGGTGGAAATGTTCCTTGGTATTCTGGTTCATTTGTTTTAACTTCAAGTGTTCAAGATTATTCATTTCAAACTTTTATGACTCAAAGCAACATAACTGGTTCAGTTGCTGATTTTGGTATTGAAATTAAAAGAGTATATTATCAAGGAGCACCGGCAATTACTAGATATTATGATCCTTATTCAGGTACTGGTTTTGGCTATCAAAACATGTTTGATTCTTTTGGTTTTGGTGGTATGAGCCCAGCTATTAATTTCTTAATGATGCCTTTAAATTATGATATTCAAACTATTCAAGCAATTGAATTGAATGATATGGTCAGAAGATCTAATTATTCTTTTGAAATTCATAATGATAAATTAAGAATATTCCCTATACCTAATTTTTCTGGTGCAGTAGGAGATGGAACTAATAGTGAGCATAGAATTTGGTTTGATTATATTATAAGATCACAAAGAATTGAAAGTTCAGTTAATAATACTCCAAGTAGAGTTACTAACGTTTCTAATACTCCTTATGATAATCCAAATTATGATTATATTAATTCAATTGGTAGACAATGGATTTTTGAATATACTTTATCACTGGCAAAAGAAATGTTAGGGTATGTTAGAGGTAAATATGCTAGTATCCCAATACCAAATGCTGAAGTTAATTTAAATCAAGGAGATCTAATTTCAGCTGCAACCGCTGAAAAAACAGCATTAATTGAAAGGTTAAGAAATTACTTAGATGAAACATCTAGGCAAGCATTATTAAACCGTAGAGCGTCTGAGGCAGAAGCTAAAATGACTGAATTGCAACAGGTACCCTACACAATTTATATAGGTTAATATGGCAATGTTTACTACACAGAGGGATATGTCTCTGGTAAGAAAACTTAACAGAGAATTAATGGGTAATATCATTACCCAACAATGTTCAGTTTATCAATTTAAATTAGAGGAAACAAAAGTTAATTTATACGGTGAAGCTGATGCTGAAAAATTTTATGATGGTCCCTTTATTTTTAATGTTCTTATAAATAGAACAAATGAGGAATATGCTGAAAATATTGAAGGTGTACAATTTGGACAACCTATTGAATTTTATTTTTTTAGGGATGATTTAAAGGATGCTGATGTATTATTAAGAGTTGGTGATATAATTTTGTATCAAGAAAGATATTATGGAGTACAATCAACGGTAGCTAACCAATATTGGGGAGGTAAAAATCCATCTTACCCTAATAATGTAAATCCATTAAACCCAGGATTAGAAAACTATGGTAATAATGTTTCAGTTTTAGTATCAACTTATTATATACCAGCTGATAAAGTAGCAATTTCACCATATCAAGAAAGATTTTAATGGCAAGACCTAGAAAACCAATACCGAAAACTCAAAGACAGTTAAGCTTAGAACAGCAAGAAGCCTTTAAAGGAATAGAAAATAGAGGTGATGCTGGAAATCCAAATTTAGCTGATGGGAATTTTAATGCTAATGTTCAATCAACAGGCATTGAATTTAATAGATCCCAGGAAATGAGCTTTAAAGATGATGATACTAAACAATATTCCGTTGGTATTCAAGATATTGATGAAGCTGTTTTTTATTATTTTAGAAATGTAATTAAACCTTTTGTAATGCAAAATGGTGTTAGAAGAGAAGTACCTATAATTTATGGTGCTCCGGAAAGATGGAAATCATTTCAAAGGGATGGATATTATAGAGATAAATCTAATGCAATAATGTTACCTATTATTGTAATAAAAAGAGATACAATTACAAAAGATAGATCTGTTGCTAATAAATTAGATGCTAATTCTCCAAATTTAAATGGTGTTTGGCAATCTAAATTTAGTGCAGATAATTTTTATGATAATTTTGCTACATTAAATAACAGAAAACCTGTAAAAACTTTTTATGCCGTTGCCCAACCCGATTATGTTACAATGGAATATGAATGTTTAATTCAGACTTATTATATGTCCCAATTGAATAAAATTATTGAAGCATGTGAATATGCATCTGATGCTTATTGGGGTGATCCAAGCAAATTTAAATTTAGAGCCTTTATAGATTCTTTTACAACTGCTACCGAATTAGTTCAAAACCAAGATCGATTAGTTAAAGGAACTTTTGGTATAAGACTAAGAGGGTATATTATACCTAATACAATACAAAAAGAATTAAAATCATTAAAAAAATATAATTCAAGAGCTAAAATTACTATAACTAGTGAAACTGTTCAGGATATGAGGGATACAGATCCATTAAGAAATCCCACTACAGATGGTAGAAAAAGAAATTAATTTTTAGGTTATTCTAATATATTTATAATAAAATATAACATTATGTCTAAAAAGTTGTCTGAAAAAGAAGTTGCAAGTTTAAAAAGTTACCAATTGCGAAATACAGAAATTGCATTAGCTTTAGGTAATATAGAAATTCGTAAATACGAATTAAAAAAAGAAAAAGAAAACATATTTGAAAAATATGAATCTTTACAAAAAGAACAAATTACCACAGCCGGGGAATTAGAAAAAAAATACGGCAATGGTAATATAAATTTAGAAACAGGAGAAATAAGTTCAATAGAATAAATTTTTGAAATAATTTCTCATATTTATAATAAAGCAATATTTAAATTTTTAATATAAAGAAATGGCAGAAACATTAATATCTCCAGGTGTATTAGCAAGAGAAAATGATCAATCATTTATCCAGCAATCCCCCGTCGAATTTGGTGCCGCTATTATAGGACCGGCTGCAAAAGGTCCAGTTAGAATTCCAACTTTAGTCACTTCATTTAGTGAATACCAAGCTATTTTTGGTCAAACTGTTGAAAGTCAATCAGTTGAGTATTCTTATTTAACTTCAACCGCAGCTAATAACTATTTTAGACAAGGAGGCACATCATTATTAGTAACAAGAGTTGTTCATGGTGACTTTAGTGCCCCATTCACTTCGGGTAGTACACAAGGATCAAACAACACTGGTATTTTAAATACCGCAACTTCAGAATCATTCCAAATTCAGACTATTTCTGAAGGAGCTGTAATGAATAACTGGCAAAGTGCTGATTCAGCAAATGGTACTTTAGTTTCAGGTTCATCTGAAAACGTAAGATGGGAAATATCAGGAGTAAATACAGGTTCAGGTACTTTCTCTTTAATAGTAAGACAAGGTAATGATACTTTACAACAAAAATCAGTATTAGAAACTTTTAACGATTTATCTTTGGATCCATTTTCTGCCAATTATATTGAAAAGGTAATCGGAAATCAAGTATTTAATATAAGACAAGATGGTTCAGATTTTTATGTACAAGCTTCAGGTAGCTATGTTAATAAAAGTAAATACATAACAGTTAAAAAAGTAATTAGCCCTACACCAAATTATTTAGATAATAATGGTAACATAAGTAGTGGTTCTTTATATAGTATAAGTGGTGGTAAATTAGGAAGTAATATTCCATTTGACGAATTTATTCCTGTAGCTTCTTCAGGTTCATTTATTAGTGGATCTGGTGAAAATATTCAAGCAGCTACTTCACCAGCTAAATTTAATCAAGATATTTCAAATACAAATATCCAAGGATTAACAGCAACTGATTATTCATCTTCAATTTCTTTATTAAATAATAAAGATGATTACAATTTTAACATTATTGTAGCTCCAGGACTAATTGCAGATTCAACTTTTGCTGCTCATATTACTCAAGTAAATTCTTTAGTATCATTAGCAGAAAATAGACAAGATTGTATTGCTGTAATTGATGTTTCAAAATATGGAAGTACAGTAAGTGCTACACTTAATAGTGTATCGGCATTTGATTCAAGTTATGCCGCTGCTTATTGGCCTTGGTTACAAGCTGTAGATCCTACAAGTGGACAAACAACTTGGTCACCAGCTTCAGCGTTTATACCTGGTGTATATTCATTTACTGATGCTTCATCAGAACCATGGTTCGCACCAGCAGGTTTAATTAGAGGCGCATTAGGAAACGTAATTAGAGCGGAAAGAAAATTAACATCTGGAAACAGAGATTCATTATATAGTAATAATGTAAACCCAATAGCTACATTCCCAGGAAGAGGAGTTGTAGTATTTGGTCAGAAAACTTTACAAAACAGAGCAAGTGCTTTAGATAGAGTAAACGTAAGAAGATTATTAATTACTTTAAAAAGTTTTATTTCTCAAGTAGCAGATAATTTAGTATTTGAACAAAATACCATTGCAACAAGAAATAATTTCTTAAGCCAAGTAAATCCTTACTTAGAATCAGTACAACAAAGACAAGGATTATATGCTTTTAAAGTAGTAATGAATGAAACAAACAACACACCAGATGTTGTTGATAGAAATGAAATGGTAGGTCAAATTTTCCTCCAACCAACTAAAACAGCTGAATTCATAATTCTTGACTTTAATGTTTTACCTACTGGAGTTGAATTTCCATCATAAAAACTAAAAAATAGAATATTTATAATAAAGAATAAATAATTAAATAAAATGGCAGTATTAGACCCAAACGAAATATTTTACACAGCTTTTGAGCCAAAGCAACAAAATAGATTTATCTTATACGTTGATGGAATACCTTCTTACCAAGTTAAGGGAGTTGGAGCTGTATCATTAACTCAAGGAACAGTTCAACTTAACCACATTAACGTTGCAAGATACGTAAAAGGAAAAACTCTTTGGAATACAATTTCATTGACACTTTTCGATCCAATTACACCGTCAGGGGCTCAAGCGGTAATGGAATGGGTTAGATTGCATCATGAATCAGTAACTGGTAGAGATGGTTATAGTGATTTCTATAAAAAAGATCTTACTTTCAATGTATTAGGACCAGTAGGTGATATAGTTTCTGAATGGATTATTAAAGGAGCATTAATTACTGAAGCAGGATTCGGTGATTATAACTGGGATAATGAAAATGCAGCTCAGGAATTAGAAATAACTGTTCAACCTGATTATTGTATTTTAAATTTCTAAAATACTTATTAAATATTTTAAAAATAGCTTGGCTTTGCCAAGCTTTTTTTTTATATTAATATGTATTATAAACGTTATTAAATAAAGACTATGGCTGAATTTAAATTTCCAACCGAGGAGGTAGAATTACCTTCAAAAGGTTTATTTTATCCTAAAGACCACCCTTTATCAAGTGGCAAAATTGAAATAAAATATATGACCGCTAAGGAAGAAGATATCCTATCTAATCAATCTTATATTGCTAAAGGTATTGTATTAGATAAATTATTAGATTCTGTAATTATTAATAAAGATATAAAACATCGAGATCTAGTAGTAGGTGATAAAAATGCAGTATTAATTGCTACTAGAATTTTAGGTTATGGAAAAGAATATAATTTTAAATTTGAAGGTATTGATAGATCAATAGATTTAACTACTCTAGAAAATAAAAATTTTGACCCATCAGAAATGGTAGGTGGGGAAAATAAATTTTCTTATACATTACCCCATTCTGATATAGCAGTTACCTTTAAAATACTTACAGGGCATGATGAAGTAAAAATTGATAAAGAAATTCAAGGATTAAAAAAAATAAATAAGGATGCTAGTCCTGATTTATCTACTCGTTTAAAATACATTATAACCTCTGTAGATGGAGATGAGGATTCCAAAAATATAAGAAACTTCGTTGATAATGCACTTTTAGCTAGAGATTCAAGAGCACTAAGAACTAAAATTAGAGAAGTTCAACCTGACGTAGAATTAGAAGTTACGTTGGACGATGGAAAGGAGGTAGTTGTGCCCATAGGGCTTAACTTTTTTTGGCCTGACATCTAATACAGCTGCTCAAGTTAGAATAAATTTATTTAAACATATACATCAAATAGTTTTTCATGGTAAAGGAGGATATGATTACCATACTGTTTATAATCTTCCTGTTTGGTTAAGAAAATTTACATTTAGTGAAATTAATAACCATTATGAAGCGGAAAAGAAAGAATATGAAAAAGCTTCGGAAGGTAAAGGTAAACAAACATTAGTAAATTCAGATGGAAGAATTAATACCCCTGAATTTATGAAAGCTTCTAAACAATATAAACAAGCGGAAAAAAATTTAAAAAAATTCAAGGGTAAAACAGGTTTTAAGTAATAATATTTATAATAAAACCTATTAATGGCCAGACCTTCTAAAGACAGAATTGAGGATTTATTGAAACAGAATAAGTTATCTGATGACCAGTTAACTAAATTTCAAAGACTATACGATCAGTTAATAAAAAATAATGGTACAGCGGCAGAATTCCAAAATCTGTTGGGTGATATCCTTCTTGCAGTTGACAAAATTTCTGATTCAGCCGATTTTGTTGCGAAATCTTTTAATGATACTTTAAATGAAAACCGAAAAATAGTTGGAAGTTTATTAAAACAAAAAAAAGCCCTTAAAGGTATTGAAGGAATTGCTTCTAAAGTACAAAGTATTAGATTAGGTGAGAGTGATGCCTCAGTTAAAACCCTTGAAGCTGATTTAGAAATTTTAGAACAAAGAAGAGAATTATTAAGAATAGCATCACTTGGTAATGATATAGAAGAGGATAAAAGGCAAGAAATTTTAGCACAAGTAGAAGCTGCGGATGAAGCAATTGCGGCTCAAAAAGAATTAGTTGAAGTATCTAAGCGAGTTAAAAATGAATTAGGTTTTACAGGTAGTATTCTTCAAGGTTTTGAAAATTTAATTCAAAAAGCGGGGTTTGGTAAAATTGGTGTTGGAGATGCAATTGCTGAAACTCAAAAACTAGCACAATTAGCAGATGCCACAGGACAAAAGTTTAATTCATTAAGCACTTTTGCCGGTATATTAAAAAATAATATAATGGCATCATTTAGTCCTTTAAAAATTCTTGAAGTAGTTTCATCTTTAATTTTATCAACTTTTTTTGATTTAGATAAAAGTACTGGTAAATTAGCTAAAAATCTAGGAATGAGTTATGATGAAGCTAAAGCAATTAAAAAAGAATTTACTGGTATTTCTGAGGATGCGGATAATATTTTTATAACTACTAAAAGTTTAACAGCAACTTTTGAAAATTTATCTACTAGATTTGGAGTTACTGCTGGTTTTAGTGAAGAATTGCTAAAGTCCCAAACTGAATTAGTTAAACAAGCAGGCTACTCAGAAGAATCAGCTGCTGAAATTGCAAAATTTTCTTTATTAACTGATAAAACTAGTAAAGATATTACCGCTTCGGCTCTTGGTACTGTTAAAGCTCTTAACATGCAGGAAGGGCTTACTTTAAATGAAAAAGCTATTTTAGAGGATGTATTAAAAACTTCATCTGCTATACAATTAAGTTTTAATAATTCTGTTGATGATTTAGCTGCAGCCGGATTTGAGGCAAAGAAATTGGGATTAAATTTAGATCAAGTAGATGCTATAGCTGCAAGTCTATTAGATTTTGAAAGTTCTATTGCTAGTGAGCTAGAAGCTGAATTATTATTAGGTAAAAATATAAATTTAGAAAAAGCAAGACAAGCGGCTTTGGATAATGATTTAGCAACAGTAGCTAAAGAAGTTGCAGATCAAGTTGGTACATCAGCCGAATTTGCACAAATGAATAGAATTCAACAGGAAGCAATAGCAAAATCTGTTGGGTTATCTAGGGAAGACTTAGCTAAATCTTTACAGGAACAAGAAGCAATTGCTAAATTAGGAGGTGATGCAGCCTCTTCACAAGAAGCTTACAATAAATTAGTTGAACAAGGATTATCTGATGAACAAATAGCTAAAAAATTAGGTGATGAAAGATTAGCTTCTCAATTAAAAGCAAATTCAGTACAAGAAAGATTTGCAGCTTCTGTAGAACAGGCAAAGGAAGTTTTTGTTGAAATTTCAACTGTATTACTCCCAGTTTTTAATGGTATAGCAAATGCTGTAGCTTCTATGGCAAAATTAATACCCCAAGCTAGTACTTTACTTGGTATTGTTGGGGGTATTTATAGTGTTAATCTATTAAATACAGGATTAAATAAATTAAATGCATTTTTAGAAGCTAAAAAAACTAAAGAAATAATAAAACAAGAAACCATTGCTGGATCGCTTTTAGCTTTAACAGGACTTCAAAATGCGGCTATGCTGTATCAATCTAGTGTTGCCCAAGGAATTGGAAAAACTCAAGCTTTTATTTTAGCTTTAGAACAAACAAAATTAGGTGCTTTTATAAGAAATATTGGAGCTATGACAATACAACTTGGAGTTCAGTTAGGACTTGCAAGTGCTGCACTAGCAACTAATGCCGCTATTACTTTTGGTGTTGGTGTTGCAGTCGCATTAGCAGCAGCAGCTATAGGTTTTGCAGCAGTAAAAGCAATGACCAAAGTTGATGATATGATGTCTCCTGGTTCTGGTATGGCAGGTTATGGTGATAGAGTACTCACCGCACCAGAAGGTTCTTTTGCTTTAAATAATAGAGATACTGTTATAGCAGGTACTAATTTAGGTGGGGGTGGAAATTCGGAAACCAATAAATTATTATCCACATTAGTAAGGCAAAACGCTAAAAAACCTGAAATATCTCCAGTAGGTTTATATAGTGTTCAATAATATAATATTTATAATAAAATAATTTAATCATGAGTGTAAAAGAAAAATTATTAGCGGGTGATTCTAGTTTAACTGGTTTAAATGGTGCTGTACCGGAAGTTGTTGACCAACAATTATCAACTTTACATAATGAGTATTCTTTAAACGGAAGACCAAATAAGAATAACTTACCTAATCCTACATCATTAGCTTATAAAGTTAAAGAAGATAGAAAATATCTTAATAACTTACCTAAGTAGTAGATGGGATTAGTAGATTTAAGAACAGATCTTAAATCAATTAGATTTGGTAAGGATACTGTAGGTGGTGGCAATAGCAACCAACCCTATATTGTAAGAGATATTCCTGAAAGTTTTCAAGATGTAGGGCGAACAGGAGGACCTGATTTCTTACTAAGAGGGGGTACGCTACTTCCTAGAAGAGTAATTAATGACACTTCTAGAATGGTACAAATGTTATTTGATTTTAAATCAATTAACGGTCCTTTATTTATAGCCAAACAAAATGTTCTTTCCCTTACAAATGTAAATACAGCAGTTGGTTACGAATCATTTACCGAAGAAGAAGATCAAAGTGGTGGTTCTGCAGTAGGAAATTTTATCAGAAATAATTTAGCTTTAAATCAAGGAATTTTTACTCCGGCTTCTACTATTGCATCTACTGTTGGAAATCCATTTGGTATTCATCCAAACAAACAAGGTTTAAATCCTTTTAACCCAAATCTTAATTCTGCCCCAGGAGATGTTGAAATAAACCCACCGGGTTTAACTTTACCTACTTATATTCAAATAATTGATGGGGGTGCAGATGGTAAAAAAAGTAGATTACTTAATTTTTTACCTAAAATAAATGAAAAACCAAGCTCAAATAATTCCGGAGGAAATATTCTTTATGAATATACGGGAGGACCAGGGGCAACTTTAGGTGTTGGTAAAACAGTTATTAGTATGCTTAATGACCAAAGAACGGGTATTAATAATCCTTTATTTGCAAATTCAGTTGCTACAACAACTACAGGATCTTTTAATGTACCAGGCATTTTTGGTAGTCCTTCGTTTGATGTTGATACTTTAGCTTATAATTCAAATAATGTTAAAGTAGTCCCAGCTACTAAAAAAACAACAGATAGTAATATTACTGAATTAATTAGTAATAATCTTAAGTTTAGAACAGGTGGTGGTGCAGCTTATTTTGCAAATAATGATATTAATGGTATTCCAGATTATACTAGTGCTTTTCTCAGTAATGGTACTTTAAAAATCTTTAACATATATGAATCTAATGATAATGACTTTAGTTTAGAAACTAAAATTGATAATCAAGCATTTAAAAGTGGTATTAACAATAGACAACAAATTTCTACTTTTACTCAACGACAAATAATTGATAAAGTTCCAACAAGTAAAGATGCTGAATTTAATAAACCTAATTTTGAATCAGAAATTACAGATGTTGAAAATAATCCATTAATCCCTAATTCACCTGATTATGTTACACAAAACATTGAAAATAGAGTTAATTTAGGTAATCCGGGAAGAAAAGGCAATTTAAAAAGTTATACATTTGGTAAAAATGGAACATCAAATGACCCCAATAATGAAAATAGTGTTATTTTAAAACCAATGGATAGAATAACAGGTATGCCACTTTATAAATCTAGTGGGGTTATTCAAGATGAAATTAAAAATGATTTAGTAAAATTTAGGATAGGTGTTATTGATAATGATAATCCATTAGAAAAAACCTATATACATTTTAGAGCTTTTATTAACAGTTTAAGTGATTCTTATTCATCAGATTGGGAATCTCAAAAATTTATGGGTCGTTCTGAAAATTTTTATAAATATCAGGGATTTGATAGACAGGTAAGTATTGATTGGACAGTAGCAGCTCAATCTAAACAAGAACTAATTCCAATGTATCAAAAACTAAATTATTTAGCTTCATCTTTAGCTGGAGATTATTCAGAGGCTGGCTTTATGAGAGGTAATTTAGTAACTTTAACTATGGGTGGTTGGTTTTATGAACAACCAGGTTTAGTAACTGGTTTAAGTTTAGATGTACCCAATGATTCTCCTTGGGAAATCAGTATAAATGATACAGGGGGCAGTGATTCAACTGTTAAGGAATTACCTATGATAATAAACGTATCAGGTTTTAACTTTATTCCTATACATGAATTTGTTCCTAGAGTTCAACAAAACTCATTTAATAATTCAACTTTTGATGGCGCAGGAGCCAATTGGATTGAATCATATGGAAGAGAAAGATATTTAGCTTTAAATAATGGTAAAAGTAATAATTATGACGTTGGAAAAGATGGATTTAATTATTCACCACAAAAACCACAATCGTAATGGGAAGATATACACAAACACCAATTTTTAAAAGTAATGTTGAGTATAAAACAGCACCTAATAAAAGATATTATGGTACAACTAAATATCCAGAAATTCCTTTAAATTTTGAAGATATTTACGTTTATGCTGAACAGGGTGATAGATTCGACGTTTTAGCTCAAGAATATTATGGTGATTCTAAATTATGGTGGGTTATTTCTAGTGCTAATAATTCACTTAATCAAGGTTCATATTTTATTACTCCAGGTGTTCAAATAAGAATCCCTTCACAAATAGGTTCAATTTTATCCGATTTCAATGAACTAAATGATTACTAAAAGTTATGACTGGGAATATAATAGGAGAAGGTTTTAGTGAAAAACTAAAAAGAGAAATAACAAGAAGACAAAAAGTACACGGTAGTGGGTTTTCTTCTAAAAGGTCTATTAATCAAATCCAATATTTAAATAATAGAAATGCTTGGTTAAAAATGGCCTCATCAGTTTATGTAGTAGGTGATCAAACTAATCGGGATTTTAGGTATGACGGAGAAAATGAATCTGGTGGACTTATTTCTGCTGATACTAATAGAGATGGAATTTTTGATGGAGTTGAAAGATTAAAGGCAATTGGTATTTCTGATCCCCAAAATTTTGTTGGTAATCAATTAGCTGAAAAAACTGTTTTATTTAACACACTACAAGGGGCTCAATTTAATAGTGATGGGACATTTAAATCCTATAAAACTAGATCCGGTGTTTCAAAATCAAATTCACTTTGGAATGGGAATAATTCTTATGGTTTAGGGGGCACTGATTATGGTTTATCACCAGCTCCTGGTTTATTAGGTGCTGATATTAAATGTATTAACCGTGGTTCTATTAGAGAAGCTAAAGTTACAATTAAAGCTTATAATAAATTTCAATTTGAATTATTAGAGCTTGTTTATTTAAGATTAGGTTATTCCGTAATGTTAGAATGGGGATTTGATAAATACATTGATGAAAATCAACAAATTCAAAATGTTGGAAATACTCTAATTGAAAATGATTGGTTTAAAAATCAAGTATCTAATATTGCTATGTATTCTCAAATTGAATATTATAGAGGAATATATAATTTTCATTATGATGCTTTTTATGGTAAAGTAGTTAATTTTGATTGGGAATTTAATTCTGATGGAACTTATAATATAACTTTAAAATTAATTACAAGAGGAGATGTAATTGAATCATTAACAGCAAGGAATAAAGTTCTCTCCATTACCCCAGAAGATATTGAAGATGACATTAATCGCCAATCAGGTTTTTTTACAAGAGATACTGGTGTAGGTAAAATTCCCGAATCTACTATAGTTGGTGTTGCAGGTGATTCTAAATTAGGTTTAACACTTTATGAATTAGTTAGAGATAAAGCATGGGCAGAAAGAATCGAAGGTGATACTGTTAGAGGTAATTTCTTTTCTTGGGAAAATTCTAGAGAGCATTATGATCAAAATTATCCAAATATTGACCTTCCGGACTATAATTATTTTATGACTTTTGGTAAGTTATTAGAATATTGTGAAACTAAACTCCAACCAATTATTGCAAAACCTACCCCAGAACCAGCGGCTCTACTATTTAAAAGACGAGAAAATGAAATGCTTTGTTCAACTTATCCTAATATTATATCTTTGGATCCTAAAGTTTGTTTAATTAAACCCCAAATATATCAAACAGCAGATAATAATATAGTTGAATTAGAATATCCTGATTATCTTAGAGATTTAAAAGAATTTACTCACAATGATGGTGATGTTTATTATGGTAAATTAATGAATATTTACATTAATTTTGAATTTATAGCTGAGTGTTTGCAGGGGGTTGATGATGAAGGTGAATTATCTATTTTTGGGTTTTTAGAACAAATAACTACTGGGATAAATAAATCTTTAGGAAATGTAGTAAATCTAGAAGCCGTGATAACTGAAGATGTAATTGTTACAATAATTGATCAAAATGCAATTCCAGGTTTAGTTAAACCTCCAGAACCAACAATTAATTTATATGGTTCACTTATATCAGGATCTAATTCTACTTCTAATTTTGTTACTGATGTTAATTTTAAAACTGAAATAACCCCAGACCTTGCAACTCAAATTACTATTGGTGCAACAGCGGGGGGGAATGCTACTAAAAATTATGATGCAACGGCTTTTTCAAATTGGAATAAGGGACTAATTGATAGACAAAATCCTTCTTTTATTGATACTCCAGGAATAGATGAAACAAATGAAGGCACAGAAGAACAGGATGCTGCTTGGGATGCTGGTACACCAGTTGGTGATTTTACAAAAAAGATTAATATTCGAATAAGTGGTAATGAAGATCAAGAATCGGCTTATGAAGAAAATAAAAATGTTACATATAAAGGAATTCGTTTACCTAATGTAGAATATTCAACATTTCTTACAATTGCAAATGGAATAGATTATGGACAAAGGGTGATTAAATCTCTTCTTACACCCATTACTAGAGGACTTTCTTTATTAGACAGTATTTTTTATAATGTTGAAAAACAGTATTCAACTAATTTTCAATTATATATTGTAAGAGCATTTGGGGGAAAAGCAAATGTAGAAACAGATAATGGAAATACAAAATTAATTAAAGTTAAAACAAAAAACGCACTATACACTCAACTATCTGATGATTTTGTATCTCAAGGACATCAATCTTTTAAAGGATATGTAAATTTAAATAATCAAAAATTATTTAAAGAAAGAGGACAACCCTCTTCTCAAATTGGTTTTTTACCATTAAAATTAGGGTTTACAACTGAAGGAATCTCAGGAGTTAAAATTTATAATGGTTTTAAATCCCAAACATCTTTTTTACCCTATCAATATGATAAAGCAGTTAGATTTATAATTGATCAAGTTGATCATAAAATTGAAAATAATAATTGGACAACTAACTTAGGTTGCCTTTCTGTTCCCCTTTTTGATGAAAATTCGGTTTCTCCTTTTGAAAATAAACAACAAGTTGCTAGTGATGCAGATGGGAACCCACAATTACTTGTAGATAGAGGCCCTAATAATGCTTCTGGACCTTTAGATAGGGATGGAATATTAACTGATGATCCTTTAAAAATTATAGATAAAAGAGC
>VTLG01006175.1_pt1 | contig 20929 bp, 40 predicted proteins | sample 4694571 | NCBI WGS metagenome assembly VTLG01 (sample SAMN12604809, study PRJNA352737) | marine metagenome | biome: ENVO:00000447; feature: ENVO:00000209|ENVO:00000569|ENVO:01000036; material: ENVO:00002151; isolation source: viral sequences binned using virsorter ... | reverse complement strand
GGCGTGTACCAGTATCTGGCCATGGTCCGTAACTGCGTAGCGCCCAGTCTTCACTAATCTACTCATGGTGGAGGCGTTGGGTACTGCCCCCAAGTCCAGTCTGCCTTTCGTTCTGTTTCATCAAACTGTACCTTATTTATACCATAGTGAAATTATTTTGTCAAGGCCTTTTTAAATTCCTTTTTCTTTTTTTTGTGTTCCTGCCGCAATAACATAACCAAACGTATCCTCTTTCTTATCAGCTCTTGCTATTTCCAATATAACACTAGGTCTATCAGCAAAATCTTTATATTCGACAAAAACTTCTTTAACATAAAAAGGTAAAGGCATCGGAGTTCTCATGCATTTACCTAGTGATGTAAGTGCATACATTCTTGCCAGAGTTTCTTCTTCACTTATCGTGTCTGCTTTCAGAACCTTTAGAATAGCCTCTTCATCTCTACAAATAATAGCAGCGGTAACGTAATCCCCTTTTGACCACGCATAGTTTCTTGGCGGATTTTGTGATAAACTAGCCGTTGGCCACAGCAGACCTATCATCATCAATACCATCAGTAGGTATTTCATTTTCCTTTCTCCAATCTTGAACCGCTTCAGACAGAAAATCAAGATAGTCATGTTTATTTTTTATAAACTCTTGAACTGTGCCATCCTCGGTAACCACAAGAATAACCACTTGGTCTACAATCAGGCCAGTTCGCTCACCAAACATTTCTGCATAAGCGGCACCCTGTATATAATAGTTTTCGTTCCAATCATCTGTTCGCTCTCTTGTGGACGTTTTAAAGTCGATGATTGACAGTTTATCTTTGTAATCTGCGATACAATCAACTCGACCAGCAACTTGATACTTATCACTATATAGTCCAGCTTCTTGTGCGTATATGTTATTTATGTTGCAAAGTGCTTTTTCTCTCAACTCTCTAAACAGAGCATATGGAAGAAAATTCTTTTTGTGTTCTTCAAATTTCTGTGGCCAGTCAACGTGAACATTGTTCAAGTAGTCTTCACACATATGGTGAACTTTAGTGCCTCTTGCAGCTGCAGTTCTTGCAACATAATTAGCAACATCGGCACCTACACGTTTACGCCATTCCCACAACCCTTCCTTCTTTCGATTAGATAAGACTGTGGTGATTGAAGGGTAGTAACCCTTTGGTGTGACATAGAAACGCTTCTTGTTGATGGTCTTAGTTTTCAACTCTGGTATTTCTATCGACACATGATTAAATGACATCATATAAACTTTCTATCTCTCTTTTTCAAACTGTTACACTTGTTGTGGTATAATCGCGTTGGCTTGGAATGGTTTGCAAATTTGCAAACCTATCATAAAGCAATAAAACAGATTCAGATATAGACAGTGTTCTACCATTTACATCTAATTGTTCAGTTCTAGCAATATGGGAAACGCCCGTTGCATCTTGCAAAGGTATTGTTAAATATGTGGTGTAGGTATCAACTGCACCTATTGCTTCAACTGGATTAATTGACATCTCTCATCCTATTTACTAAACGTTCTGCCCTTTCACCAACTTGACGATACCAACGGCTATCAACCATTTCATCTGCTGCAACATCCCAATCTCTTGCATCCACTCCACGTTTCATTCCAGCAAATTTAGACAGTCTTGGGCGACCAAGATTGAACATCATATTTGCAATTATTTGTTGAGCTTCTTCTGGCAGATCGTCAAAGTCTGGGTAAAGGATGTTGCAGTCTCGCAAGACGCTTTTGATATCTTCATCGAAGGCCTCGGCAACTCTATCTTCGGATACAGAGGTTCCCACGGCCTGACCATTTTCGGGATCAGATTCAATAACAAGATGGCCGATACCAAAAGTAGGATAACCAAGATGGTCATTATAGATTTCGTAAACACATCCTTCATCAATTTTCAACTGCTCTCTAAGTTTATCTATATTCATATTTATTCTCCTTTAGGGGCCGGGGTCAATTGATATTCAGTAACGGATTGAACACTCTTTTCCCAATCAACAATTAAATTACCAACTGCCATAATTCTTTCATGGTCACATTCTTGTTCTGGAACGGAGTGATATAATCCAGCAGGCCACAATATCAGTTGACCTATTTGTGGTTTTACACTATATCCAGTATTTACATCTGGAAACACTAATGGAGCACAATCTTCACATGCTTTTATACAATAGGTAAAGCTCCATGCATGTGGCCAGTGTTGGTGTGGTTTACAAGTTTGTCCTTTGGTATAAATCAATCCCCATGAATCTTGCACTGTATAATCATATTGTCGAGGATCACCTTTCTCATTTGTCGCATTTGCAAGTGGCATAGTTTTAGCAAGACTGATTACTAGCTCACCTAATTTTTTAAAAGAACCATATTGTTGATCCATATCCCAACGTGTCATCAGACATTTAGCAGCAGTGCTTTGGTTAAGTCTATCGCCTGCATGTCTTATATCATTTTCCAATAATTGATTGAATGAGTCAACATTTGTTCCTTTAAGAGTCTTCACTTTTACAGGATATCTCATTATGAATTCAGGCCAACCCTCTTGAGTTGGTTTTATATAGATGTTATTCAAAATTCAAACCTAGCTTAATTTTATTGATCAGATAACTTCTTACAAATCCAGACCTGACAATATCTCCAAGATTAAATTCAGTGCAATTAAACTCTTCCATTTGCTCTAAAATTCTAAGGAAATCATGCAACCCATTTTTCTCATTCTGTTTCTGTAAATCTGTTTGATTAAAATCACCACAGAAAAGAATTTTAGAATCTTGACCTACTCTTGTAATAATCGTGTCGAGTTCATGAAAGTTTAAGTTCTGACACTCATCTACTATAATGATGCTGTTATCAAATGTCAACCCCCTTAGAAAAGAAGTTGACAAGAAAAATAAAGAACCTTGTGCCTTCAGTTTATCATATAGATTATTGAATGCCTGCTCATTTGGCATTTCAAACATAAATCGAACCATGTTCTGGTATGGAACTTGATACAATGCAGCTTTATCTTCCTCATCGCCTGGTAGAAAACCAATTTCTCTTGTTGGAATAAGAGAGCGAACCAGAATAACTTTATCTGCTTTACCCTTTAAATCGAGAACTTCTTTCAGAGCAAGATATAAAGATACAAATGTTTTTCCTGTTCCGGCAGAGCCAAATAAGAATTGGTTCTTATCCTTCTTCCATGTGTCGAATACAAGTTTCTGATTATCTGTTATAGGTTTAACATCAATAAGACTATCTAAACCTATTTCTTTGCTGACCTTTTTTGCCACTTTATCTCTTCTTATGTTTTTTATAAATGTTTTCTGCTTGAAGACGTTTGGTGCTCTTACCACTACCATACTTATCTGCCATAGGTGAGTCAGGATGTTTAGATGCAATGTTTTTCATCACATCGTTGAATCCAGAATCGTTCTTTGGACCAACCCCCATCAAATGGTCAGCAGATAGAGCTACTGGTTGAAATACTCTTTGAACATTATGGTCTTCCATATATTGATCATAATCTGACATGGGCATAGTTATATCATATTCTATCCCATTCTCTAAATTTAAAAATGTGTATGTCGGCATTAAAACTTAAACTCCAATTGAGGCCCACTACGGTTTTCATAATAATCAACTTGGGCCTTTAGTTCTTTTATTCTCACATACGAATTTTGCAAACTCTCTTGTAACTGCGAAACCTCTTTTTTTAAAATATCCACTTGATCAAAAACTGCTGTCACCCTTCGCTTTTCATGGTCATCTAACTTTAAGTGAAGTGAACGGTGTATTGAATTATTGAACATTGGCTCTTCCTCTCTAAGTCTCCGACTCATATAGTCCCAATAGGGCTCCCTGTCCATTAAACCACTCCGGTATTTGTCGTTTGGTCCATTTTGCAAACCTCGATTTCTCTAGTATATAGTAAGTCTGATATGCCATCACTGTATCATCACCTTTACAATATGGGGGCATACATTGAGGTGGATCAGTAAAATCACCATGCGTAATATTCTTAGGATTTTCCCAAAGAGAATGAATCAATCTTTTTGAAGCATGTTTCTTACCATATCGGTGAGTATATTCTTTCATTAAAGCATCGAAGTGAGCCCACAACCATTCATAGTTTGATGAATTAGTTCTCGCCCAAATAGTGCTTGGATGGTTTTTGTGAGCCATCTTATACAAACCTTTAGAGTCTCCAATATCATTACCATCAAGAACACGATGAGCAGTAGAGAGCATTTGTGCGCTCTCTAGTATCATCTTTACAACATGCTTGTCACACATCATCTGTGCGGCAATCTTAGGGTCACGGTCTAGGTAGAAGATATTCATTCCTCTAAACACTCCTTCACTTTCTCTACAAGATTGTCATAGGTGGCATAACAACCACCTGTCCATTCGCCGTCTTCAAACTCACGAATATCAAGATTACCAGCTGGTTTCACCTGTCCATCAATAGACAATTCACCATCTTCCATTAACGATATTTCAATATGTTTCATTTTTTCTCCCAACGATAAAAAATATGATCACCAATCTCTGTGGTTCTCGTCTTAGTCTTAGCCCAATCCGGTTCGACATAATCAGCATGATAATGTGTAGCACCATCTGTTATGTCAATGAACTTAACATCATTATGAAGGATTAGCCGAGAAAAGTCAAGTGCCGATTTGTAAACTTTTTCGTTTTTTGGTTTGTCTGACAATCCGTCACAGTACCAACTGAATTGACATTTATTTCTAATTGGGTATGATGTGTTGGGGTCTTTCCATGATTTTCTTGTGGGCCCTTGCGTTACAACTTCGCATATTGAATTAGGAAATCTATTGTCGTTCACTCTATTCAATACGACAGCAGATACGGCAAGTTTCCCTGCCGTCCCTTGATCCCGAGCTTCATAATACATATTAAGTGCCAGACATTCAACGTGATTTTCATGAACGTAATTTTGCGGCCCTGCATCTATAGGCGCAGATATTAAAAGAAGGCTGGCCAGAAGTTCTTTCATTCTTCTATTTAACTCCGTATTCTTTCATGAATGCCTTAGTCAACGGGCCCTGCATCTTGTATGCTTCGACTTCCCAAGGCTGTTTCTCGTATGCGGTTTTACCGTAGTTGCGATACTTACCGTCTTTACATTTCCACAACTGCTTGTAACCACCCCGAAACTTATCTTTCATCCGGCCGGTAGCACCCTGCCAAACATGAACCATCTCATGAATGATACACTCAATGAACTCTTCTTTAGGAACAGTCCGGCTCAAACGATGGTCGATCTCAATATGATAATCACGGTCATCATCACCACGATAACAAAACCCCTGAGCACCATCCTCAAAAGTCTTGGTGAATTTAACATTGATATCCAAAATACGATGGCGAGGCATCAACATGTCCATGCACCACCAAACGATCTCATCTGCCAGCTCACGGTCTTTTTTCAAACCACCAGTAATTTCAACACCAATCATCTGAACCTCTTGTTCATCATCACTATATACAGTATCGCATATGGGGCTGATATTGTCAAGAAAAAAATAACACACTAAGTTATTGATATTAAACGATTCCGAAAAAAAGTTTAGAATTGTGGTTCATGGCCCTCTATGATTTCAGTCGGTTCTCGCTGCATATAGTCCTCTGTCCAACCAAATGCCTCTCTTACCACATTTGCAGACAGGCCCTTGTATTTGCGGTGTAATCCCTTGTCCTTGGCAGCAACGATAATCTCTGCCTCTGATTGATGCAATCCCTCAAGGAGTTGAATAAACATATTCTCTCTTCGATTCTGTGTTAGTTTTGGATTACCACCCTTGATATAGTGATACAGTGTCCTCGCCTCATGAATAAGCATATTGTGTTCAGTCCCTTCGGGAGCTTCATTCACAGTATATGGAACATCGCCCTCTGGCAATTCCCATTCAATCCTCGGATCAAAGGATGATTTGAGAACCATCCTTAACGCATCTGTGTTGTGTTGTCGTAACAGTTCAATCTTCTTTGCTTTGGTCTTCGCCTTCGCAACCTTGTCCAAAATTTCGGACATTAGTGGTGTATATGGCATATCAAAAATCTCCTATGCTATTCATCAGCTCTTGCAGCCGGTTCTTTATAAAGTAATTTAGTAGTTTGCTACGGTCACCTTCTGGAGCTTCTTGGTACGTTTGTAAACACTCCATGAATAACTCATTGGGCGATTCTGACAGGTCGATCAATTTCTTGTTTCTTTGATAATTTCTTTTTGTCTCATCATCCGGTAACATCTGTTCACACATGGGGCCAGCCCACTCTGCAATCTTTTTCTTGCTGAGAGGTTTCTGTCTCAATCCATCAACAAACGTATTATCGGGAGACAGAACATTTGGAACACCATCGCCAGTATCACCTTTTAGAATATGTTCGTATAGATATTCATTGGGGTCAATTCCGTTAACGAACTTTTTAGTGATCGGACTATATTGTGTCACATTTTTGTATTTTTGTAACTGCACAAAATCTTTGTCACCAGATAGAATCAGTGTCTTACCGTTATCAAACTCCAACTCATGGCACAGCGCAGCGATAATATCGTCAGCTTCGGCACCATATACCTCTAAAACTTTATATGGAAAATTATCCTTGATCTCTTCTTTCATCATATTGAGGAAATCAAAGATATCGTTCCAATCATGGCCAGATGTGTCTCTGGTTTTTTTACGTCCGGCTTTATACTCTGGATAGTAATCCCGCCGCCAGTAGTGTTTTGAATCATAGCAGATAACTAACTCACCATACTCTTCACCAAACATCTGACGATACATACGAAGAGAGTTGAGTATCATGTGTCGAACCATACCCGGCTCTACACTATCTCTCTTGGTTATGTTTAAGTGCATCATTACACTTGCCAGACTAATCTGGTTCATATCAACTAGAATCATTATTTTCTCTCAATCTCTCCTCAGCCTCTTTGACTGAATTAGGGAACTTTTCAAGCACCACACTTTTTCTAACAGTATTGAAACTGACAGTAATACGTTTGTCGGTTTTGTTTTCAAAAGTGTGGTGGTCAACCCAACTTGGAAATATTACCATAGAGCCACTGGAACACGGCATAGTTATTGTTTTGCCCTCTGGAAATGTGAAGATGAGCGGCGCACTGTCCTTATCAGCATATGGATAATATGCACCGCTCACCACACTGCCCTCCCTGTCATCCCACGACTCGACATGACGATGCCGGCCAACCTTGTGACCTTGACCTAAGATATTAAACCAGCTGGCTGATATCACTGACGGCTCCAACTTCTCATGTGGTCGGATATACTCATTGATGCATTCTTGAATTTTTACCATCAAAGGTTTGAGTTCTTCCTTAAACAGAAATTCTCTGTCAATCTCATAACTGCTCAGTCCAGAGACTAAGTGATAATTACCTGTCATTGAATTGTCAATGACTTCAAGGCAAGTATCATTATACGCACTTAGATTAAAATTGTCAATCCACATTATACTTTAAAATGAGCATTAAAGCTCATGCTCCTACGTTCACCTTCACTATAGAAAGGGTATACAAAATGTTTGAGATAGGACGGGAACATCAATATCTTGCCAACCTGTGGCTTGAACTTGAATGTGTCACTTCTCATATCTTGGTTCTCACCAAACATAAACTCAATAAACCCATTCGTTGGATAGTGGTCTGTCATCTCTGTTCGCCACTCATCTTCCATATTTGGTGGCAACTTCAAATATAAAACTGCTGACAAATCGCCACTATGATGGTGGTACGGATTATACTCTCCGGCATACTGACTAACAATCCAACTATGTGTTAAATGAATATTGTCCACCGTAGGCTTTGTATCCTTGCCCGCAATCTTATACCAGTAATACGCTCTGTTCTTTTTGATGATATAGTTTAAATAGTCCACACAGGCTTCACGCATCACCTTAAAAAGTAAATCTCTATCTTCTGCTGTACGAACAGGAATTTGCACTTCTTTACTGACCTTGCCGACAAGTTTATGTGACCAATCATATTGGACACTTTTTTTCTCATCGTTTAGTACCTCATCACCGACACTGTTAACAACGTCGATAAACTTTTGGGGGATGTTTGACTCCATGATTGTTGGGCTAAAAACCTCATGAAACCTTGGGTGGTTCTGGTTCCTCTTCGCCATTATCAAATCCTTCAATTACTTTTATTAACTTTTCTTCATCCAGGCCGGTTGTCAGTTCGTTTCGACCTTCTTCCTTTTCTGCCTTGGTAAAGGCTGACATTACTTTTGCCATAGGATGGACGTAATCAAAATCTCGGTACAAAGCTGCCCTGACTGATTCAATAATAAATCCCATGTCTCGTAAAAAATTTTCATCTTGAACATCAAAGCCATTCTCACTGATAGAGTGTATCATTTGAACCATAACTGCTTCTGTAAGATTGTCACAGAACATTATGTTCTCTTGTAACTCTACGATATCATCTTCGGGTATCTTTACCTCTTTTTTTGACTTTGCCTTCCACGGCCCTTTTATTACGTTTCCGTCTTCTTTTGGTCTTTTGCACATCGGCATTTTCTACTCCATTATCGTCGTTGTACATTTCTTGCGTATAAACTGTTCCCAACATTGGATAATAAGTTCCAACATCAAACTTTGGTTCGCCTTTTTTGGGGCCATACCAATAGTATGCTTGAGCTATACATCGGTTTCTTATTTTCTTTTCTTGGTGTTCACCATAAAAAAGATCAACCCAATCACCAGTTCTTAGATATGTCTTCATATGTTTAACATACCCCTCATGATCAAGCATCCTAGCATATGCTCCTTTAACTCCTGCTTTGTGCGATCTACGTTCAGCATTGGCAAGGTCTTTCTGTGTTTTGATCCACTGTTTTACCTTTTTGGGATTGATAGGATAATCATCAGGCAAGTCACGCAAACTTTCATGAATACTTGATTGACCATAATCTGGATTTTTGGCCGCACGAGCTTCTCTTGCCTTTGCAAGACGTTCTGCAGCTGCAGCCTTTTGCTCCTCTGTCATGGGTTTCCGGCGTTTGCGTTTTTTAGGTTCCTTCCACCCACTGTTATCAGTTTTAGCCGTTATCTTTTTTGCCATCGAGCTATTTATCCTTGTTTCAGATACCAAGCAACCAAACCATTCAGAAGAATGGCAACTCCAACTGCATTGACTACAATCAATGCACGGTCATTCCACATAACTGAAACAACCAACCACCCAGCAATGCCTGCACATTGTACTAGAACATTCCAAGGGTATAGATTATTAGCAGCAAGAACCATGCCGATAATAAGAACAATTGAGCTTACCCACTTGATATACCAATCAGTAGTGTGCAAAGGCGTTACTGTCTTAGTCGGTATTTCGTGTGCCTTCAAATCTATTGTCTTTTCTTCAGTTTCTTCAGTAGCCATGCTCTTGCATTCTCTTTTCTAAGGCTTTTTGTGCCCTTCTGCGACCAGCAGCTTTCGCTAATCTTTTTTTCTCACCCTTTGAACGATAATACTCTCGTTCTCTCATCTCCGTATAAAAACCGTCTTGTTGCAATTTCTTTTTTAGGACACGCAATGCCCCATCAACGTTATTATTACGAACTTCAACTCGCACTTAATTTCTCCTCATGGTAGCAACCTCTGTTGCTTGTTTTTTGCCTCGCACTGGCACTGCATTAGATTTGTGCATCTGTGCAATACCAATAATTTCGGTTCCGGTATAAACGTTCTCCTCTTTCTTAGCCATAGACGGATCGTAGAAGCATTGGTCGGAGCGAGAGGATTTGAACCTCTGACCCTCTGCTCCCAAAGCAGATGCGCTACCAGACTGCGCTACGCTCCGATTGGTGCTCTCGACAGGACTCGAACCTGTGACCCACGGTTTAGAAGACCGTTGCTCTGATCCTACTGAGCTACGAGAGCCTATTCCCATCTTTTTTAAGAACTTTGCATGTTCCTTCTCAGCAGCAATCTGACTTTGAGTCTTCTTGCCTTTCTTGCGTTTGCGTGTATTCGTTGTTGTATAATACACAGGCAACATATGCATACCGCTCATTTTCTACTCCAATATGGGCGACAAGGTGCAACCGATATAGGTCAAGTCAACACCCCACCCATCAGCTAACATAGATTGAACACTCTCCAATCCTCTGTCTCTGATTGTATCTTCCCAAGTATCGACAAATTGTTTACACTCTAATTGAGTGTCAAAGTGTCTAGACAGGACATGCACTTTTGCTGGTAACTCCTCACCAAATGGATCAGTCACAGTAAATGCAAGAAGAAGCATAAAGGTTTTAATCATTTTTCATAATCTTCCAGTTGTTATCAATGTAACATACGGTTACTTTTGAGTCAAGGCCCTTTCTAGCTTTTCTGCAATCACCCTCTTGGTAATAGCCGCCCCACTCAAAATTATTACGCATTTCAGCAAGACGTTTTTGATTTTCAGCCGGACGCTCCACAAACAGGTACTTATTAGTTTCCGTTTTACATCCAATTACTTTACATGCGATAGGACTAATAAGACCTGTAAGTAAAGTCAACGGCTCAAAGGCTTGGCTTTGACTTGGGATCAATAAGAGACAACTCACGCTTGCGGCGATCATCATCTTCCTGCTTTTGCTTTTCAGCATTTTCGTCCAGCTCCTTCCAAGCTTTGGTTGCTCTCAACTTATTGAACAACATTTCATCCTTACGAATACGGTTGGTAAGAATCTTTCTTGCCTCTGCATCAGAATACTCTAACAAAACAAAGGCACGATATTGCGTCCCATGTGGAACGACCTCAACCTCTGCCATGTGATAACCGGACACATCAGTATCAGCAGTGATGTTCTTCACCGCACGTTCAAACTCTGAAATTACGGATGCATCAAGATCACCAGAGCCGACTTTCGCCTTGAACTGTTTTGCCTGACTACGCATCCTTGAGTTAATACGATCTGCAAGAACAACTTTTGCATTCAACACAGCCGCATCAACCGAAAACTGTAGATCAGGCGTGACAGCAGTTCCAGCAGAAAAGATATTACTAGTATCCTCTGGTTGTTTCTTAAACCAATCTGGAATATTGTTAATCTGTTCTTGAACACGATCACGTTTATATTCATAAGTTACATTAACTTGTTCTGTGGTGCCAGGCATTGCCTTATCTTGAGTTGCCGAACATGCCGACAACGCAAAAACACTCACTGCACCCAATAGTGCAATTTTACTTGGAGACTTCATTCTTTGGCTCCTCTTTCATAAGATTATCGCCCATCTTTACGATATCTGTACCAATACCTTTTACAGTATTACCACATCCACTAAGAGCAATACAAATCGCTACTAGCCCAATTGCCAACACGATTGTTTTCGACAACACTTTGAACATGTCTTTACTAAACACATACATTTTAACCTCACTTGACGTTCATAAGAGTCTCTACAGCTGTATCACGAACACCCGACTCAATAAAAGCGCTCTTGATATAAGGGACTAAATCTGGAAAATATGTTGCTACCAGAAAACCCAATGAAAAATATATCACAAACCTCACTGACAAATCTCCTTCCAAGCTGCCTGTTCACGGCCGTCAATCCATACAGTCATCCATATTTCTCTACAAATAGGATAGATATCTGGTAAAACAATGGGGTTCCATGATGCCATTGGAGGCACCGGCATTGGCATGGGGGCTGGTTGAACTGGAACCGTTGGAGCTGCATTTGGTGCAGGCGGTTCTACCTTATCACCTGTGATATCAGTCATCCCTACTCTACACTTTTGTTCCATAGTTTTTTTCAATTTTTCTGGAACAGTGGTACGAAGGATGCTTTCTTTTGCAGAAAGTTCAGCGCTTTTGCAGGCATCATTTTCTGACGTATCTGGGCCAAACACATAGGTTCCAGAAGTTGGATGCCATTTGCCATTAATTTTAACGTCCATGTTAACGACACACTTTCTAGTGTCATCAACATATGGATATGTTTTCTTGTCGTAATTTTGTGATTTAGATATGACGCCTTCAAAAGAAGTGTCAACATCAGTTGTGTATTTACACTCACTAGCGGCTGCGACTCCCGATAGGAGGCACAAAGCCGGTATCATAATATATTTCATTTTAACCTACGGTGTTATTACCTTACCATCAAAGCCCTAGCAGCAGAAACCTGACCAAACCGATAGCGACCACCGCCATAGTGGCCACGCCTGAATTGTCCACGACCAATTTCATAGGCCTGCCTTTCAACAGCACGTTGATAATCACGATCCCGATCTGCAACACCACGATTACAGGCCGCACGAGCGCCTGGATTGCGATAAAGACCGCATCTCGACGCACCAACAACCGGAGCAGGAATATAACCGCCATGCGTGTGTGTGTGCGTAGGCGGGATAGGACGCTGCAACTGTTGTCCTAACAGAACACCACCAACAGCACCAACTGCTGTCGCAATGGTGTTACCCGTTCCTCTACCGAATTGATTACCGATAAATCCACCAGCAACTCCACCTAAAATTGGGCCCAACGGGAAATCGTTGGCTTTTGCTGGAATTGCAGCGGTCATCATTGTTGCGGCCACTGCCGCAATTGCGAGTGTCTTTCTCATACTACTCTCCATATGTCCGTTTGAGATAATCCTTGGCATAATCACCAGCCATGGTTGACCGAAAATTTTTATCTGCGGCAGCAGCGACCTCATCAAAGTCATACTCATCACCACCGAAGGCGTATCCATTACAGAACTCTTCGATATCCATCATGTAATTTTTCATCTTGCTCATAAGAACCTCTCTTTCATCATACCTAAAGCTAACATACCCGGCAGGGTGTGTCAAGCATTATTTTCACATTTTTTTACGATTTCTGAGATAGGAATAAGTTCCTTATTTCCATCCTTGTCCTCGGCCATGCGAATAAATCCCTCTTTTTCGAGATTGATCAACATGTGCTCAATGACATTTTCTAAGATTTCGTGCTTTGCAAGATACCTTCCCCAGAGGTAGGTCGCTCCCATAGCCATACCAGCTAATAGCGTGTGTGTCATAATGTCCATCTAAATCTCCATACTCTTTAACTCTATTACTTAGTATAAGCGAAAAGGAAAGCAATGTCAAGCATTTTTTTCAACTTTTTTCACCGCCCACCTAAAAAATGCATAGGTTGCAAGAGTGTTAAAAATCAGGGTATACATAGGTAATATTGTTCCAGTGAGTCTGTCCTCTGAAAATGTGCCTATGATTGCATACACTAAAATTGCAAGGACATAAGATAAAAATGGCACACTACATAATAATAACATTATTTCCTCATATTTGCAAGTGGATTGTTCAGAGCCTTCTTGATCTTGTCACTTGTTTCTTTCTCAAGTGTCTTCATCTTATTAGTTAGGCTATCATCTAAACTATCCATTCTGTTCGTTATACGTTCTCTCAACACATCATTCCTGTCATTTTCTTTGTCAATCATCTTACGAGTCGAATCTTGTATACCTTTGACTCTTCGCTCAATACTCTCTACCAATCTCTCTGTACGAACAATTTCACCCTTCAAATCGTTCTTAATTGTTCTGGCCTCATCCCTTGTCTGGATTGCAGAATCTTCAATTACCTTTTCGATCTTCTGTAATGCATCCATATCTGCTCTTAAAACAGATAATCTCTTGTCAAATCCTGACAAGTCTGGCGCTGTGTATGCTTCTATCTTTTCCTTCATATCCATGTAGTCTTTCCAGAACTCAAAACTTGCGTAAAGACCGCCGCCGAGGGTACTCAATGCTGTAAGAATAACGAATATCTTTCCACCTCGAAACTTGACCCCGGCAAACTCAACTTCTGTTTTGCCGTCGTCTGACATTTTATCTTCTCCTTCTTGGGCCGATGGAAGAAACTCTTTGCTTCCATTCCTTGTATTGTTTTTCGTCCTTTGGGTTTTTAATTATTATTTTTGGTTCCTTAATTTTCGTACCAACCCACACTCCTACACAATATGAAACAATTATCGAACCAAAAAATATAAATCCCACCATACTCATTTGTATTGGCTTTCGACTAACGCATTGTGGGCTGCGTTACTTCCACCAATCATAAAATATGCAGCTGCATTGTTGTCACTTATCTGTGCGTCTGGAATTTTTGAATCATCAAAAAATCCTGCTGTATCGGGCAACTGTGTCTGATTAGCAAAAAAACTTTTGGTGTTACCAAGGACTTGCATTACTACCAAAGTTTTGATTTGGTTGCTGTCATCGTATCTGCCCTTATCTCCCATTTTCTTTACTATCTTACTAGCAGCTTTTTGTTTTGCTTCCTGTTTCTTCTCTGTCTTTGTTTTTGGTTTCTCTTGTTTCTTTTCAACCTTTGCCTTCGCAGTAGGTTTTGGTTCTGGTTTTGATTCTGCTACCTCTACCTCTTCTGTTTCCTCTGGTTCATCTACACTAGTAGATTCACTCTCTGGTTCTTCTTTTGTTTCGGATACTTTTGTTTCGGGCTCTGGTTTTGATTCTTCGGTTTTTCCGATTGGTTCACTGGTTGCACCTTCCGATCCTTCCTTTGAGGATTCGGCAGATTCCACAGGTTGATTGGCGGCCATATTGTCATTGATATCATTTTGCATCTCCGTTTCTATCTCTACCTCTACCGTCTGTTCTGACGTTTGGACTTCTACCGGCGGTGGCGCTGGCATATCCATTTGCACTGTCAATTGAGGCATTTCTATTTCTGTCTGTATTTCCATTTCTACTGACTCAAATGTTGGCCCAGTGTTTTCTGGTTCTGGTGAACTAATTGGTTCAATAGTAACTTCACCCATATCATTTTGAGTGATGTTGTTGTTGTCGAATAAATCTTCGGCTACGTTGATTGTTTCTTGGTCAAATATTCCCAACGCAACAAACTCTTCAACGGTTGTTATTGTTTGAGTCACAATAGTACTAACCACGTTAAACAATACGTTTACTGTAACATCGTCAAATACTGGGCCAATGGCTGCATTAAAGTTCTTACCAGCCACCTCAACTATGATCGAAGTAAGACCACCAGAAAAATTAAATCCACCTGTATATGTCTGGAACCCTGACGCCACACCAGCAGCAGACAATGTGTCATTCCCTGTAAACGTAGTGGTTGTACCATCTAGTCCTCTGATTGACATGGTGATGGAATCTGCATCATCTTGCTTGTGAACTTTAATAGTATAGTTAGTTTTACCACCTCTGTCAAAGTTAAAGCTTGACAAGTTAATAGTTTGTCTATAAGTCGCACTGGTATTTGGTACACCAAGTGTTGATGTAAAACTACCAGTGCCAGTTATTTGGGCACATTTGTCTGTTCCTAAATCTCCACAAGTCGCTCCACTCCTAATGCTGCCTGGCCCTTGGCCGCCCCAATCTTGGTTCATGTCTCCTTCTTTGCTACCAGAAACATGACCACCGCCTGTCTCTAACAAATTGGTTGTGTCTTCGTTAGTAACAGTCGTTTCAGTTGTTTCTGTTGTTGTGGTAGTAGTGGTGGTTGTGCCGGTGGCATCTGTCTCTATTGTTTCTGTCACAGTTTCAGTTGACGACTCAAAAACGCCTGGCGTACAAAGTCCAGTTACACCAGATGGGCAGTTTGTACCATCTGCTTCCTGAGCACTAGAAGAGGAAGGGTATGCCAAGGCATGTAGGAATACCAATAAAGCAGCCAGCACCAAGTAACCCGACACCCAGAATCGTGACAGGAGCTCTGTAGTCTTCGACTTCATGCTCAGCAGAGTCCTCATAATCGTCATCAATTTCATCGTAGTCACTTACTAGTCGTAACTGTCGTCCGTCTTCCACGGATCGTTCTCGTTCTGTATCGTGTAATCGTGATTCGTCCTCTCTTCCACCGGCATCACTTTGTTTTTTTTTATGTCTGCCATGAGTAAAGAGCCAGAGGGAATATCTTCTGGATTTTCTTCCCATCCCTTTTGGGCTTCTGCGCCTATTTTCCCTTTATACGGGCATGGTGTTCCTGCCATGATCATCGCATCAAAAATTCGTGCGTCCTGGCATAGTGCTGCAACAGCAGCCACTTTCATCCCCATACCAAATAGGGAACGAGATAACTTTAGTCTCTCGCAGTTCTCATCCGTAACCGTTACACCGGAAGCTATACCTAATATTTGTGTTTGAACACCAGCACTAAACGCTGACTTACATACATCACTGTTGTTCACAACAATTGATGGTGCGTTTGCAGTAGGTGGTGCTTTATCTGTTACGACTGTTGAACTGACTGTATTGGTTTCAGCAAAAGCATTTGCACTGAATAAACTCACGGCACATATAACTAAAAGGTATCGTAGTTTTTTCATGTTTCTTCCTCTTTTTAATCCAATAACTGGTCGATGTCCAATTCCTTTGCTACTCTATTATGCAAACTTACAAAATAGTCTGCGTCTACTAATACTAATGGCTTCGTATTATTACGTTTTAACACAACTATTGGTTCATATTTACCAGCGTTTTCTTTCGCTTGCTCGTATGATTTCCATATATTTATGGATTCTTGGTTCTTACATTCAATAGAATATGGAAATTTTTCTCTTGCTGCACGAGCCATGATGAGGTCTTCCCCACCAGCTCCCATAGATCGACTTTCAATGTCTTCTGGATGCACACTTAATTTTTCAATGAGAAGATCACGAAACCATTGTTGAAGTCTTCTACCTTTTGCTTTAGCGCTCTGTGTTTTCATTTTTCTCATGCATGAAGTCATTATGAAGATTCATCTGTACTCTTACCTTTTCTTTATACATGACAATGCCACCGTAAAAACCTAAAAACACTAACAATGTAACCCAGACATATCTATTAATCTTCCTCATCATCCCATTCAATTTCATCTTCTAATTCTTCATCTAATTCTTCGCCGCAGAATGGACAAAAACAAACACGATAATATCTCTCATCTAAACTGTGTTTTATTTGAAACTCAGCTTCACATGACTCACATACAATTAATTTCACTGGATTTCACAAAAGCCTGCTGCACACGCAAGTTCTTGTGCGCCAATAGTCATATCGGTCTGTTCATACTCTGCCAATTTATTCCACTCCACAACTTCAGGCATTTTATCAAGAAGGACTTCATACTCTTCTTTTGTGCAATCTTGATAAGGTGCTTGTTTATATGTATGTTCCGAAAATGGAAGGAAGCTAACACCAGACATATAGTTAAAGTTTTCATATACCCATGCACCAACCTCAAGCCACTCATTCTCCTTTACCGAAATGGTTACAGATGGTTTATGCTCACACCAACACTCTTGATATGTTTTCCAGAGTTCCAGTTGTTCAATAGCAGACATATCTGTGCGAAACACAGCACCATTGTCAACTTTCATAGGAAATGAAAATACAGATGTGTGGCTTGGATTCATTGCATCGTCCTCTACAGGGAATCCAGCGTCAACCATCATTTTTGTAAGGGGGTCTTTTTTGTCACCACGCACTGTGCGAATATAGTAAGGATTATGCCTTGCATGAATACCAGATGCCGCATCAGTCAACTGGCTGACCGTGCCAGACGGTTTGACGCATGTTACAGCGACACTTTGATTAATACCTAACTTCTCTGCAAACTCTTTGTTTGTCTTTACTGCCATGGACTTCAAGTCTTTCAATACTGCCGGAAGAGAACCATGCGGGCCTTTGCCGTTTGTAACTTTACAGTCCATAATACCAGTAAGAGAGACTCCTAAAAGTCTCTCCTCTTCGCAATTCTTTCTCCATGCTTTAGACACATACTTGAAGTTTACAAGTGTGGATTGGAATGTGCCAAGAATCGTTGCAAGCCTAACCTTCTCCAAAAGAGACTCCCGTGTGTCAGACGCACGAACCACAACCTCTGATAGATTACAGAACTCACGATTGCGTAATATGATTTCAGAACAGGGATTTGTACCAAACTCATAGTCAGTTGTGTTTCTTCGTCCATTTTTGGACGCCATCCATACAGCAGACTCACGATTGAAGATACCACGTTCACCCGACTTGGAATCATAAAGAGCCTTCCACTCATTCATAAAAATACCCATATCTGGCTTTTCAGAGTATGCAGCAGAGTTATTTGCCAATGCTCGTTGTGCATTTTCATTCCACCATTGGCCAGACTTTGCATCACGCATACGATCATCAGATAGATTTGATAGACTAATCAATGCAGAACGGCGAACACCACCAACTACAACAACTTCTGCAATCTTACAGACAACATCGTGTGCTTCAATAGAAGACAATTTACGGCCGGGAGCGTTTTTGAAAATATTTACGGTAAAATTAAATAGAGACTCGAGCGGTTCTGGGCCACTAGCTCGTCCACCAAACGTTTTAAGAGGCGCACCAGCGGGTCTTACCTTCGATAAATCCCAGCGAGGTATCTGTCCAATATACAACATGCCAATAAGTTCTTTGAGTGCCTTTGCCCAGCCTAACTTGGAATCAGCAACCGTGATTGTAGTGTCTGTCATATGAAACTCATCAGCAATTGTTGGTAACTGTGAGACATACTGACGCTCTACCGAGAACCCAACACCAGTGCCATTCATAAGAACATAGAGAATTTCGTCAAATGCCTGTGGACGATCTACTGCAACATAGGAACAATTATACCCTGCGATATTTTCTCTCTTGAGTGCTTCACCAGCCGTCATGATACAACGCATTGACGGCATAACACGCAAACCAAGAACTGCTTGTTCTAACTCATCTCGTAACTTTTTTGTAAGGGTAAAATCAACTGTGTCTTTAAGATGTTCTGTGAAAAAATCAAAATATCTAGCAACTGTTTCGTCCCACGATTCTCGTCTTTCTTTTTCTGGCAACCAACGTGAATATCTGGATAGGTGAATAAATTCTTGGTATGTTGTGGGTAGATAGTTGTTAGGCATTTATTTTTCTCCATTCTGCGAACCTTAGACTAGCGGATGCTGTCTGAAAGGTATTGTTTGTTATAATTTGTTGTATATCTTTCTTGCTGTAACCAGCAAGTATCATGTCGTTAATATCTTTTTCTTTCATCGTGTCAGGCCAGATCACAATCTTTCTTCCCTGACTTATGGTCTTTTCAATCTGTTTACAGATTTCTTTATTTCTTGGTTCATTGTCAAAGATAATTGTCAACTCACCGTTCTGCATAAGTCTGCCACCAATCGACAAAGGCTTTGAGAAATCAGCTCCTGCAACTGCAATGCAGTTATCAATGAACATACTATCTATCGGGCCTTCAACAACGCAGATTTGTTTATCTTTATCCACTCTGTCTAACCCATAAATTTTGTCAGTATCCTCGTCTAACTTGATGGTAATATACTTGGGAATTTCTTTCCCAAATGCCCTACCTTGATATGCGAATATTTCTCCTTCCTCATTTCTAAATGGAATTATTAGCCTTGGATGATCATCATTCAAGGATGGAAATTTGTTTTCAATTAACGTGTTGGTGAATTTATAAAATGACTCACATAAGTATAAATCGCTGGCAAGGAAATACTCCGGTATCTCTCTCGCTTCAACCAATCTTCTCGCCGGGTGGGTTTCGGCCAGTTCCGAAATGGATCGAAGTGATTTAAATATATTTTTTTGAAAAACTGGCGCATCAAACTTGAACTCCGGCTGTGGACTACTTTTTGTTTCGACACCTTTGCGATATCGTTCTAGTATATAGTCATCGTAAGTTTTTGAGTCTACATGTTTGATAAGATTGCCTAACGATGCACCTACTCCACAATTATGACATTTGTAGAATAGATCATTCTTCTTACGAAACACATATCCTCTGGCCTTTGTGCGAGACTTCTGTGAGTCTCCACAATATGGACAACGAAAGTTCCAAAGATTATCCCCCTTCTTTTTGAAAAGGGGGAGCATTGGGCTAATTAAATTTAGATATTTGTGATCAATATACGACATTTACACATTATTGCATAACTACAATAAAATGTCAAGTTACCTGTATAAATTTGTTTAAGATAAATCCTGCTACAATGGACGCACCAATAAGAACGTGTCTCCATTTTTCTAGGACACCAACCCTGTCCTTCAACTCATCACGAATTTTTTGGATTTCTTTATTTTGTTCTGCATGTTGTGATGCAGCCGCAGTCATAATTTCTTTGGTATTTGTGGTGATACGAGAATGCAACTCATCTATTTTTGTTGTCAACTCATTACGTCTAATTTCTATTTGTTGCTCAGCGTCAAATATTGCTTCTTCTTGTCTGGTTAGTTTTTCTTCATGCACCGCTAGCATACGGTTGATTGAATTGGAAACATCAGTCAACTTCTCAATTGCAACGTCTAGTCTGTCATGAATTTTTGCTTGGTCTTCTAACTCTTTTTTGAGAAGTTTAACCTCTGTTTCCAACTCAGCCATAGTTAGTCTTTCTTAACGATTGAGATTACACCCCAAACAATAGCAGCGTATGCTAACCACTTTACAAAGGGGCCACCTAATACTATGAGTGCGCCTAACACGATGAGACTTGCGCCTGACCATGAGGACATCTCTTTTACTCTATCTTTTAACCAACTCATTTGAATCTCCTTATATGTCTTTGTCATCAAGTTTCGTTATAGTCTGATTATTACTAGAACAATACGACTTAAATGCCGTTCGATTTGATTGAATGGTTGAATCTGCTTCCCACGCATCTCTGTCATCTTTGGTGTTGAACACTCTACTTTTAGTTAATGTTAAGTTATCTTCTGAAAACACTGTGCCAAAGCTAATGCATTTACCAGTATCTTCATAAGTTTCTTTTATATACGTCTTAACATTATCTGGTGTATCAAAAAATAATGTATCAGCATTTTCTCTTACGATTTTGTATGATTTTAACCAAGCCATAACTTGCTCCTATTTTAGATCATTCATATGAAGATTTTCCAAATGTTTCACCCGTTGTTCCAAGTCAGTTATCT
>VTLG01004453.1_pt1 | contig 20930 bp, 25 predicted proteins | sample 4694571 | NCBI WGS metagenome assembly VTLG01 (sample SAMN12604809, study PRJNA352737) | marine metagenome | biome: ENVO:00000447; feature: ENVO:00000209|ENVO:00000569|ENVO:01000036; material: ENVO:00002151; isolation source: viral sequences binned using virsorter ... | reverse complement strand
GTTGTTTATAAATTTTTACAAGACAAGATTGATAAAGAAGTGTATGATGAAGCATTGAAACGAGATCAAGAAAACTGGAATAGAGCAATTCAAAACCGATTACAAGGTAGAGCACTTTCTAGGATTCTTAATTCAATTAAAAAGAAAAATGAGTGATTCTAAGAAACTAAAAAAATTAAGAGAGATAAGACGTAAAGATTTAGAAAAAAATCTTTTAGATATAGAGTTAAAAGGTTATGACCATTATGTTTTTATTAATGAACGCAACAAAGCAGAAGTTGTTTCAAAACAAGGTGGGTGGGTTTCAGAACACATTCGTACGGCAATTTTAAAATTTAATTATGAGATTGATAAGACTGACGGAATGTTAGTTAAAGATTTTGAAAAAAAATATCTTAACGAATACGAAAAAACTTTTTCAAAGGATTCTTAGGTTTTACCTTTCTCATTTCTGCTACAACACGATTAGCTTCTAGTTCTATAAGTCTGTTCAGTAAAGATGCCATAAAAATATCTTGGTCAAACTTCTTTCTAATAATATGAGTGCAATATCTTTTCAATCCATCTAAATCATTAGTCCTCATAATTTCCCTGCATTGCATTTCAACTTCTAATTCCATTTCTGGAGGTGCTGGCTCTATATCAATGTTGAGAAATTTAGTGATTTTCATGCTGGAGGAAAAAGTTGTTTTTCTAAAATTGCAACTGCTTTATCATCGAGCGTATTTGTAGTCTGTTTTGCGATTGATTTTAATAAATCTACGACCAATCTTTTAACAGCAGTTGTTGTTAAAAAGGTCATTAAAATTGGTTTTAGGATCTTATACATGAAAAAAATATGTGTTACTTTCCAAACATAGCTAAAATGCTAGTATTAGACAAGAATCTTTACTTTTATGGCTGAAGAGAAAGAAGAAAAAGAAGGTATTGAATGGGGTGAACTCTTTGGTCACGCTATTCGATTTCTGATTTTGACTTGGAGTTTATCAATGATGACTTTGGGGTACATGGGCAAGGTAAGGATTGATGGAGCGTTCACGGCTGGACTCGTAAGTGGGGTACTAGGTTCGTACGGCATTTCTGTGGGAAATAAGAAAAGTGGCACAGGTAACAACAATGGCCCTAAAATAATAGATAATAGTAAAAACAAAGTAGGTATTAAATGAAAAGACTACTACCTTTTATCTTTCTTGTATCCGCACCAGCTTATGCGGACATGAATCATTCCATATCATCTAGTGTAAAGTTTGAGTCTCTTTCAGCAGCTAGTACGGCTGATAAAATTGGCTCGTCATATAGCATTAGCGGAAATAATGTTACAACTGTAGATTCAAACTCAGCAGCCACATTAGGCGGTTTCGGATCTGTGACTAATGGCGTACCAGCAGTAACCTTCCCCTCTGCTACGCAAGCGACCAGTGGCGAAGCGTTCAGCTTTTCTACTAGCTATTTAGAAGGAGATGCCACACCAGGTAGTGCAGTTACAGTAGGCACTGTGCCAAACTTTTCAGACTTAACATCTACAAGTGCAGGAAGTGTAGGAACAGCAGCAGTAGCACTAGATAATCACAATATTACAATGACACCAGGAACAGGAACAGGTATCGTAATGACAGGTCAGTTTGTCGTTGATCTCACTATCGAATGAGGAGGCTTCTTCTTCTTGGCTTTGTTATATCTGCTCCTTGTTACGCTGTGCCAGTTATACCTAATTTTACGCAGGGTAGTTCCACCAGCCGAACCGAAACTACCACAAATATTACAGAGACTATACGAACAACAGAATATAATTCTGGGTTTCTCTACTCCGTCACAGGATCAGGGATTCAGCATGACGGATCTTCTATTACTCCACCACCTACCTCAGTTAGTGAAACAATAAACGGAACTACGCATACATGGCAGGGATTAAATCTAGATCAAAGACCAAACTGGACTCAATCAAATGTGGGAGATGCTTTTCAATTTACAGAAGTTTATCAAGCACCTGGAATGGAATCTGTAACCGACATAACTCGCACGATCCAAAGCACAAGCGTAACAGATACCACAACTATCTTCTCGCAATAAGTCTGCTAGGTAATCCTGTGTTAGCTAACACCTCAAATACCGCAGCTCCTTCAGCTAGTGCATCGGGATCGGTGTCAAATTTCGCAACGCAAGTTTTAGGTGGGCCAATGGTAGAAAATACATACGGAAATAATATCAAATGTTCTGGGCCGCAAATGACAGTCAGCCCATTCGTCACCACTTCGTTTAACCAAAAGAGGCCACAGGACTACATTTATCATACGCCCGTGTACGATCCAACAGACGAAGATGATAATGGTGTACCCGATAACCCAGGAAATGTACTGTATTTTCAAGAAAACTATAGTGGTAACAAGGATTCTCTAGGACTTAACTTTGGATTTGCACTTACATTTAATATTCCATTAGATAATAGATTTCAAGATTCTTGCTTAGATGCAGCTAATACACAGATAAATTTGCAGAAGCAAGAACTAAATGCAAAGTTGCTCAACTATGAAATAGCAAGATTGAAAAATTGTGGAGAATTGATGTTAAAGGGAATATATTTTGATCCTAAAAGTAACTTTGCAAAATTATGCGAAGGGGTAGTTGTTCAACCGCCTCCAAATCAAGTTATCCCACATACTCACAAATTTAAATAGACAAGCCACGGGTATACACTTGTCTAAAAAAGCAACTGGCGACTAGGTGTTTTAAGCCTAACGTCTTCTCATTATGGAGCGACCCATAAGACAGATGCTTATGTATTATTCTACATCTTTTTTCTTCTTTGTCAGCTTCTTTATTAAATTTTTTACTAGGGGTTTGACAATATTAAGCAGTAATGGAGTAGTGGCAGCAACAGTAGCAATAGCAGCAGTGCTAATAAGCTGTGGAGGATTCGGTATGTATTGCTCGATGAATTTAACGTCTTCATAAAGAGTTATACATTCACTACCATCTTCGCTTCTTTCATGCCCGATGACACGTTCCAGTTTAAATTCGTTACGATAATCTCCAACTCTTTGATCTTTTTTGCCAGGGCAAGCAACAAAAAGCAAATCCTCTTTTTTCTTTTTTGGTTCGTATTTTGGAGGTTCTACTGTTGGCTGTACAAATTCTTGTTCCTGATTTTTGGGGGTTTCTGACTGCGTATATACAAATTCGTTGGGGTTATACTGCAAAGGTTCAAAACTAGGAATACTGAAATTACCACATTCTGTATATGTGCCGTATTCATCTTTATCACTATCAATAAGACTTGTAAGATTATTTCTATGTACTCTTACACAACCAGGAATATCAACTATAGGTTTACTTATATTATTTAATGTTTGTATATCAGTTTTCCATACGGGTATTTCGTGTATCTCAACCTTGTTTATCTTGATATTCGGTATGTCAATCGTAGGCATCTCTTCGCTTATAGACCTCTACATACGAATCACATTTAGGACAAGAAAAGTTACTTACCATTGAATATTCCTGATATAAAACAGGTTGAAAATCCTCCTCTATATCTGCATCAGCACCCCAGATAAGTTCAGTTTTACAGTGCCAGCAATTCATTTAATAATCGGCATTGATGGACCTGTCATTTTAGGTAAACCATTATCTAATAATTTAGGTATCATACCTTGTACGTTCCCAAGTATTTCATTCATAACTTGGGATTTGAAATTTTCAGATGTTACATATTTGTATCCAAGATACGCTCCACCACTCATGGAAGCTACCATTACAAATGAGATAATACTTAAAACATTAGCTATCTTTTGAAACATGATAAAGTTTGCAATTTTAAAGGCTATGTCGGTTATGAGCATAGCCGTATTACTGTTAATTATAGGTCTATCACCTCTGTACGTCACATTAGGAATAATACAACGTCAGATGGTAGAAAAATCTAATTAAAATGCAACTCCAGTAGCTTGTACTGGTGTGTTAATTAAATCAATCTCTGCTTTTAAACTAGTTTCAATAGCAGTAACTTCGTCCGTTCCAAGAGCATCTTTAACCCAAGTTATCATGGTTGCACTATCTGGAGTTTTTGCAGAAGTGTCATAAGCAATAAATCCAGAAGGTAATGACTCAGGCTTGACGTAGGTTATTTCGCCTGTGCGTCTTGCCTTTTCTTCCGTGCCGTCCATTCCTTTTACTCGATAGACAACATTGGTAAAATAACCATCGGCAACATCTCTTTTACAAGCAGTGCCATTTATTTCCCAGGTGTAAGTGATAGCCATGATAACTTTGGATTAATTTTTACTTTTATTCTACAACTTCTGTTGCAGATTGCTCTACTCCTTCTTCTTCTTTTACAAGTTCTACTAACTGCTCATACTTAGCATTAGCGACTTTAAACTGTTCAAGAAGTTGTTGGTTTGAATTACTTAGCTTTTTAGCTTCTTCAATACCTGCGTTATACTTTTCAGCAATAGCTTGTGCTTCTGCCTTACGTTGTTCGCATTTTTCAGATAATGTTGACATAAAATATATGTAATTATTTTAAAGTGTAACTGTTGGAACGTATTACGGCAATACGGTTGATTCGACTATATTATACTGTTGATTTTTTAGATATTAATTCAGCTTTCCAAGCAGCTTTTACATCAGTAGTCCATACAGCATTGCATATATTTTTTATTTCATCTGGTATTGCTGTAACACCATCAGGTTCTTTATCTAACGCATTATCTACTAAATTATCTGAGCCATCTAACGTACCAGCTTGCAGTACATACCTTTCAAAAGATCTAGTAAGTTCCACACCATCTTTTTTGATGACAGTTGCTTTTCTGATCTGTACTGCTTTGTACTGGCCTATGATCTCTATTTTGTCGTATTCGATTGATTCGGTTAGTGCCATTTAGGAAAGTCCTCCAGACTTAACAGATTTATGGTGCTTAGTTTTAAGACATAGCTCGGTCTGTATAACAATGAATAATGTACTATGCACTGGTTTGATAAGTTGCTGAAAATATTATTGCGTCACCACCACCAAAAAAACTAGCATAAGCGATATTATTAGTACTACCGCCTTCAGAAGAATTTCCTCTGAGTAATATTTCAGTTGTACCACCTTGAACTGTACCTGAGAGAAAATTAATACTGCTGCCTAAACCAGCAAAATAATGAATATTGGCAGCACCATGAGAATTTATGTTTTGAAATGGAAGGCCAGTTATGCGAGTGTCTCCCCCTGTGGTTCCAGATGGATTTGAACTTATACTAAAATAAGCAACTACATGAACTAACCTTCCGATTTTTGTGTAATTAGCTTCATTTACCGTCACTGAAGCAGAAGTAGAATTATCACCTGGTCTAATTGCTGGACTAAAAGTACCTTCTTCATAATCATGTAACTCATTAGCAGAACCAGTACCGCCTATAAATATAGACATTAGCTTACCTCCGTTAGATTAAACTTATATTTTTTACCATTGCGTTTGTTCACTAGGAAAAGATCCTCTGCTCCCTCTTGTATGGTATAACTTCCCCAGGTTCCGTCAACGTCATTCGACCCACCTTCGTTAGATAAGTTAAGGTCATTGGTATATACGTTTGCCCAACGATATGATGATGTACCTAAATCTTGTGCATTATTATTTGTAGGTCTTAAATGGTCATTTGTATCTAAGATAACTCCCTTGCTTGCTGAACTATCACTATAAAATAAAAACCCACCATTACTTGTATTACCTTGTAAGTAACTATTTGCTGTTATAGCTGATGAAGCTACAAGTTGTCCTGTAACACTAACTCCCGCACTTGTAGTTTGCAACTTTACAGAGTTATCATATCGTATAGTAACTGCTCCGTCTGCTTGAGCACCCAAATAAGAATGTCCATTTGTTTGATCTTCTAATCCTAGTAAGTCACTTCTAATATAAAGACCGCCTGTACTATTAGTTATAAATGAGTTTGAGCCATTGTGTTTTAACACCAAATCTTGAGCATTGCCTAGATGAATATTTTTACTATCAGCAACAAAAACATGACCAATTTCTGCTGATGCACTACCTATGTCATAAGAACCAACAGCACTAGGAATAAAATGTCCATCACCAGTCATTTTCCATCTACCACTACTGTTGGTCATAAAGGAAATACCAACACTTGCACCACCACCAGCCTGTCCAGATATTTTACAACCACCATCTCCAAAACTTATTCCTAAGTTATTCGGTGTCAAAATTCCTTGAGTAGATGTTTCAACCTTTTTAACGTTGTCGTAATATAGCTCTACTGCTCCGTCAGCTACAGCAGTAATCATTGAGTGACCATTTGTTTGATCTTCTATTTTTAAACTATCTGACCTTAAACGAAAATGACCTGTAGCATTAGTAAGATAACTGTGGTTTCCATCGTGGTAGAATCTTACATCAGGTAAAGCACCAAGTCTTATTTGGTCAGTATCTGCCATCAATATATGGTTACCATTACTTTGTAAGTCACCGCCTAGCTGTGGTGAGGTGTCACCAACTACATCTGCACTTGCAGTAATACCTGTAAGGTTTGATCCGTCACCATATAATGTGTCAGCATAAAAGTTTCTCCAACGTACTGTATTACTTCCTAAATCAAAGGTACTATCTGTTTCTGGTCTTAAATGTCCGTTACTATCTAATCTTGTAGTTGTTGTAGTGCCTTGCATAAAGATCATATCTCTAGCAGTAGAACTATTTACTCCTCTAGAAACTAATTGGTTTGTACTTGTGCCAACAGATATCGCTATACTTGCTGCTGTGCCTGTATTTCTTGCTGTCACAGTCGCATTAGAATCTGCTCTTGCATCTATGGTTGAAGCTGGTGACGTAGTGTTTACTCCTAAAGCACCTGTTACATTAGCTCCACCTGTAACTGTCTCTAACTTTTTACTATGGTCAAAATATAGGTTTACTGCTCCACCGCCATACATCCTAGCAGCAGTCTCACTATTACCAGATCCATTAACTACAGAAAATAATATGTCACCAGAATGTGCTGGATTATTTGAAAGCAGTCTAAGCCTACCTTGGTCATCCATCGCAACATAAGAATAATCACTACCACTAAAGTTTCCGTCAGAGTCACCATCTAAATAAAGATAAGCTCCACTGGCATCAGTTGATCCAGCCCTTAAACTAGCTATACCAGCATTTTGTACTTGTATTCTGTCTGTGGTTGATAATCTTCCTGTAACTGATACCCCAGTTGAAGTTGTCTCAAACTTTTTACTGTTGTCGTAATAAAGTTCTACGGCTGAATTTATGTTATTTTTTATATAAAGTTCAGAACCAGTATTTGACCTTAATTCTAAAGCATTACTTTTTATTGTAAGGTAGCCATACGTATCCTCTATTCGTGTAGAAGTACCGTCATGACCAACCATAAAGTCTTCATTTGCACCAAAAAATATAGCTTTATCACCAGTAACTTTTATATCGCCATTAGCTTCAATTTTTAATTTTTCAGTAGGTGATCCACCATTAACACCTGTATAAAAGCTTAAATGTCTTGCGTTATCACCGTTTGTACCATTTGTCTTTACTGCTCTTATTTCACAAGATCCAGTTTGGTTTCCTGTATTTCCAGTTCTTAAGGCAAAGTCAATAGAAGTGTTTGTATCTGCTGCGTATGTAGTTGTATCCCAATTACGTAGAGCTAATATCGCACCTGATGAACCTTGAACATTTAATGCTTTTGGATAAGACCAACCATTGTTAGCTCCTCCGATATCTAATCTGTTTTCAATATACGCACCAGTTGAAGTTGTATAAAACTTTTTACTGTTGTCGTAATAGAGTTCTACGGCTCCGTCTGCGGTAAAACGAGCCATTTCTTCAGTGTTTGCAGCATTATTTATTTTTAAACTATCTGCTCTTATTAATAGATCACCTGTGATATTGTGAATTTCTGATCTTGACCCTGTATGAGTTAATACAAAATCATTAGCAGCACCCATTTGTATTTTTTTATCGTCTGAAAAGGTGCAATTATTTACAAAACCAACACCGTCAGCAGTAGTTTGAAGTTGTTTTACGTTATCGTAATATAGCTCTACGGCTCCATTTTCAAAAGTTTTAAGCATATTTTCAGATTGTGCAGCATCTTGTAGATGAATTGCACTACCTGTAATTCTTATATCTCCTGTTCCTAAATCAGCAATATATGAATGGCTACCATTATGAAACAGTCTTAAATCTCCTCCGTCACCAAGTTTTATTAGTTGATTATCTCCTACAGTAAAACCATCTGCTATGACCGTACCTGTAACAGTAGCTCCAGTTGAAGTTGTCTCAAACTTTGTACTGTTGTCGTATCTAAGCTGTACTTTGCCATTAGCTATTGCATATATCGCAGTTTCAGTATTAACAGGGTTAATAATAATGTCACCGCCACCACCTCTAATAGTTAAATCGCCTGTGATGTTATCTATAAACGAACTATTGTTTGTACCATTGTGATATAAACTCAAATCTTGAGAAGCACCGATCTGTAGCTTTTGATCATCACCAACTAATAATAAATTACCATTATTATCAAGTGTTGCTGTATGCGTACCAGCGTTTGAAAATCCTATCGTTCCATTACTATTAAGCAAATACATTCCTGTAGATGCAGCACTAGCAAAAGTAAAAGAAGGAACAGCATGATTACCTGAGTAACCTTTTATTTGTGCTGTTGTTCTAACAGAACCTCCAACTTCTAATGTATGTGAATTATTTGTAGTATTAACTGCAACGCCAGCACTTGTAGTTTCAAGCTTTTTACTGTTGTCATAGTAGAGTTCTACGGCTGCGTTTTCATGCAAACTAGCCATGACTTCAGTATTGCCACCATTAACTAAATTTACTCTGTGTGATCCTATAGATAATATTGAAGTACCAAGATTATCTAGTATAGAACTATGGTTATCACTACGAAATATCTCTAATTCTTGATTAGCACCTATTTGTAGTTTTACGTTGTTTGCTGGTATTTGTACGTTTCCAGACGAATTTATTTTCAAACGTTCTGTATAACCACCAGCGAAAAATATTAAATTTTTACTTGCAGTTGCAGGACCTAGTCTAAAATCTCCACCTACATAAACAAGTTCTCCGTCATTTCCAACACCACCTGTAGGAAATGAACCACTAGATCCAGCAGTCCTTAAGAATATTGCACCATTTTCACTGGTTATTTTAAGCTGCGGTTCATCAGAAGCACCTTCGGCCTTGATTTCTGCCCTAGTACCGCTTGTTAATGTTCCAGTTGAAGTTGTCTCAAGCTTTTTACTGTTGTTGTAATATAGTTCAACTTGTAAGTTGTTATACGCCCTTATATAACTCTCAGAATTAGCAGCGTTTTTAAGTAAAAGTGCATCAGCATTTATATGTAAATTACCAGTAGAATTTATAATATTACTATTAGTTCCATCATGATAAATTTGTAAATCATCACCAGTTCCGAGTTTTATCTTTTCATTGTCCTCCATGTCTATTTCAGAAGGAGCAATAGTTTGATCGGCTACAAGAGCAACAATCTCACTAGCTGTCTGGTCTGCTGTTGCGTTGCTTTCTATCCCGTCTAACTTAGTACCATCAGTAGCTATATCTCTGCCATCAACACTGCCTGATACGACTATATTGCCTGTTACGCTTACGCCTGTTGAACTTGTTGCTATTTTAGATTCAGCAGATGATCCAGACATACCATGATATAAAGTTACCGCACCATCAGCAGCAGCAACTATCATTGCTTCAGAGCCAGAAGCATTTGTTACCCGCACATCATTACCCATAATGCGGAAAATATTTGTTGCTGATAAATCGTTTGTAGAGTTGCCTGAATTAATTACTAGATTTCCAGTTAACGTACCACCAGCAAGGGGTAGTTTGGTTGCTATTGAGTTGGTAACTGTTGTTGAGAAGTTAGCATCATCACCTAAAGCTGATGCCAGTTCATTCAGTGTATTTAACGTACCAGGTGCAGAATCAACTAGGTTTGCTATTGCTGTATCTGTATAAGCTGTTGTCGCAACTTTTGTAGAGTTATCACTTGCTGATTGGGTCGTTGCTGTTACTCCGTTGGTCAATACTCCAGAACTAGAAGTTAAGCCACCAAATAGCGTGTCTCTGGTTGCAATATCAACTCCGTCAACTGTACCTGTTACTGTGATATTTCCATTACTCATATTTATTAAAAATTTATTAACAGCATTAGTTGTGTCTCTAACCGCAAAAAAACCATCTCGGTTTTGAATTATAAAATCAGGGTTTGCACCAGTATCTTCAAAAACTAATCCAGGTTGTGAATTAGTAATTTTTATTTCACCTGATGTAGTTATATTTTGATTAGATAATAAAGTTAAAATCTCACTAGCTGTTTGATCTGCGGTAGCTGCTGTTTCTATTCCATCAAGTTTAGTATGGTCAGCATCAGTAAAAGCATTGGTATCACTATTACTTTCATAAGCAGTTTTTATTTCACTTGCAGTTTGATCTGCTGTCGCACCTGTCTCAATACCATCTAATTTAGTTCCATCGGTGGCTACGTCACGACCATCAACAGTTCCAGAAACAGTTATATTTCCTGTAACACCTAATGCTCCTGTAGCACCCGTTCCAGTTGTTACTATATTTTGACTACCAAAATCAGGACTAATCTTTGTACCTGCAATGGCAGCACTGGCGTTTATATCAGCATTAACAATACTAAGATCAGATATGTTCGCACTGGTAACTGTAATTGCTGTTGGTAACGCTCCAGTTGCTAACTTGCTCAAAGATATAGCTGCACTTCCGCTAATATCAGCATCAACAATACTTAAATCACTTATATTCGCACTCGTTACAGTAATCGCTGTAGGCAATGCACCTGTAGCAAGTTTTGATAATGCAATCGCAGCACTCGCATTTATATCAGCATTTACTATCGCTCCATCAGCTATCTTGGCACTTGTTATTGCACTACTATTTATACTGATTGCTGTTCCATTACTGGATACTGTTACGTCACCCTTATCACCATCAGGCAAACTAGGACCCTGTGGACCCTGAGTTTTTATAGTGACAACACGGGTTTCTCCGTTTACTGTAACTGTGTTTTTTGTAGTTGTAACATTAACTGAAGTCATGCGGTGTATCCTTCACTTACATATATAGTACCTTCTAAATAATATTCTTTCGACCCCGAAGGAGCAGTTAACAAAACATCATATTTTAAAACATCAGGAGTAAATGTAGCTGTTTGTGTGTCTGTCAACGCTATAGAAACAGAACCAGCAGAACGATCAGTATAAGTTGTTGTAAAATCTGCATATTTTGTGGTGCGTGTTTCTTCCCAAACTTGTGCTTCTACTGTATATCCAGTTAAATTTATCGCAGCATCATTTCCATCTTTAAACAACAAAGGAATACTATGATCTGATCTACGCTGCAACGTAAAATTATATGTGCCAGGTTGGATCGCCATAATTAAATTTTGATTACATACATCATAGCTATGTTACGAGGTCTTGCTTCACCACCTTGATTTCCAGTATTTCCAGATGCAGAAAATGTATGTGTATGTGTAGCATCCATGCTGAAACCAGCAACAGGACTAGTAGAAGAACTACCTGTTATATTGTTATTTCCATCTAATTCTTTTGTAAATACACCACTTGCAGTACCCTGTGACCTATATCCTTCTGATATTCTTCTAACATCTCCAGTTAAGGTAGGTGTTGGATTACTTGTCGTACCAGAAACACTCATAGAGTGATTATGAGATGCGTTTTGTGCTGATTGAGAAGTAGCAATACTTCTTCCACTATCTGTTCCTTTACCATTATCAAAACCTCTAACAAATTCACCTCTTAGATCAGGTAAATTAAAAGTACTAGAACCATTACCTGTTCCGTAAGCCGTACCAATAACTGCAAATAAGACTGAATATGTAGTTCTACTAACAGCAGCACCATTACATTCTAAATAACCTGATGGAACTGTAGCTACTGCCATACAAAATACAGAACCGCTTGGTACACCTTGAACAGTTGTAAATGATAATGCTCCAGAACCATTAGTCTGTAACATCTGACCATTTGACCCATCTGCTCCAGGTAAAGTAAAAGTTACGTTACTACTGACAGAAGAAGGTGATTTTAAAGCGACAAAAGGAGCACCACTGGAATCTTGAAATCTTATAGGTAATCCATTACTCATATCTAAACCACTGTCACTAATTTCTACTCTTTCAACACCAGCAGTTGCAAAACCTATAGTATTTGATCCAACTCTAAATATTCCTGTGCTTGCATCTCCATCAAAAGCTATAGCAGGTGCAGAAGCTCCTGCACTATCATCAGCTAAAAGCTGACCTGTCATCGTACCACCTGCTCTTGGCAGTAATCCTAAGTTTGCAGAATCGACAGATCCTATAGTAACAAAAGCATTATTAGCTGCATTTCTTATTTTTAAATTATTGCTATCTGCCGTATCAACATAAGGCATAAAAGCTGCTGTATTACTAGGATCAGAACCACCACTATTAAGAGTTTTTATCGCATCAAAAACAGCATTGAGGTCACTTCTTACAGAAGCTCCTGACGCATTGGCAATATTATAGTCTGATACTTGGCTCATCTATACAGTGCTTTTCTCCATATTACACCCCTTTACCATATCCTACAGCAGAAAAAGTAAAAGACCTATCAACAAAAGTTGAATTATTATTTTGCATAACTTTTAAAGTAAATCCTGTTCCACTGACGCTGGTAACTGTAAAAAAGTCTCCAGCTTGAGCATCTTGAATAGTAATACCAATGGAAGGTAAAAACGCATTTGCTCCTCCTAAAGAAGACGTACCAACAAAGAAAGGCGTTCCGAAAGTAACAGTTTTACCAGATGAGGATGTGCCAGATTGTTGTGGTGCGGTAGATGTACTACCTCCTGTCTGATAATTTTGTTCTGTCCTCGATTGAAACTCTGCTGTAAAACCTGCTTGTTGCACGTTCATATTTTGTGAAACATTAGTTGTTTCTAATATCAATTTAAACTTAAATCTACGACCTTTAAATGTTCCATTAGCAAAGTTGTTAAAATCTCCAAAACTACCTGATGCTGTCTGTGATGTTGCTACCTGTATCTGACAATTTGCCTCATCTGCTGCCTGACCATCAAAGTTACCATCAATAGCATAATCATCCCAAAAAGATCCACTTGGAATAATCGTTTCTATATCTGTTCCAATAACAAAACCAATAGAACGTATAACTCGTTTTAAATCTAGAGAAAATACAGCACCTAAATCTAAAGTATCTTTAAAAGCATATTCTCCTGTTGCATTTGTAGCTGGATTAGAAAGTTGTAATGCACTGGTTGTAGTATTAAATTCTGTATTAGTATCTGTACCTTGAAATGCAGGGCTATCTAAATCTTCTCTGTCTTGCAAAATAACTTGAGTATCAATAAGATCAGGTAAATCCTGTATTACACTAGCTTCTCCCGTACTAAAGTTTCCCTGGTCATCTTGAAATTTAAGAATATACTCTCCTTCTAATGATGCGACCACTACATCTGTACTATTACCAGCTAAAGCAGTAACAAGATCAACTGAGTTCTGAAACGTACCACTACCATCAGTTAAATTACTGTGTCTAACATATACTCTTCCCCCATGAAGAACATCAGGATCTACAGCTTTTGTCCACCTAAGTCTTACTAACTTGTTAGTAATAGGCTCCATAGATAAGTTTTGAACATTACCTGGTGGTGTTGTTTTACCGACAGCATTAAAAGTTAAATCAGTTGAGGTTGCAGATAATTTTAATGCAGCATTATACGAAAATACTTTAAATTCATAAGTTCCTGCCTCTGTACCGACAATCTCAAAGTCGGGTCTAAAAACAATTTCACTTACCCAGTTTGTATTATTAAATCTATATTGAACAAGATATTGACTTACACCTGTAACAGACACCCAAGATAAAATTAATTTAGTTACCGCAAGAGCATTTATTACAACAACTCTTTCAGATGCCTGTAAGTTTGATGGAGGATCTTTTGGCTCATTTAATAAAGATATACTTCTTGCAGGTAAATTTATACCAGATTCAATATTGGCATACTTGCCATCAATATAAGTTAATGCAGTAATCGCATAGTTAATACCATCTTGTTCTTCAACAGTTATTACTCTAAATGTTTGTGCTTCTAAAGTAGAGCTTTGAAGTAACCATATAGCATTTGCATTGGGTGTTGCAGATAAAGCTGAATCCAATGTAATTACACTTCCTACAATTCCAGTTACATTTTTAGTTTCAACTGTACCATCAGGCAATATAACGCTACATTTTTTATTCGTTCCAGTAAACGTATTTAAATCCTGTGTATTGTCCACGGTTATCTGCGTAGTGCTTGCTGTTTTTATTCTTCCTGATCTCCTTTCTCCACCACGAACAGGATCGTTAACAGAGATAACAGATCCAGGTCTTACTATCGCACCAGCATCTATTGAAGTTGTAAAGCTAATAACTTCAGACTCATTCTGTTCACTAAATAATATTGCCTTGCCTAGTCTTTGAGCCTGACCACGGGAAGTACAGGCAAATGCTTTTACATCTTTCTTTACTATTCCAAGTTTTGCTTGTGCAGCAGTATCTTCTACAACTTCATAATCTATTTCTCTGCTATCCATATTAAAATAGCTGACAGAGATAACAGTATGTCTTTGTTTTAAACTGCTTCCAGAATATGAAAATCCACCTTCACCTACGTTTGCCAAACTAAATAAATAGCTAGGATCAGTTGGTCTATCTTGTGAAATTGTTACAGAACCTTCAGACCAAATAGGAAAACATCTCATAACACCAGCTAGTTCATTTATTAGGTCATACGCTTCCATAGATCCTTGTAAATTTACATTACAGCTAAATCTTGCTTCCTGCCCTCCAAATCCATCTGATACCAATTCATTTGCGTATCTACTAGCTGCTACAAAACTAAATAAGTCTAAATTAGCATCTGTAATATGCGTTCCAAATCCATATCTTTCAGTAGTTAACAAATCAAGAAGTATCATTGCAGGGCATGAGCACCAAACAGCAGCACCCATAGTTCCGTTAAATATATAGCCACTAGGATAAATAATTCTGCCTGTCTGTAGATCAACAGTAGGAGTACCAGAACTAGATGCACCTGCTCCTGGTATTCTTACTTTTACTCCACGAATACGAAAAGCACGTTTTGGTATAGAACTAAATTGCTCAGAATCTATCCGTAGGTTGGTATATGCACTATTTGGGTAAGTTTGTTTGTCATCAATAATTTCACCAAGACTTGTCCAAGCAAAAGCATCAACAAGACTAGAAGTAGTGCTATCTGCTGTAACTCTTACAACTCTAATATCTACAGGAAATGCACCAGTTATATTTACACGATATTCTTTTTGGTACGCATCAGCAGTTCTACCAGTGATAGTATCTGATAGAACATCACTAAAACCACCACCATTATATTGAACCTGTATTTTTAACTCAACAGTAGAACCAAGTAAATCCCCTTGATCTGTGGCCTTTTGTAATTGTGGAAATGTTATTGTTACCTTTGCAGCGTCAACATTGGTATTTGTTATTTGACGAGTAACAGGAGAAGAAGTTGTTACTGTGACTCCCACACTTGTTAATGATTGACTACTTTCAATTCCTGGAACATGACTTTGATTTGACGTTCCAAAACGAGGTGCAAAACTTACATTTTGAAAATTAAAATCAGAGGTTCCTGGACTTGTATTACTAGCATTTGAGTTGAGAATAGGAGTATCGTTTAAAAATATATCTTTTTGTGCTGCGTTGTTATAAGCTGTAGATCCTTTTGTAAGTCCTGCTTTTGAGGGAGTAGCAAAACCTTCTATTTCTCCTTCAGATAATAAATCTTGGATCGTAGCAAACTGTCTACTGTTTAAAGTATCAGGTGCTCTTGTTGGAGATGGTGGAGTAGGAGGAGAACCACCAGACCCTCTAATAATTTTATCTGTCATGCTGTTACCTGATTAGTGTCAATACCAGCAGAGATAACAACTGATCCTGTTACTATCTCACCATAAGCTATTGGATGGGAAGTACCAGCCCTAGATGTATTTTGAACACCAGAAAAGCTAAATGATATTCTTGGATCTTCTTCATTGCTAAAATCTTTTGGTTTAGGTAAAGGAAATAGCATCTCACTTACTCCCATAAGAGTAAGTCCAACTCCAAGATTCATTGCAAAATTACCAAAAAACCCTGCTGCTTTTGTTGCGTATGTTAATCCTTGTTCACTAAATAAAGCACCAAATCCTCCTCCTGTAGCAATCGAAAAACCAATCAATGCAACTCCTAATAAAGTTTTCCCAACACCCCCACCAGCACCACTAATAACAGGCACAATACTTATATCAGATTGTCCTATTGGATTATGTAATTCAGTTTCATCAATATCTTCATCACCTACAAGCACTTGATAATGTCTGTTAGCCATGTGTGCTTCTAACCCTTCAAAATTGGTTATTAAAAACCTTATCGCATCAGCAGTGCAATTTATTACAGCATCTAATTCTTTATGACCTACAAAGTCAGCTAGTTCTCCATAAAGTTTAACTTTTCTGAGCATAGCGATACCTCTTACCAGTACATTTTAACAACCACTCAGAATATGGCTCTCTACAAGATAGTCTATCTGCTAAATGATGTAAAACCATATCTCCAAGAAAAATAGCTACATGATTTAAAGTTGGGTGAAGTATTGACATCAATAATACATCTCCTTCTTCACATGGTTCATCTGATCTAAGTTCTCTGAACCCTGTTCGCCAAGCATAATCTTCAAACAAAGGATCTTTTAAAAACTCTTCTGGTGTCATTGTTCTTGCATAATCTTTTAAAATAATTCCTTTTTCTTTTTTATACCAATCAACTACTAAACTCCAACAATCGGTAACACCCCATACCCATTGTCTTCCTAAAATATCTGGAACGTAACCATTGGGAATACATTCACCCCATTGCTCAGTTTTAGGGTTAACAATATACCAAGGTAGCTTACTTTGCTCACAGCTAATTTTATCTGCCTGACTAGGTTCTGGAGGTGTTATAGGGTGGCTATGAACAACACCAACAATTTCGCCTACATTATCTGCTTTTACATAATCTTCTGGGTCAATAATAAAACACTGATTATCTGTAATTGAAAGATTACGACATGGATAATATCGTTCCTTACCTTTAACATTCAATAAAAGTCCACAAGACTCTCTGGGATCTTCACGTTGAGCATGAAGTAGTGCTTTATATTTCCAACTCATTGTGTAAACGTACCAATACTAGGAAACAGGGCACGGGTGCATTGACGTTTAGGTGCTCGAACTCCAGCCATATCAATAGCTCCTGCTAATTCAAACTCTACAATTTCTCTAGTTTCTGTTGCTTTTCGATCTACTGTATAAACTTGACGTTTAAACTCTGCTGTAGGATCTGGTGTTCCTAATGGATTGCTACCACCACTAAAGTTTGCAGCGTCAAGAAATCTTGCCATTGTTCTGATTCTTGTAAATGTAGCACCTGTTAAATCATTGCCAGTTGTTGTCTGATTAACAAGTAATAGAATTGCAGATATAGTTCCAAGTGCATTACTAACAACAAGTTTTGGTCTTGGAATCTGACCACGTTGATATGCAAAACCTGTAGCTTCTATCGGAAATCTAAGATAAGAATTGCCAGCCCACACTATTTCACCATTCGCATTAAGATTTGATCCAGAATGAAATCGGTATATTGTTGTTGCACCATGTAAAGAGTTGTCTAGCTGTAATGTAAAAAGTTCAATAATTGCAGAAGGATTTATTTTTTGAACTTCACTAAATACAGGATCAGTACTCATGGTTCAAATACCTCTCTAAATGTTGCTTGTATCGTAGCTCTGTTTAAATATGGAATTGATTTAGACCATGCTTCACATACAAACTTAGATGAACTCGCTTCTCCTGGAGGTTGAAAATCGAAGCTGGCACTATCATTTGCTCTTGCATCAAGAAAATTCTCTATAGTGTCAGCACTGGAAACTCCTGTGCTGTTAAAGTTATCTGATTCTGATACTTCAAAAGTAAGGTTAAATATTTTTGGATTTTGATGTTGTGCAAGGCCAAATAAAATTCTATGCTCATATCCATCAGCAAAACGAACTGTTCTAGTATTTGGTGCGGACCTTTTTTGTTGTCCGTATTTAGGAGTAATTGAAGGGAAAGTAGCCATTAAGCAAGTAAACCTCCAGGTCTTTTCTGTTGTACTAATTCAGATTGTACCGCTACTGATATAAGACGACCAAGTTCTCTACCTTGTTGTTCGTCACCTTCAACAGAAGAACCAGAAGCATCTACATTAACAATAACAGTAGTTCCACCGCCAAGAGCATGGTTTGGTGTAATCATTCCTGATACACCTGGGCTAAACATCTCAGGGCCACGCTCTCCAACTATGTAACTACCACCAGCTTTAACAGGCCCACCATCTGCTTTAGGTGTAATATTGAACATTCCAGGTGCTTGTACTCCGCTAGGAATATTTGTACCAAAAGTTCCAGGAGCAGCCACCATAGGAGCTGGAGCGTTGAAACCACTAAATAAATTACCAAATAAACCTAATATTCCTTGTTGAAACTGATTAGCCATCATTCTTGCAGCAGTATCAATAAAATGATCTGCTATCTTATTTAGCATATTTCTAAACGCATCAGCGACAGTCATTGTTCCTCTAATAATTCCTTTAAATGAATCTTCAAATGAAGTTGCCATAGTATCTGACAATGTAATCGCCATTCTTATCGGATTTTGTAAGGCTTTCATTTCATCTTGCAAATCTTTTACTTTGTCATTGATAGCAGAGAAAGCTAAAACTCCTGACTGTCCAAACTGACCATTGGCTTCATTAACAAGGCCAAGTAATTCTCGAACCTCTCTCAATGAATTTTTTAAATCTTCAATTCTTTTCAATCTATTTTTATCGAATTCTTCTTGTATTTTTTGTGCTCTTTCTTCTCCAAAAATTTTAGGGTCAACAACATTACCAGGTCCAGTTGAAACAGCAGCTAAAGCCAAGTCTGTAAATGTTACAACTTTTGCTTTAGCAATAGCTTCCTCATTTGCTGCTTTTGCTTTTGCCTCTGCTAAAGCTAATTCAATAGTTGCACTATCATTAATTAAATTCTGTTGTAATAATTGTTTTGCAACTTCATTTCCTATTTGTTTTCTTGATTCAAATATTTGATTAGCTAAAGCAGCTTGTCTATTTGTTGCTGCTAAGGTGTCAAATCCACCAGAATCAGTGCCAAAAATACTAACTAAAGATTTTGCTACTGAACTAGAACCAAATTCTTTAAAAGCACTTAAGGCTGCAATCGCTTCATCTTTTGTTACACCAAGTCTTTTTGCTAATCTATCAACATCAGCAGCTAATATTTGAGTCCCTCCACTTGTATCAGTAAATTGAACATTTAAAGAAGCAAGAGATTTTCTAAATTTTTCATTTTTATCAATAGCAGAACCTATTGCGGTACCAAGAATTGATAAGGCAAAACCAAATTGACCTCCAATCAGACCACCTGCTGCACCACCAAGTCCACCACCAACTGCTGCTGCACCTGTTTGTCCAAAGAGTAAAGGAAACGATCCACCGATAATTGCACTACTAGCAGTTCCTCCTAGCTTGCCAGCCATACCTTTACTTATGCTTGCTTTACCTGTTCTTCGTTTAGCACGTTCTAGCTTTATTTCGGCTGCAAGTTCATTTCTTATTTGTTGAATATTCTGTTTGTTAATATCTAAACCTTTTCTTCTTAACCTTTCAATTACTTTAAAATCTGTTTTTTGTTTTTTATAAGCTTTGCTTAATCGTTCTTCTTTATCAATAACATCTGAAATAGCCCTAAAATATCTATCTGTACCTAATGCAACTTTATTTAAATTACCTTTTGCTTGACCTAAAACTTTATTTAAAGTATTAAAAGAATTAGGTAATGTTTTACTTTGTTTGTTAGCTAACTTATTAAGAGTATTTATTTCTCTCGTTAAGGCAGTAGTTTCTTTACGAGCAGCTTTTAGTTCTCTAGAACCAGCAACAGCGATTTTAATATCAACGCTATAATCAGCCACTTTAAAAAACTAAAAGATTTATCTCATTCTACCTCTTTTCCCTTTCAAAGCACTACTTCTTTGTGCTTCTTGTTGTTGTTTCTCAAAATCTTCGTGTTCAAGTTCTGCGTATGCAGCCCAACCAATCATTTCTTCTACAGTTAGAGTTTCTGATAATTCGGCAACAGTTTTTCCTAGTTCTTTTGCTAATGAAAATATAAATTTCCAATCGTTACTAACTTTTTAATTCGGCTTTAGCCTCTTTTACCTCCCTATTTTGACCAGCTTCTATCATGGCTAATTGTATTTCTTGTAATATATTTGCCTCTACTTCTCTTCTTAAAGATGCTTTATCACCATCTTGGAAAAGTCTATTGCCATCTTTATCTAATGCTTTAGTAATCATTAAAGCTAATGCAAAATCATTTGGATCATTAGCGTTTGATTTTTTTGTTATAGATTCTCTTTCTGCAATGGTTAAAGGGTGCCAATAAACGCTAAATATAATATTTCCATCTTTAATTACGTCATGTTGATATAGTTGGCTTACACCAAAACTATTTTTTAAAAGTTCAACTGCTCTGGTCATAAATAATATAATGCTATTCTATTATACTACGCATTTGTAGAAAATTGGCAAGATATTACACCTACAAAGTGACTTCTATCCTCTATTTCTAACATAGTTGGGCCATTTATATCTTGCACTCTAGGTTTAACACTAAAAGTATCAGTATATCCAGAAGCATTTACTGAAGTTAATCCAGTAATAACACCTTCAGCTATTTCCGAAAGCTGGCTTGTGC
>VTLG01002681.1_pt1 | contig 20931 bp, 23 predicted proteins | sample 4694571 | NCBI WGS metagenome assembly VTLG01 (sample SAMN12604809, study PRJNA352737) | marine metagenome | biome: ENVO:00000447; feature: ENVO:00000209|ENVO:00000569|ENVO:01000036; material: ENVO:00002151; isolation source: viral sequences binned using virsorter ... | reverse complement strand
TCTTTGAGAAGATGTCTCGCGCACATCCAGACAAAGAGATTGAAGATTTCTTTGTAGCAAACTTTGTATCCTGTGATGATCCACAGACCTTATGGATAGGAGAGATCATTAGGGATGGAGATAGTAGGTTTAAACAATGGCAAAAGAAAGTACAGTCATTGTCTTACCATTTCAAACAAGAAGTAACAGATGTTTTCACTGATGATTTTGATAGTTACTTTAAGGTAGAGGGTAATAAACACCCTAAGATTCTTAAAGAATTCTTTCAAAAGAACGTTTCTTTGGAGACTCTTGTTATAATGGATAAGGTACTTGGATATAAGTCTAAGTTTGATAAAGAGTTACGGGATCCCGTATGGGCTTTCGTCTCTATGCGTATGAATAAGTACGCACCTTTCCTAAATATTAATGTACCTCGTTATAGAAAAATCCTCAAGGAGATTATACTATGAGCTTCTTTGAATCTGATGTAGTCCGTGCAGAAATGACCGAGATTACTGAACTTCAAGAACAAATCTATGGGAGTGTTTTTAACTTCCCTAAGATGGATGATGAAGAAAAGTTAGAGCATGTAGAAGCACTTCAAGAACTTCTTGAGAAGCAAAGGATCATGTATACTCGTTTGAGTTTATCAGATGATCCCGATGCTATCCAAATGAAAAATAATATCATCGAGTCAGCCGCTATGATGGGCATGCCCAAGAACACTGACATGGCAGTCGTCTTCCAGAATATGGAAAAGATGATTGCTTTAATGAAACAACAGGTTGACAACGCAATCGATTGATCTTATAATACTAGGGTACACACAAGCCAAATCTAAACAAACAGGCCAAATCTATGTCTTTTTCAACGTTAAAAAAGCAGTCTTCTTTAGGCAGCCTTACCAGCAAACTGGTTAAGGAAATTGAGAAGACAAGCGCCACTAAGACAGGCGCAGACGAGCGTCTCTGGAAACCAGAGTTAGACAAAACCGGCAACGGTTACGCTGTAGTACGATTCCTTCCTGCACCTGATGGTGAGGACCTACCTTGGGCAAAGGTATATTCTCATGCATTCCAAGGACCAGGTGGATGGTACATCGAAAACTCCTTGACTACCCTTGGTGGTAAGGATCCAGTGTCCGAGTATAATCGTGACCTCTGGAACAGTGGTAACGAATCCGACAAGGATGTTGTACGTAAGCAGAAGCGTAAGCTTTCTTACTATGCAAACATCTATGTTGTAAAGGATCCCGTTAATCCTCATAATGAAGGAGGAGTCTTCCTATTCAAGTTTGGGAAGAAGATTTTCGATAAAGTAACAGCAGCCATGCAGCCGGAGTTTGAAGATGAAACACCCATTAACCCATTCGATTTCTGGGCAGGAGCAAACTTTAAACTTAAGATACGCAAGGTGGATGGTTACTGGAATTATGACAAGTCAGAGTTTGATTCTCCTGCACCTTTGCTTACTGACGACGACGCTCTTGAAGCAGTCTGGAAGAAAGAGTATGCACTCGCAGACTTCACTTCACAGTCTAACTTCAAAAGTTATGATGAATTAGAAAAGCGTCTTAAGTCTGTTCTAGGACAGAAACCAGTCCAACGTCCTCGCCTTGATGAAGAGGTACAGGAAGAAGAACCACTCCGTGTCGATGGACATGGGGATGTGCATAAAGCAGTCGCCTCAGCACCTGATGCTGACGAAGATGATGCACTAAGTTATTTCCAGAAACTTGCTGAGGAATAACTAACCTAAGTGAGGATTGCTTCCTCTCTTTAATGTCGGGCTGATATATTCACTCGACTGTTCATAGTCAAGGACGGTCTCTAGATCATCTAAGACCAAAGGCAAATACTTAGACTTCAGGATGTTGATATTTCTTTTATCATCCTGGAGTCTTTCTTCATATACAAGGTGAGTAATAACTGAGACGGGATTAACTTCTACCAGTAGATTGGTTCCTGAGTCAAGGAAACTAACTTTAAAGTCAGAGTCTACGATGTTTCCTTTCTTGACAAATATTTTTCCTTTAGAGTCTTTAACTTCTGTGGTTTCATAATGCTTTTCTTTTAGAGAGTTCTCTACTGATCCATACTTCTCTATTATAAACTTTTCGAAGTTCCATTGTGTCATTGGCCACTCATCTCTTACATTAATAATATTATTAGCAGCAAGGATTACCCAGTCTAAGTCTTCATCACCATAATTTTTATAGGCAACAGTATCTGGACGTTCATCTCCTTGTATTTGATACTTAGTGAATGCCATGAAGTCACCAAAGATATCTTCTCGTATCAAAGCACGACGAAATATATTTTTAACTTTAATAAAGTCACGGTTAGATGATCTCTCGTTGATTCGAGAAACATATTCAAAGTTAGGAAGGTTGCGGAAATAGTTTGACATTTTAATATCCTATCTCATTAGATGAACCATAATCAGAGTCAAGGATTGGATCCATCTCTTGGAAGGACATTCCTATATCATATGCAGTCATAGATGAATCAGGTAAAGTCATATAGGTTCCATCTGGTACATAGTTAACAGTAAAACTAGTACAAGCACACATCTTTATTCGATGTATGAATGTATGCTGTCCACCACTACCATGATAGAACTTAACACTGAATACGTTGGGTGCATCCATGAATAATCCACCAGGAGATGCTTTAACTGACATCCCTTGCTTAAAGAAGCGGATAATATTTTTACATTGTCTTGTGTCTTCTGGATTTCTTGGTGTCAATCTAAAAGTATAGTTAAAAGATCGGAGGGCAGGTCCACCAAAGAGTAGTTCCATGTTGGGGTTGATTATCTTACCTTGTCCACGACCTAGTACTCCAGCAGTACCACCTTCCATACCAGGTAGTTTCCCTAACAGTAATGCTTTTGCTGCAACACTTATACCAGCGTTTTCTTTTAGAGCATCTAATGCAGAGCTAGCTTCTTTCTTCAGTGCAGTACCAAAGTTTTGAGAGTTCATTACTCTACTCGCAGCAGCTGCTCCACCTAGTTGCAACTGGTTCATAGAGTTGGCACTCCAGTCTGCAGTGTTAGCATCAGCAAGTCCAGGAGGAATAGGTAGGAGTACAGTACCCATTGTCCTGCTTCCTCTCATCCTATCGGTAGCTCTATTGGAAGCATTAAATTTCCCTGGAATATATTCATGCATACCGATCTTCATGTAGTCACTGATACCATCCATCATAGTGGAAGGATATCTATAGTTACCGTAGTACTGTCTTTTTGGTGCTCTAGCTGCTAACTCGGATCTAAATTGCTGATCCAATCCAGGAGTTTCTTGTATAGTTTCTCCTGGATCATTTCCTTTAGCATTAGCACCAGCAGCAACTTCATCTCTAATATCTTTAGTATATGCACCAGTTACATTGGAACCAAATTCTTTTATAGTTTCATCACTTGGGTTTGATTTCATAAGAATCTTACCCATAGCAGATCTTACGATACCACCACCACCTGAATATTCTTCACTCCATATCTTTCCATCGCTTCCTCTAAACATACCATCACTACCCTGTGTGTATGTTGTGTTTATATTCTTCCAACTTCCTCTTCCAACTCTTTCACGTGTCTTAACAGATATAGTCACAGGAGCATTAGGGTTGCTCGTATCCATATTGATAGTCGCCCTAGGTTTTGCACCGTAGGACTTAGAACCTGATGAGATTGTAACTGCTGATGTTGTCACTATTATCTTTTTAGTTATTTAGAACAAATTTCTGATAAGGTATAGTTCTTAACTCATCTATCTCATCTGGATTCACAAAGTATAGTTGTCCTACGACCTGATGGAAGTCGTATCTTCTCATTGTATTCCAGTGATAGTTGAATCCCTTGAACCCCATTGATGTGTATTCTGTAACAGCAACCAATGGATTAGTATCGTATGTAATGTTGGGAGTCTTTGCTTTATATACAAAGGTATAGAAGTTTCCTAGGTCAGGTATAGGTGTAACAGTATCACTTAGACGATCAATAATTTCTACCATCATATCATCAGGATCTTCCGTACCTATTAGGGATTCTAATAGACCTGATACTCTATTACTATATGGGGTGACAGTCATACTCCTAGTTCTTTCTCTGTAACTACCTTGAAGGTTAGTTGTCTCATTTCACAGAAGGACCTTGCTGCTTTCCACTTTGCTTGGTTCTTTGCATACTCTGCAACTTCACGGATGAATGTTTTCTTTTGTTTCCGTCCTCTTATAGGAGGAGAGCATTGCCTTTTGGGTTTAACTTCAATCACATATCTCATTATCTTTCCATTATTTTCCTTGATTTTCATGTAGAAATCAGGGAAGTAACGATGCTTTCTGTTGTCAAGAGGAGATACGTAGGGTATAAAGAACTCTTCGCTTCCCCATTCAATAATATTTACATTACGATCACACCACCTCATGAATTTTAGTTCCCAAAGGGATCTATAAACGATGTTTCTGTGGTCTCCGACATACTTTTGGGTATTGTTTGGAATAAACTTACCTTTATATGTCATACATAGTATAGGATAACCATGTTGGTATTTAGATGGGAAGGGGAGTTATTCCAGGAACTAGGTATAGTTCCATGGATTTTATCAATAGATTTGCTAAGCTGGCACAGACGAGTCAGTACAGGGCTCATATTACTATTCCTTATCCCATGCAGGAATATATGAGGAGTAAGAGAATCTCTTCAACGATTCTAAATGAGACAGGTGTCATGTGTAAGGCAACATCCTTACCTGGGTCTTCGATATCAACTCATGATGTTAATACAGATTTCTATGGTGTTACACAGAAGTCTGCTTATGCTCGTGCATTTGATGGTACGATTGATTTAACTTTCTTTATTGATGCTGACTATGATATCATGTATATGTTTGAGCATTGGATGGAATATATTATGAATATAGTTGGTGATTCACCACAGAATAGGAATGTACATTATAGAGCACAGTATCCTGATTCTTATCGTTCTTCATTGTACATTCAAAAGTTTAATAAAGATAAAGATGCTGACTGGAGGGTAGTTAATCCATTCTTTAATAAGAAAGGGATGATTGAGTATGAGTTTATCAATGCATTCCCACAGAATATATCATCTACACAAGTATCATATGATCCATCATCTTTATTAGAGTTTACTGTTACCTTTGCTTACGAAAGATATATAACCAACCAAACTAGATCGATTGGACAAGGTAGTGCTGGAGGTGCAATCGCTGGCAGCAACAGGATAATGCAAGCATTGAGGGGTAGAGGAGGAGATAATCCATCTGATCCAAGAGAAGATGATGCATTGATTAGGGCAGCAAGAAGACAGTCTTCTTCTAAGGGATCTGTTGGTATGAATAAGTTAAGGGCCAGGGAGATTAAATCCAGCTGGGAGAATAGAAGTGGTGGAGAACCTGGTCAATCTAATCAGGCTACTGCTGGACAGAATGATACTTCTCGGTTTGAAATGTTCTAATCAGTTCCATAATTACCGGAAAAAAAAGTCCGGTAATTTTTACTCTATTACTTTTTTAAAAACCCTCTAAATAAAGATACTGAATTGTTTATTAGGTTATTATGCCTTTACCAAAGATTAGTACGCCAACTTATGAACTTGAGTTGCCGTCAACAGGAGAGTCGATAGAATATAGACCGTTCTTAGTTAGAGAAGAGAAGCTTCTAGTTCTTGCTATGGAGAGTGAGGATACTAAGAGTATAACGAGAGCAATCAAAGAAGTTCTTAGGTCTTGTATTAAAACAAAGGGTATCAAAGTAGATAGTCTTCCTACATTTGATATTGAATATCTATTCCTTAACATTAGAGGTAAGTCTGTTGGTGAAGAGGTAGAAGTTACTGTTACTTGTCCTGATGATGATGTAACAGAGGTTGATATTACTATCCCTATTGATGAGATAGAAGTTAAGAGATCAAAGAACCATATTAATACAATCAAATTGGATGATAATCTTTCTATGAAGATGAAGTATCCATCTCTTACTCAGTTTATTGATACTAACTTCGATGTCAATACACAAAAGACTGGAGGACAACTAGAGCAATCGTTCTCTTTGATTGGTGCTTGTATTGATACTATCTACAGTGATGAAGAAGCATGGCCAGCATCTGAGTCTAGTAAGAAAGAGATTGGTGAGTTCCTTGAGCAACTAAGTTCCTCTCAGTTTGCAGATATTGAACAGTTTTTTGAGACAATGCCTAAACTATCTCATGAAGTTCATGTTACTAATCCAAAGACTAAGAAGAAAAGTACTGTCCTTTTGGAGGGACTAGCGTCTTTTTTCGGGTAGCAATGTCTCATATGAATCTTGAGGCATACTTTAGAATTAACTTTGCTTTGATGCAGTACCATAAATATAGCTTAACAGAGATTGAAAACATGGTCCCTTGGGAGCGTGACATTTATGTAGAACTTCTCAAGCAACATCTAGAGGAAGAGAGGGAAAAACAAAACCAAGATGGCAATTGATTTATCAAGTTTTTTTGGAATAGGAAGAAGCCCTAATGAGACAGCGGCTGGTAAGAGGAGCATGCTTGCTGAGTCTCAAACAAAGGGACTTGGTAGGATAGGTGTTGTAGAAAAGAAGGTTGCTATTAATGCAGAAAAGATTACATCGTTAAAGAATATAATAAAGAGTCGTATTAGTAATGAGAAGGGTGGTGGTTTAAAGGAAGCACTTCAAGATCAAGAGGCTACTATCTTTAAGATTAATCATAATGTTGGTGGTATACTTGAGGCATTAAAGGCAGAGAGAGAAGCAGAAGAGGATCTGTCTGATGAAGAGAGGCAGGATAAAGAGTTAGCAAAGAGAAAGAAGAAGGAAGATGAGGGAGAAAAACCTAAGAAGATAAAGACACCAGGCATCATCAAGAAGATGGTAGCTCCTATTAAGTCATTGTGGGAGCAGATTGTTGATACCTTTATGATTTTGTTTGGTGGATGGGCTATTGATAAGATCATTAAGTGGGTACAAGACCCTAAGAACGAAAAGACCATAGAAGAGATTAAAGAGTTTATAACTGTTGCATTACCTGGTGTTATTAAGGGTGTTCTTGCTATTATTGCTCTTGATATTGGGTTGAAGGTATTTGGATTTGTAAAGATGCTTGCCGTTGGTGCTGGTCAGTTGTTGAGTGGTTTAATTGGATTGTCTTTGAGGATAAAGACATGGGCTATGACAAATCCTTGGTTGGCAGCAGGTATAGGTCTTGCTGCTGTTGGTGTTGGTTTATATGCTCTTGGTAGTGGAGATGCTACTGGAGAACCTATAAATTCTACTGGTCCTGCTGCAGGAATGAATACGGATCAGAGATCTGAAAGATTGCAAAACATTAAAGAGGGTGGTGCTACAAAAGAGGCTGTTAAAACTATAAACATGCCATCTAATTTAACAATGTTCTCTGGTGGTGGTCTAGCAAAGGGAAGTGATACTGTTCCTGCTATGCTTACACCCGGTGAGTTTATCATGAGTAAGGGTGCAGTACAGGAGTATGGTGAGGATACTCTTGCTGGAATGAATGCTGCTGCAGGTGGTACTAACTTACCTAAGAGAGCAAATGGTATAACCTATGCTGCAGGTGGTGGTGGTGTTGGTGGTGTAAGAAAGGTCGCAGGACCTATGATTAAGGATCATGAAGGATTCAGATCCCAGATTTATAAAGATACTCAAGGTAATAATACTATTGGGTATGGTCACTTGGTTTTAGATCATGAACTTGAAAGATTTAAGAATGGAATAACCAAAGAGCAGGCAGAAGATTTATTTGATAAAGATTATCTTTATCATGCAAAGGCAGCTGCTATGATTCCTGGATTTGGTAGAGCTAGTACTGAACAGAAAGCAGCATTAATAGATCTAACATATAATATGGGAGCTGGTTGGGACCAAGGATTCCCTAAGTTTAGAAAGGCATTTTCTGAAGGTAGATATAATGAAGCAGCAAACGAGTTAGTTAATAGTGATTGGTATAATCAAGTAGCAAGGAGAGGTCCAGTCATTGTTAATATGATTCGTGGAGATCAAGTACGTGGATCTCAAACATCATTAGACGGTGGAGCAAAGAGTTCTGCTGGTCAACTTATGAGTAGTCCACCTGGTTCACAGAGTCAAGGAGGAACATCTCAGGCTATACTGAATCCAGCAACACCTCCACCACTACCACCACCTTCTCCTCCTGAAGCAGGTAGTGATGATTCTCAACCACTCTTTAGTCCTATTGATACAGACAATTTCTCTTCTGTTGTTATTAAATCCCTTTATGGTGTAGTTGACTAATGGCACTAGGACTTCTTTCTTCTGCTGCTAAGTTATTGAAGGGATCTTCCAAGCCTAAGGGTAAGGTTGATGCCAAAAAGTTTGCTGGGAAAAAGGAAGAAGGTGGAGCTACATCAAAACCTAAGGCATCTTTAGTTCAAACAGTTCAAACCGTTAAGATTGTTGATGTTAAACCAGACCAGCAGAAGGAGAGTAATGCTGGACCTTTTGAGACTCTTCGTGAAAGAACTCATAATATGTGGGTAGAGATAGCTAAAAAACAGAAGGCAAAGAAGAAGAGGGCAAAGTTAAAGAAGAGGATTGCAGAGAAGAAGAAAAGATCATTTAAAGAAGCACTTAAAGAATCAAAGATTGCTCAGATAGGATCGTCTGCCACTGCAAAGATAGGAAGTACCGTAGGAAGTTGGTGGGATGCTATTGTAAACACCCTTGGTATATTATTTTTAGGATGGGTATTAAACTATAAGAAACAGATTGTTAAGTGGGCAAAGAAATTTATTGGTATTGTTGAGTCGGTTGTTAAGTTCCTTGCTCCTATTGTTAAGGCCATATGGGAGACAATGGCATGGATAGCAGATAAGGGTGTTAAACTTGTTGCTATGCTTGTCGGTATTAAACCTGATGAAGCATTAAACAATAGTATTATAAAGAATCTTACTGAGATTCAGAAGAAATTCCCTCTGATTGAAGCAGCCTTTGCATCGTTCCTTGTCTTCAAGGGATTGGGTGGGATCAAAAAGATAATGAAACCAAGACCGAGGACAGCGGGATCAGGACGTAAGATACGATCTGGTGGTAGTAAGCTTAATAAGGCAAGGAAGTTAACAAAAACGAGGACAGCAACTACGGCAGCAAGGAGTAGATTTGCTCGACGATTTGGTGGAGCTGCTGCTAAGAAAAGATTTGGTGGACAGGTAGCAGGTAGAACAAAACCAGTAGTAAGTAAAGTATTAGGTAGGGGTATTGGAAGAGGTGCAAAGAGACTTGGAATAAAAGCTTTAGGTGGTAGAGCGATGAAGATTCTTGGTAAGTTTGCTAAGGTACCTATTATTGGACCTCTTATTGTTGCAGTGACTCAGTTACTAGCAGGTGAACCACTTGGTAAGGCATTGTTTATGGGTGTTGGTGCAGGTATTGGTGGAGTTCTTGGTGGTATACTTGCTGGCGCCTTGGGTGTTGGTACTGCAGGATTTGGAGCAGTCTTAGCACCTGCTATCATGATATTAGGTGAAGGTATGGGTGCATTTGTTGGTGAGTTATTGTTTGATGGATTCATGGGCAAAGGATGGGGTGCTGCAGGTAAGAAGTTAAAGGATACTGTAATGGGATTCCTCAAAGGTACTGCTGAAATATTCAAATCAATATGGAAGTGGTTAAGAGAGGGTGGTCTCATTGAGGTGGCGAAAACAATAGGTAAAGGGATAATGGCACTCCCTGGTCTAATAGCGAATGTATTTAAGAGTGTGGCTGGTGGTATTGCTCTAGCTGGTAAGTGGATAGGTAATGGAGTGATGAGGTTTATGGATAACTTCTTAAAAGAAACTGCTATTGATATACCAAAGGGTGGTGGTAGACATAGTGCTATGACTTTGGTCGCCAAGACATTGGGATTATATGATTGGTTAGAGGGTCTTGGTTATGTTAATGCTGAGGGTAGGGTATCTAAATTCCCTAATCTTTTACAGTTAATGAATCCATTTAAGTATGTTCCTTTATTGTTTAAGTCTTTCTTCCCAGAAAAAGCAGCAGCAGCGGCCGAGAAGAAAGCGGCAGTTGAGAGAGGAGATGTAGCGAAGAAGAATATCTTTGGTGTAGAACTGTCTGATGAACATCAGAGTGAAGCATATCTTAAGAAGAGAGATGCTGGACAACTTAAGACAACAGATGAAGGTACTAAGAAATCAAATGATTTAGATGCTTTCCTTTCAAGGAATCAAGGTAATGATGTTTCTGGTGCCATTGATCATTCAGCATCTTATGATAAGGTACAGAATAATAAATCAGCGATCATTCCTATTCCTATTGGTGAGATGAAGACGGATACCACTGGTGGCACTGGCCCCACTCCTCTTTCTTCTAGTAAGGTAAATAAGTATGATGCTGTCTCTGGTCTTAATAAGACATTGATTATGGCGAAACTTTTTAGAGGATAATGGCACCAAAACAAAAGGATAAACCGAATATTAAACTTCTAGAAATAGAGAACCCTAGGACAGGGCAGAAGGTTGATCTAGAGGGTGGTTGTATTGAGTTAAATTATTATGAAAGTATTTTATCCAATCATATTACTGCTGCATTCATCTATGGTGAGACAGGTAACACTGTAGGTAAGGGTAAGAGTGCTAAAGATCTTTTGAATGGACTACCAGTTAGGGGTGGAGAACCTCTTAGTATAAGAGTTACTGATGCACAGAATAAAGAGTTGAAGTTTACTGGTAAAGATAGATTTTATGTTAACAGGGTTAAGAATATTGTTCAGGATACTAAGACTACTATAGGTGAGTTTGATCTTTGTACAAAGGAATTCTTATCTAATGAAATGACTAGAGTGGAGGAGAGATTTAGTGGAAAGATTTCTGAATCAGTTAGGAAGATTGCACAGGATCATTTAGAGATACAAACTGTAGATGTGGAGGAGACATCAAACAGTTATAACTTTATTGGTAATCAAAGAAAGCCGTTCTTTACCCTAACGTGGTTAGGAACTAAGGCTATCCCTGCTGATGGTGCTCAGGGAAAGACTGCTGGATTCTTTTTCTTTCAAACACAAGATGGATACCAGTTTAAATCTGCAGAGAGTTTGATAGGACCGACTAAAGGTGGTGGTAGTGCTGACTCTAAGGGTGCTAAGAAGTTTGAGTTTACAAATACGAAAGATAGTAAGGAAGGATTTGCTAAGATCTTGCAGTATAATTTGAACAAGAACATAGATGTGCAAGAGAAACTAGTTACTGGTTCTTATAATAATGTCAGTCATTTCTTTAATCCATATACTTTTAAGGTAAAGGAGCAGGAGTTTAGTATTAGTCAGCAGGATGGTAGTGTAAAGACAGCAGGTACAGATTTAGATTTTGTAAACAAGGAGTTCACTACGACTCCTACTAGAGGGATGACTATGGTTCTTGATGTTGGTACGATGCCTAGTGGTACTGATGGTAAGAAGCAAGTTAAACAGTGGAAAGAAAAACCAGATGAAACTAATGATCAGATAATGAAACGGGTAGTTCAATCCATCATGAGATATAATCAGTTGTTCTCCGTTAATGTTGATATCATGATAGAAGGTGACTTTTCTTTGAAGGCTGGTGATACAATATACTGTGAGTTCCCTGGACTCGGTGCTGAGACTAAGCGTCCAAGCAAGGAGAGCAGTGGGCTTTACTTGATTGCTAGTGTCTGTCATAAGGTCACATCTTCAAGGGCATATACGTCTTTGAATTTGATCCGTGATTCTTTTGGAAAAACTAAAGCAAACTAGTTAAATAACACAGGAGATTTTAACAACTATGTCCGAAATCAAACACGATTTAGATCATGAAGTTTACATCGAAGCAGATGGTAAAGAACATGTGAACCATGGTAAGATGGAATACACTAAGGAAGACTTAGAGAGTGCTCATGCTTATTACGATGAGTATCATAAGGGGGAAGAGATAGATCCTAGTGATGCTAAGATAAATGATTATCATATTAGACACACAGATAAGAAACTTGAAGTCTATTGTGACATTCATCCTGATGCAGAAGAGTGTAGAGTATACGACGAATGATTGATGAGACCCTATTAAAGAAGCATTCCATTGGTAAGGATGGATTTGTTTGGTGGCTTGGTCAGGTATGTCCATCCAAGACTTGGAAGGATAACATTCCTTTCCTACCCAAACCAGATCCTGCCAAGGAGGGACTGCCTGGCTTTGCTGATAGGGTTAAAGTTTCTATTCTTGGATACCATACCACTGATACAGATAAACTTAAGAACGAGGAACTTCCTTGGGCATACTGTCTTAAGCCTACCACTGCTGGTGGTAACATGGGAGGTGCTGGTGAATCCATCAACCTCCAGGGTGGAGAGTGGGTCTTTGGTTTCTTCTTAGATGGAGAGGATGGTCAACAACCAGTTATCATAGGTGTCTTAGCGAAGTCAGATCAACAAGACTTTAGACTTGAACTTCCTAAGACTCGCTTTGCACCTTTCACTGGGTATACTAACAGACAACCAGAACCATTAACAAATCAGAAGAGAGATGAGAATGTAGGTAAGAGTAGTAGTGGAAGTGTAGAAGAGACTGGAGATGGTGGTGTAAAGGTTGAATCAAAACTTGTCAATGAGCAGGTCAGAAAGGAAGGAGATCCTTTAAAGACTGTTGGTAAGGATGTAGACACTGCCAAAGAGATTGATGATGCTACAGGTGATATGCAGAATGCAGATCCTTCTGACTGTAATAGTCCGATGGATATTATTGATATGGATTTGAAGAGACTATCAAAACTTAAGACATTTGTACAGAAGCATAAGAATATCTACGTTGATAAGGAGCAGAATATAATAGGTGATGAGGACATGGCACGTGAGCAGAAGAGAGCTGCTGATAGGGCGGCCGCTGCTAATAAGATATTGAATACAAAGGCAGAGGCTGCTGCGTTAGAGGCATTGTCTGAAGCATCTAGTGAGATGGCTACTTCTACTCCATTGAGTGCAGTTCCTAAAGCAATGGATGCCCTTGATAAAAGCACACAGAAGTTAATAGGACAGTTTAATAGTATCATTGATGCCCTTCCATCAGAGATGCAGGGGATGGTTAGTGGAGCAATGAATAAGATTGTTAGTCAACCACCTTGTGTTACTGAAGGTTATACTGCAGGTGTGATGGCGAAATCTTTGGGTAGTATTGATAAGGTAATGAACTCTGCGATGAGTGATGTTAATAATGTTCTTGCCATGGCAGGTAATGCACAATCATTAGCAAAGCAGGGGTTGGGAGCAGCTAAAGCACTTGCTGGAGGAGATATTGGTGGTGCTCTGGGTGGATTGGGTGGAATGTCATCTATGCTTAGTGGAGGATTGAATAGTCTTGGTGGAATATCAATACCTTTAGATGGTTTACCTAAGTTCCAGACATCATATAAGAAGTTAATAGTAGGTGAAGAACCTCTTCCTTGTGTACCAAAATCATTTAATAGTCTTCAAGGAGGACTTCCTTTACCAGAAGGACTAACTTCTTTTGGAAGTATGATAGAGGGTGTGTCTTCACAGATGGCTGGTATGGATCAGTTAGTATCTGGTATCAGTGACCTTACTGGTAATAATTCTGTCTTTAGTTCTCTGACTGACCTGAGTAAGAATGGACTTAGTGATCTGGGTGGTATTGGTGGTGTAGATGATGCCCTTAAGAAAGCATCTAACCTAAGTTCTTATGCTAAGTTCCCAGGGACTACAGGTAACTCTATTATGCAGAGTGCCATGAGTCTTATGCAAAAGGGTCAGTCTATAAGTGCAGCTGAGTTTGCTGCTGAAACTATTTTCCCTGGTGGTGGTGCATTTATTACAGAAGCATTTGGCAATCAACTAAAAGGAAAGAGAAAGAAAGGAGGTTCTTGTAGTTCAGGTCCTACATTAAATGGACCACCTATGGTAGATGTCTGGGGTGGTGAAGGTAATGGTGTCCTTGCTAATGCAGTTGTTGGTCCTAATGGAAACATCCTTGCAGTACAGGTAAAGAATTGTGGTAAAGGATTTAGAGAGGCTCCTTATGTTGCTATCACTGATAGTAGTGGAAGAGGTCAAGGTGCTGTTGCTAGAGCAGTATTAAATGGAGAACTGCTCAATGTAGATGGGGAAGGTGGTCCTGTAGGAACTACATGTATCAAAGAGATCGAGGTACTGGAACCAGGATCTGGATACATGTCTAAGTCTGATGGAAGTGTTGGTGGTAACGGTGTAACTTTTGCTAAGAAAGATGAGACAGTCTTTAAGGACAAGGATGGAAACTATTATAAAGCTGACTCAGATACGATGGTATCCCTTCCACCTGGTAGTACTGTATGGTTCCCTCCAGGTACAGAGATACAACTTCCTACTAGTGCTATAAGATCAGACGGTGAACCTATTGTTCAGGATAAAAAGAAAGGAAAGATTAAGTCACTACAGGTTGTAGTGAAGAAGGGGTACAAAGGATTTGCTAAGGTAACAGATGGATCACGTGATGGTGCTGGTCCTATCTTAAGTCTTGTAGATGCTGTTACTGATAGGAAGGTTAGTAATCTTCTGGAGAGGCAGACAGGTAACTGGTTGAATGTTACTGATGAACTGCAGGGTAATACAGATATAATGGAACTCTTTAAGGAAGCACAACTTCGTAGTGTTGAGGGAACACCTGTAGAACAGTTTGGTAAGGTGGGTACTGCTTCAGAAGCAGGAGGTAAAGGAGAATCTACAACTCTTTTAGGACAAAGTTATAAGACATTAGATCCATGGAGAGCAGGTCTTAAAGAAGGTACTAGACTTAAGTTTAGGGGTGTCTTTAATCATGATGCTGAGATGACTCCAGAGCAGTACAAAGATCCTTATAATATCCAGAAGAATAGTTATCGTTATTTTATATTTGAATATGAAGTAGAAGTTTATAAGACAGGGTTGGGGTATGCATATGCAGGTGGCCTTGATGCAGTTAAAGATACCTGGTATAAACTTATTAATATTAACTACGTAACTGGTAGTGAAGACTTTAAGAATGGAGAGGTAGTTACTAAGAGACTGCGTGATAAGTCAGGAAGATTGTATGAGATGTACATTAGAGTTTGTACTTATGATGATGATAGAATCACTGTTTATGGTGGAGGATTGCAGAGCAACTCAGAGATAGTAGAAGTCACTAGGACAAAGTTACCTAATGGTGAGTATGTTGAGGAGTCTCGCAAGACATTTAAACAGGCAGAAACTCTTTCATATGAACTGCCTTGTGGAGGAGAGTTCAGTACTCCACCACCAACTGAACCAGTAGAACAACCAGCTCCACGATTACCCATTCGTATTAAAGGAGGTAATATTATTAGTACTGGTTCTGGATACCGTCTTGATGATGAGATCTTAGTTGATGGTGTACCTGCTGACTTTGATGTTGCCGCTGGTGGTAGAATAATAATATTCAGACCACCTGCTATGACAGTTCAGGATTACCCTGACATTGAGATAAATAGTCAGTTCGGCGCTGGTGCTGATCTTGAAGTTAACTTAGAGGTTGGCGACCCATTTGATTATCCTGAAATGGATCCTATGGAAATGGTTGAGGTCGTTGATTGTGTAGGTAAAAACATCTTTATTGTTGATAACTAATGTCTGGAAAGAAGCAAGGATCATTTACTGGATTTAATACTCTGTTTGGGTGGGCTAAGTACAACTCAGACGGAACTATTTCTTTTGGAGGAATAGATAAGAGGAAAGAGAAGCATGCTGTAATGCTTCTGAATAACTATGATCCTGCCCATCGTATCGTGATGGGATCATCTGGTGCTAATAAATCTAGGACTTATCTTGGTGCTCCTAAAGGGATCACAATGAAGTGTGGGAATAAGAATTCTCGTGACGATGGTACGTTTATGATCCAGGTAGAGAATGGCAATATGGTTATTGATGTTCAGAATGGTGACTTTGGTGTCAAAGCACGGAACATTAATATGAGAGCAGAGTATGGTCCTACAAATAAAGAAGGGAATGTAACTCTGTATGCCAATCAAAAGGTTCGTGTTGAGGGAACCATAGTTGAGGTCTTTGGTAAACAAAAGGTTGACATAACATGCAACAAGCTGTTAAAGGTAATGGGTGATACAGAAATACAAATGATTTCTGGTATCTGTAACATGACTTCGTATAGTTCTAGAAGAGGTAAGAAGGGTGATATGCAGAGTGATATTATTCCTGGAGATATGAAGAAGAAGGAACAACCACCGGTGGTAGGTGGTAGTGGTTCTGCTGGATCACCCACTACAGATTTTGCAGCAGCAGCGGATGCTACAACTGCTCAGATTTCTCAACAACTAGCAGATAGAGGAGTTTCTAGACCGGAGGGATTTAACTAATGTCTGCACATATGGCCGATAGTGTCCTTGTTTACAAGGAGATTGTCGTTGGAGGAAACAATCAAACTAGCATTGGTTCAGGGGATGAAGTCCTGAATGGTAGTGTAGATGTTGATGGGGTAATGCATGTAGGAGATGAGACCTTTAGTCAGGGTGAAGCTACCTTGATGGTTGCTAACAGTCGTCAGCAACAAGGTACTGCTACAGTAATATTTCGTGATCCAGAGAGTGCAAATGTATTAGTTGCTGAAGGTGGTACGGTAGAAACAGTCTGGATTAAGGGAACATCTGCTACTAATGCACTAGTTGTAGAAGGACATCAAACCATTAATAGTGGTAACCTTCATACCAGTAATCTTGTAGGTAATACATTCCAAGGTCTTGTTGGAACTGGATTCCATGGTAGTGGTAGTACTATTAATGTACAAGGATGGAAAGGATTTGATATTAAGCATCCATCTGAGGAGGGACATAGACTTAGGCATGTTTGTTTAGAAGGACCTGAGGGTGCCATTTATACACGTGGACGGTGTAGGAATAAGAAAGAGATTGTTCTACCTAAGTACTGGAAGGATCTAGTACATGTAGATAGTATTACAGTACAACTTCAACCAATAGGAGCACATCAAGATATTATTGTGAAGAGATGGGATGCTGAGAAGATCTATCTACAGTCTCAGGGTGGTCTTCCAATCGATTGTTTCTATCATGTGTATGGAGAGAGGAAAGATGGTGATCAACTGATTGTAGAGTATCCTGGAGAGACTCCAGAGGATTATCCTGGAGACAATACACAGTATTCTATTGCTGGATACCATTACGATAGGAGGACCTTATAATGGCAAAGTATTATACAGGGGTATCACCAGGGACCACATTAGATAGTATGATAGCCAATGGTGGTGACTATGGAGTAACTCCTAGTCTAAACATTGATTGTGAGGATATTGCTTGTAAGAATGTTGTTGGTGTTGCTGCTACGTTTAGTGCAGAAGTTAAATGTACTTCTACAACTGCACCTTTTTATCCTCCTGTTGTTACTTCAGGAGAAAGGGATGCGATGACTGTTACTGCAGGTGCAATGGTATTCAACTCTTCAACTAATAAACTTAATGTTTATAGTGGTTCTGCTTGGGAAATAGTAGAAAGTGCTTGACAAGTGTGATATAATATAGGAAAACGATTATTGGTATGTTGAGAATTACTGGACGTTTGAAGGATAGTAATGTCATTAACCTTCCAGCAGAATGGAAAGGGAAGGTGGATGTTGATTCTATCATTGTCCAACTAACACCGTGCGCTGTAGCTCAGGAATTGTTTGTTAAGAGTATTGATTATGGTCAGCGTGTGCTAGTCCAATCACAGTCTGGGACCAACGTGAACTGCTATTACAGTGTGGAGGCTGAGGAACTGTCACAAGGGTGATTGACGGATCCTAGCATATCGTGTAATATATAAGAGTAGTGGGAGGTCCCTATGGAAGATGAGTATCTGACACGTTGTGTGGTGGACACAACTTCGAGGACGTTTCATCTTTATAGCAATGATGGGAGTGAACGAACAGTTGAGTGCTACACACCTGAAGAGTTTATGGATGTTCTTCGGTTGTGTCGTGATGTTCTTCCTGACATTGATGAGGACCTCCTGGTGTACACAGAACCCGCAGTTTTAAAAGAATCATGAAAATCGCACTCGCCACTATCATTGCCCTTAGTGCCTGCACTCCAGCAGTAGCAGGGGAATCACAAGCTGGTTGGTCTGAACAACGTACTTGTTTTAAGACCGAGTATCGTGAAGAGTATGTACCTGGCACAGAAGAAAACCCTGGGTATGTAAAGTCTTATAAAGATACTATTGAGGTTTCTTGTGAAAGGATGCCGGAATATAATCCACAATATCATAATGAAGATTCTAATCCAGATATAGGACATAGGCATGGATCACCAAGATATCGCAGACACACTACTGTCTATGAGGATGTAGATACTAATGATTGTTCTGATGGAACTGTCATTGGTGGACTCCTAGGTGGAGGTCTAGCAGGGTTTGGTTCCCGTGGTAAGGACAGATGGTGGGCAATACCTTCTGGCATTGTTGGCGGTGCCATGCTAGGGTGTGCCGTCGATGGAGGTTGATATATTATTTCGATTTTTAGTTCCATAATTGCCGGAAAAAAACTTCCGGCAATTTTTCCCCTATTACCTTTTCAAAGATGAAAGAAAGTAAGTATTCTGACTTCTATTTGGAGATATGCAAGTATTATGGATATGAGATAAAAGACAATAAATTCATAAAAAAGCAAAAAATCCCAGAATTCGAATATTTCGGAAAATGGAAAAAAGGGAAGATTGTGAACTGGGGTCAAAAGTCTTAATATTCGTTTAACAAGAAAAAGTACCTATATATTAAGCACATTCTTTTATTCAAGGATGAAGAAATTATTATTAATTACTTCATTATTATTCTTTGGAGCGACTTCAGCACGTGCTGATATTACGTCGCGAATGACTTCTAGTGTTCAGTTAACAGTTAATGCTGCTGCAACTCAAATGCAAAGAGTTGGAAACTCATATAGTATCTCAGGGAATAACGTAGATACAACTGATGGAACCACTGCTAACACAGTTAGTGCTGGTGCTATTAGTAGCGGTGTTTATGGTCCTGGTACTATTTCTGCCACTCAAGATGATCCAGGTGAGGCATTCAGCTTCACAACTTCATTTATTCAAGGTGATGCTATTGATACATCTGGACCTAATGTAGGTGATATCTCAGCATACTCTAATCAGTTGTCAACTGCTGCTGGATCTGCTGGCTCATTAGCTGGAACCGTTACCAGTCAGGGTGCCTTGACAGTAACTGCCGGAGGTGCTGGCACGACAGCTACGGGACAATTCGTAACTGAGTTACAGATTAACTAGGAACAATGAAAAGGTTAATACCTTTAATCTTGCTTTTTGGTGTAGGGACTGCTGCTAGGGCAGTCCCCGTGGTCCCAAATTTCCAACAAGGTTCGATGACGAGCCATACGGAAACTGAATCCACAATAACTGAAACCATAAATTCTATTGATTATCGTACAGGATGGGAATACTCAGTGACTGGAACGGGGGTAGAGAACAACGGAGCAGCGTTGAATCCAGGTGTAAACCAGACAACGGTGACAGTAACTCCTGCAACAGGATCAACAGGAGCAACCGACGGAGTAACAGGAGGAATGACAAGTTCATTCGACTCCTTAAATCTGTCAAACGCAGGAAGCTTTACAATCTCCAATCCTGGAGGAAGTTTTCAGTTTACCCAATCATATTCTGGACCCGGTATGACCAACCAGACGATAATTCAAAGAGTTACTCAGGTCGAATCCGTGACCGACGTAACAAGTACGTTTACGCAATAGGGGTATATGGAAGAAAATTTATCAAAACCACAACCATTGTTTGCCTTAGCGGTCTTAGCATTTTTTCTGGGAATCCTGTTCTCGCTGAAAGCGTTGGTGGGGTAAGTGCTACTGCTAATCCGATTGCCAACTCTTCAGGCTCGGTAACAAATCAAGCTATTCAGGTTTTACAAGGTCCTTACGTTACGAATACTTATGGCAATCAGATTAGTTGCCAGGGACCTACTGCTAACCTAACTCCATATATTCAGTATAGTAACTCCTGGAAGGATCCCTGGGAGGATTATTATATGGAACCACAGTATAATAATACAGATTTTACAGGTAGAACGACTCAACAGACAGTAACTGTTAAGAACTATCCTTGGGAAGATTGGTATGATACGAGGACTTATACCAATTCAGATGGAGAAACAACCAGATGGTTTGAAGACGGTGCTGATATGCAGATTACCGTTGATGTAGATGGTCCTGATGGTATTCCTGATAATCCAGGTCAAAAGGTTTGGGAAAAACCAGTTAGGACTGATATGAAGGCAAATAATAGTTTTAATATAGGACTTTCTGCTACTCTTTCTTTACCATTAGATAAAAAGTTACAAAATCTTTGTAAAGAAGCTGCTACTGTTCAGATAGGGATGCAACGTCAACTTATTGCTAACAAGCGTTTAGATTTCGAGATTGCGAGATTGAAGAATTGTGGTGAACTCATGCAGTCCGGAATAATGTTCCATCCAAGGTCACCTTATGCTGCTATATGTGCAGATGTTGTGCTTACAAATCCACCTGGAAAGTTAGCACCTCATAGTCACAACTTACCACAACCTAACTTTAAAATAGAAGGAACTTCTTCTTCTTCTTCTTCGGTTCCTTCTTCTTCTTCTGAGAGTTCTGCTTCGCAAAATTTATCCCCAACAAACCTTTCTTCACCCGATACTCATTCGTCCGTACCTCAGCCCGAGTCGGACGATAAGGAGACTTCCCAAGTTTCTTCTGGATGGTTCCGATGGCCTTTTTCACGACAGGCTTCACCACCCGGAGAAGAAGATCAGCCAGCGGCTTTGCTAGGAGGGCCGATCCAGTTGCCACCGTCGCAATCACTGCCGTAGTAGTTACAATTTGAGGTGCGGGTAGATATTGTTCTATAGGTCCGATGTCCTCATATAACGTTACACATAT
>VTLG01015815.1_pt1 | contig 20934 bp, 20 predicted proteins | sample 4694571 | NCBI WGS metagenome assembly VTLG01 (sample SAMN12604809, study PRJNA352737) | marine metagenome | biome: ENVO:00000447; feature: ENVO:00000209|ENVO:00000569|ENVO:01000036; material: ENVO:00002151; isolation source: viral sequences binned using virsorter ... | reverse complement strand
CTCACGTTGCTGGTGAAGAAGAACAATCTGTATATGCTTTCGGTATTGCTAAACAGATTGCTGAGAAAGTAATTCAAAACCTTACTTACACTCCTCGTGCGGGTGTAACTACAACATATTCTCAACAGAAGGATCTAACTATCACAACAGATCCTAATCCTGTTGGTGGTAACACTCCACACACATGGGCAGGAGGAACAGCAACTAATGCAGTCCAATCTGGTGGTAATTATGTACATACATTTGTATCTGCTAGTTCAAATGCTGTAACATCTGGTGGTGATTACACTCATACATACGTATCTGGACAAGTTACAAGTAATGTTGGTGCTTTACCAAACCCAGTTACTAACATAGTATACACTCCATCAACAGGTGATATGGTTATCACTGCTGCTGGACATACTTTAACAACATCAAATACAATTTCTATTGCTGATAATGCACTATCCTTTACTTGTGATATGGATGGTAATACAGCAACTAAAACATATCCAAGATCTACTGATCCTGTATCTGGACAAAATATTGCTATTACAGCGGTAACCACAGATACCTTTACTGTAAACGTAGGTGCGTCACCTCTCGTTCAGTTTACACCAACTGGTGCGATTTACAATCCAGCAACAGGTGATATGGTACTGACTATTGGTAATCACACATTACCAGTTGGTACAGCTATCAAGATTGCTGATAATTCATTGTCCTTTACTTGTACAATGGATGGTAATACATCAACAAAGACATATCCTCGTGCTACTGACCCTTCATCTGGACAGGCATTAACTATTAGTGCAGCAACTGGTGATACAATCACTGTAAACGTTGGTGGATCACCTATCGTAGATCACGACGTTACTAATGCAGCTTATGATCCAGCTACGGGTGTAATGGTGTTAACAATCGGTAGTCACTCCTTAACAACAGGAACAAGTATTAGGATTACTGCTAACTCATTAACATTCACTTGTGGAATGGATAACCATGCAACTCAGCATACTTATCCTAGATCAGGTGACCCTGCATATAATACTGCTATCAATATAGATGCAGTTGGTGCAGACACAATCACAGTCAATGTCGGTGCTGCTGGTACTGCTACTTACTATTGTGCTAACGTTATCTCTGCGCAAAATACTTTATTCAATATCATTGAAGCAGGTATTGATAATGCTGGTACAGTCAATAGCACAAACGCTGGTGTATTCGCTGGTATAACCAAGACTTCACCTCAACAGACAATTATTCCTAGACTCAATCCAACTGTTGATAGTTCTCAGTTTGCTAATCGTGCAACACTGTTTACAATCAATGCTGGTGGTAGTAACCCACATAAGTTTGAGACTGGAACTCCAGTTCGTTTGGTTGCTAGACCAAAGGCAGGAAAAACTCCTGATGAAAGAGATGTACGTTTACCTATAGGATTCCAACCAAACAGAGTATACTATGTAATTGCTCCAGGTAGAGACACACAACCATTCAATTACAACCAAGCAAGTGTATACAACGGTATCTTTGATGGTGGTGATCAAACTAAATTGATGCTTGCTAATACAAGAGAGAACGCTGCAGCAGGTATTTACATCTATTCACCAGAAACTGAGTCTATTGACGATGATGTTGAAATTTTAGTTCAACAGTATGTTCTTGATGAGACCTTTGATCTCCATGAGTATCGTGTAACCTTTGACGGTAGCAGTGGTACTGTATTGAAGACTGATGTTGCACACATCTTTGATAAACCAACAACAGGACTAGGTGCTGGATATTTACAAAAAGTATTCTTTAGAGCAGAAGGTTCTGATGGTCAGGTAGGCACACTTCCTACATTATCTGGTGTTGGTGGTCAACAGATCTCATCAACTAAAGAATTCTATGTACGTTACATGAGTGACGATACATTCAAGATATTTAATACTGCAGCGGAAGCAATAGCTGGATCTCCTGAGGTAACTCTAGTTAATAGTACAACTCAGTTCTGGTATGTCTTTGCTAACAAGCGTGTATCTCCATTGAAGTTTGATGCTACGTTTGTTGATACTAGTGCATCTAGAGTTCCTGCTATTACTGATGGTGTATGGTATCTACAGACTAAAGATGAGTCCACTAGTGATGATAATATATTCTCTAGATTTAATCAGACTGACTATGATGCTGCATCTGGTCAAACACAGACAACAGACTCTAACTACAGAAGACTTATTGATGCTCGTGAGAAAGAGGATAGAATCTATCGTCTACGTTATGTACAACCTAAAAATTTCCCTGGTGCTGTAAGAAAACCAAACAACGGATTTGTTGTTAAGATTAGAACTGATGAGAAGAGAAATCTTCTACCTCAGAATATTGTTCTAGAACCTGTTGGTGGTGCTCCTACCAAGGCAGAGTTCCGTAATCCATTCACACAGAACAACGCAACTGAAGTTCTAGGTATGAGTAGGACTGCATTTGATAGTGCAGTACAGGCAGGTACAATTGATCCTGATTTTGTATATGATCCTGATAATAATCCAGTAGTTGTTAACACTAGCAACTTCCTACGTTTTAGCATTCGTTCTGCTAGAGAGAAGACTGTTGGTTCTCAACAACTTCTAGAAGTTACTGCGTTCAACCATTCTGTTGACGATACAAATGCTCCTTCATTGAAGAACACTGTATTCCATACAGTTAAAATCAATTCTCCTCAGGCAGGTTCATTTACTGCTAGTAAGACAACATCTACTCCAACTAATAGAGTTGAGTGGACTGGAAACTCTAGTGGTTTTGCTTATATTCATGCATACTTCTCTGTTGGAAGTGATCATTATCTAATCTTAAAAGATGTAAGTGCTCGCCCTAACTTCAGTGCTCTAATCAATACTAGATTCACTCAGGGTGCAGTATATGCTGATCTACAGGAAGATACTAACGGTGGTAGAGATCTTAAAGACAAATATCTCTATGTTGTACAAGGTGCTAACCTCTTTACTCTAACTCCTGGTGATACTTTAGATGACTCAGTTGGTAACACATATAAAATTATTTCTGTAAGTGATGTTCCTGATATTGATGATACATTCTATATCTTCGACACAGAAGAGATTCAAGAACGTGTTGCAGGACAGCAAGATGGTATTTACTATCTAACTGCTGTTCGTGGTAACATCACACCTCTACCTCGTGGTGCTGGTATTGGTAATAACTTCCAGAACTTTAAGTTCTCTCAACCTATATCTTCATTGTATCCATTAGATTACAAGAATGATCCAACATGGTATCAGGTTGTAGACAATGATGGTACAAAAGATACTTTAATTACTGATCCTCAAGAGACTAGTTCTTTCGCTGATAACTACACTCATGGTTTAGTTTACGTCAACGACGCCAAGCGTTCAATGACAAAAGAAGCTGTTGTAGATTTGACTAAGAGTGCATACTTCGATGGTTATACCTACACTGGTACTAATGAGATCAAGGCAACCACAGGTAATGCAACATCTGGATCAGAGCAAAGAAAGATTGCTATTGCTGGTGATGCTACATCTATCCACGATCAAAAGGTTTATATTGAACTACGTCGTCCTTCTATTGCTAGATCTGGTAACCATACATTTGAATACCTAGGTTTTGGTCCAGGTAACTACTCTACTGGTTTACCAGCACGTCAAGAAGTTATTCTATCTGACTTCCAAGACTACTACGCACAGGCAAAACGTGAAGATGGTGGTATTGTATTCTACACTGGTCTAAACTCTAATGGTGATCTTTATATTGGTAACCGTAAGATTGATGCTATTACTGGTGAGGAAGAGTTCCTCGAGAGAGCAGTTCTTGCAGCGTCTGAAGATGATACTGACGTAATTTCAACACTCGTTACATCTTTCGATACTCCTGTTACATTTAAAGATAAGATTACAGTTGAAGGTGTTGGATTCTTTAACAACAGAGTCATTATCAACACTCAACCACCTAATGAAAATCCTGCATTGACTATTCAGTCAAACCCAAGGAATGATGGTGGTGCTGAGGATATTACTTTAACTAGAGGTGCTTTCGCTAACAGAAATGAAGGCGATATTACCATAGATCGGAATAAAATTTCCGCTGCACTTTTCCACGTAAAAGGTCGTGGTACTGCTGCATTCCCTGGGCAGGCATATAGTTTACGTTCTAACTTCTCATTCAACGAGAATGTTCCTTCAAACAGAACTCCTGATCAAACCACAACATTTAGTAATGATCAGTTTGTAAGATACTACAACTCTACTGATGTTGAAGCAAATCCACAGGCAGGTGATATCCTATTCAAGGGTAACTCTGTTGAGAGAAGTGGTTCTCTTGGTTGGGTATATGCTAACTACTACTCTATAATTCCTGAAGCAAGTATTCTTGATTTGGTAACAGACGGAAGTAGTAAGGTTAGAATTAATTGGACTGGTTCTCTAACTAACCCAAGTACAGGTATTCAACTTGCTGTTGGTAAGACAATTAGAATTCAAGGATTCAGTAACAGTTTAATTAATGGTAAGTGGGTAATTACAAAAGCAGATTTAACTGGATCTGATAATGATTACATTGAATTTGTTGTTGCTAATGCGATAACTGCTGCAACATATAACTGGACTGCTGCTAGTGAACCAACAGCTGTATTAGAAAGATCTGATGAGAACTTTAAAGAGTCTGGTGTTATTGGTGCAGAAGTACTTAGAACAACCACAGATACATATGGTCAATTCAAATTAGGTGTTAACACACTTGCTCGTACTGCACATGCTGCACATGAGTATGGATTCTTAACTTATACTGCTGGTGGTATTACATATGATCAGCAAGAACCAAGAGCAAACTTAGATGTTGTTGGTAATGCGTTTATTAGTGGTAAAGCAATCAATGATTACCTTAATAACCCAACTACAAGTAAAGTTGAAACTAATTTAGATGAGGCATTCTTAGTTGGTGGATCTTCCGATTCTCCACAATCTAATGCACTGTTCAGAGTTTCTACTGAAGACACTAGAGTTGGTATTAACGTTAGCAGAACTCAATTGACTGATACCTTGACTGTTCAAGGTACAGTTAGAATGCTTGGATCAGGTGCTAACTTAGATATTGATGGTGATCTTAACATTGATGGCGGTGATATTACAACTAATTCAAACACATTCAATGTACTACAATCAAATGCATTCACAGTCAATGCGTTTGGTTCTGCAACTACATTACATATTGGTGATCTAGCGGTCAACGCACAGTCAATTAGTATTGGAACTAACGTTACTGCATCTACAATATTCGATCTTCATACCAGTTCGACTGATTCTACAGTCAATATTGGAACTGTTGCTGATGGTCTTACAAATAGATCTGTTATTACAATCGGTGGTGCGTTTAGCAATACTGCTAACTCAACACTAACAGTTAAGAATGCTCAGACTATCTTAGATGGTGATTTAGACATCAATGGTGGAGATGTTCAGTCTGATGCTGCAACAATCAATCTCTTTACAAGAGGTGGTGCTGGTACTACAGTTAACTTTGCTACTAGAGCATCACAATTCAGTATTGGTGGTGTTGCTGGTTCAACAACTATTAGAAACTCACTCAAAGTCAATGGTGATACCGATATGTTCGGTGATGTTACCATGCATGGTGGATCTAATAGCGGTACAGTCACTGTTTCTAGAGGAAAATTTGGTACAAGTAAGATTGCTCATGCTAAGGGTTCTCTTTCTAACCTTAATGTTGACTTCTATGAGTTCATTAATGATATTGATGGTATAGAAATTATCAGTGCATTGAATACAGTCAACGGTACATTCTCTGTTCCTGATAACTATTTCATTGATGGTAACACTGTAAGATTCTCAGATACTACTGGATTATCAAACAACGTTGATACTACAACAACATACTTTATTGTTAATTCAACTGGTCTCGCTGGTGGTACATTCCAAATCGCGGCTACTGAAGGTGGTACACCAATAGTTGTTTCTGGTACTCCTGGAACTGCAACTGGTATCACATTACAGAACACTCTAGTTGATACTGGATCTGGTACTACAACATGGACTTCAAACCCAGTTGATGCTGCATACACTAATCTACCTGTTAATAATATAGAAGGTATTGAGATTGGTGACGTTCTTCTCATCAACAATGAGTTAGTTCAAGTTGTATCCCCAGGTGCTGATGCTACAACTAGACTTGTTAAAGTTACTAGAGGTTTTGATTGCACAACTGTTGCACAACATAATGATAACAGTCCTATCTACAAACTTGGTAAGTCTGCAGCTGCAACTCATCTAATCGGTAGAGTACCACAAAATAGCAATACTATTGCTATACAACAAGTTGTTGATGTAACTGATACAATTGAAGTTCAAATTGGTGAACTAGAAGAAGGTGATGTAATTACATTTGGTCAAGTTGGTAGTATAACTGGTATAGACACAAATACAACATACTTTGTTGTTAATGCAATTGATGATACTCCTAATAGTATTACTAGATTTAATGTTTCTCTTGACCCAGGAGGTGCAGCGTTACCTCTTGCAGGAACTGCAGGTAGTGCAAGTATTACATTTAGTGATATTCTTATCGCACTGTCTGAATTTGGTGGACAATTTAAAGTCAACGACTACTTAAGAATAAGTGGTGGTTCTTCTTGCCCATCTGGTGAATTTGTACAAATCACTGCAGTTAACGATACTAACTCTGAGAAGTTTATCGTTAACAACGGTATTAATCAAGATAGATTCGTTATTGATTCTGTGTTTGGTGGTGTTGATTCAACAATACTTGGTACTCAAGACTTTACAGTTAACCTTACATCTGATGCCGCTACTGCTCCAACTGATACTCAGTTTAAGATTGTAAATGGTCAACCTATTTCTAATACAAGACTCACAGTCAATAGTGATGGTGAATTAAATGTTGTTGGTTCTGGTACTGAAACCAATCCAAAAGCAAGAATTGATAAGTCTGGTAATCAATGGTTAGCAGGCAATTTAAGAATCACTCTACAGGGTGATCAAGTTCCATCTGTAGATGATGCAGAGATGGCGTTATATGTTAACTCTACATCTGGTGATACTGAGATTGCTGGTTCTCTATCAATCGACAACGACTTTAATGTATTCAGTGGAACAACTGGTGTTCAGTTTGGTTCTGCTACTACATCTAAATTCCAAGTTGATGCAGCAACTGGTGATACAAGAATCGGTGTTGATGGTTCTGCACTAGGTGATGGTGATCTAACGGTCAATGGTGGACATGTTAACATTGTTAGCACATCTACTACAACACCAAGTGCTACAGATTACGCCCTTAACATCACCAATCTTGGTAACAGTGCAGATAGAAACTTTAGGATACGTCAAGATGCTTCGATTGATGCATTTGGTAACACTAACTTCTATAACAGAAATGGTGGTCGCAGATGGGACTTCATCAATGCTGATACAACATTAAATAGTGGTAGAAACTACATTGTTGCGGTAGCAGCGACTACTGTTCTAACTTTACCAAATGATGCTGAGACAGGAGATATGATTAGATTCGTTGAAGTTTCTGGAGCATTATCCTATCAAACTTCACTAATCATTCGTGCTCCTCTAAGCACTCCAATCATGGGTGATAGCACTGGAACTAATGCAGGTGGTCTTGCTACTGCATATGCTGGTGGTGAAATGATAGTTCAAACCAGAAATGCTGGATTTGGATTAGTTTACATGGGTGCTAATGACGGTAGTGGAGCAGTTATTCCTCCAGCATTCCGTGGTTGGTGGTTAACAGAGATCTAATTACATGGCTTCTAATTACGAAACACAGAAAAAAATGCGTGCTGCTCAAGTCGGCACCATTATGCCTTGGGTAGGAGATAATGCTTCTAGACCTGATGGGTGGTTAGAATGTAATGGACAAACAATAGAAGCAACTGATTATCCTATTCTTGCCTCAGTTATTGGTAACACATATGGTCCTTCTAATGGACTCAATAATAGAACATATCCTAATTATTTGCTTGGTGATCAGTTTAGATTGCCTGCATTGAACGGTAGAGTTTTGACTGATTATGAGTCAAGTTTAGTTAACGTAGCTAATCTACAGATGGGACAAACATATCCCAGTGGTGCGGTTGGTGGTTTAGTTATTCTTGAGGGTGAAACTGATGTTACTCGTACATCACAAACTATTAACATAACTAGTAACACTGCTCAATTAGTTCTTGGAACTGGTGTAACAGGTGTGGGATTACAACTAACGGTTGACTGTGATATTAATGGACGTGTTGCTGTATCAAATATTGTTGATAAAGGTAGTGGATTTGCTACAGGAAATAAATTAACAATTCCTGCAGCTGTATTCAGTGGAAGTGATGATATTGTTATTCAAGTTGCATGGGTGTTACCTTCTGTTGCTGATGTACTTACACCAACAGGAGCAGGAACAACACAGTTAATTGATGGTGACGGATCTACAGTTTCTCCACCAACAGCATTAAATGCTACTGCTGATTTGAATTTTGTTGTGACTGATTCTCAGAACATGACTGCACAGATTAGAAATTTTAGTGTTAATCCTCCTGTATATTTTAAGAGTTACTATACTGTTCCTAGGAAGTTAAGTAAAGATCATATGCCTTCCCATAGACACGCAGGACCTGATGGTACAGCAGGTGGATATAGTCGTGCTGATGCTGACGCAGGTTTTGTTGAGGGATTTCAATGCCCTGGAATTGTGGGTGCAGTTGAATCTAATCAAAAACAAAAACGATTAGATGTAGGTGCTGGTGGTGATATTGATACTGTTGACCCTGGTGTTCTTTTAGTTACATATTATCAAGAAGGTGTTACTACAGTATCCACATATGAAGCGGTAAAAAATAATGTTGCTAGTGTTGGTCAACAGATTCCAATGCCCTGCTGGACTGGTCCTATCCCTAGAGCATTGAACGGCACATATCCTAATGAATGTAACTATCGTGAATCTTCTCAGTCAGGATTCATGGCTAATAAAAAGAACTGGTATGGTAGTCAAACTGCTGATCAAATTAATCAAGCAACTGGTGTATCTCAGACATATCCAACTACATTAAATCATCTTAAAGAAGATATGGTTGGAAATAGCACAATCAATTCACATAACCATTATTCATTTGAAGTTGTTATGAATGCTGGTTATGTTAGACCTCCTACAATCGTCCCAGTTGATACTATTCAAGTTCAAAGTAATTTAACTGGATCACCAACCAATATAGGTGTACAAAATATCCCGTCAGCACTAAATATTAACGTGGATATTAAAACTCCCGCATTGTCTATGATGTACCTAATTAGAGCATACTAATGAAGTTTTTAACACGAGAAAGATCAAAATTGGGGTCTGCTCCTGGGACTATCATTCAGTGGTCTCTACCTATTCAAGATAGTGATCCAGATGGTTCTACAAATGTTGTAGATTTACCAGCAGGATATCTTAAATGTGATGGTGCGATCTATTCAGAAAGACAATATCCTGAGTTAGCACGTATTCTTGGTACAGGTGCTGCAAGCATCTATAAAAAAACAGATGTAACACTTTTAGCAGATCAGTTTCAAGTTCCTGATATGGGATCTAAACACATTGAAGCATCTGTTAATGCTAACGTTGGTACATATAGAAATATTGAAAAAATTACTGCTAATGCTACTATTCAAAAGGCAGGTGTTGGTGTAGAAATTACATCAAATGTAGGTAATTCAGCAAACGTTGGATTCAATGGTGTGTTTACCGTACCGTCTCAAAATTTTAGTCTAAATGGTAATGTAGGGTGGACCGTACCAACAAATACAGAGAGTGAACAAGTCAGTGATCAAATGATCGGTCCTCACATGCATTACGCTTCTACCGCTCGTGTGACTGTTAAAGAAGATCCTGGATCTCCTGCAGGAGCTTATGGAAATACATCTAGACCATATTATTTAAGACCTGCTGATGCAACAACTTCTACTCCAGATTGTCCAGATGTTTACGTAGCATACTACCAACAGACTATACAAGGAGGTGGTGGACCAAATAATTGTAATGCTGGATGTGGTGGATTTGCTTCTTACTTTATTGGTACATGGCAGGGTGCTGCTTCAAACTGGACAGCAAATAAAACTATTACAACTAAAACTGTTACCAGTTGGCCAAACAATGCTACTGTAGTTGTTGGTAATTATAGACCATATGATGTTATAGCAAATGATGGTAGTTATGCATATCCACTTTGTAGAAATACTGAAGAAATAGTATCGTCTCCCCCAGGAACTGATACAGTAAACCAAACTATACATGCTCATAGAATTGAGAAAGAAATTGGTGATACTAATTTCAACGCTACAACTAATGTAGAAACTATTAGACCAGATGGGTTACAAGCGAATGTAAATATAAGAACAGATACAGATACAAAGTTTGATGATATCGTATCTCCCTACATTGTTATGGAATTCCTAATTAAATATTAAAATGGTAGTAAGATTAGAACACAAATATAATCACCATTACAGTGATATGCATGACGATAGTGGAATACCTATCGGAAGTATCATGTGTGTCTTTGTAGATACAAATGGAAATGGTGCTAGTGCAGTCGCTAACAACTATCCTGGCTGGATATATTGTGATGGATCACAGCATAATGTTAATGATTATCCAATGTTATATGATATAATTGGAGACAAATATGGTGGTACAAATCCAAGCACAGTCACACTATCTGATTGGGGTAACCCTGCTGGTACAGTACAAAATGCTGTATTCAATGTGCCTGATCTTAGAATGAAAAGAATTGTAGGTCCTGGTGGTGTAGACGGTGTAGGATCCATCACACCTGATGATGCACAGATGAATGTTGGTGATGCTGGTGGTGAATGGTATATTTCAAGAGCTAGACAAAACGAAGAATATGGTGTAGGATCAGTAAGGGTATCAGGTTATAATGAATGTATTGGATTTGTTTCTGGTACACTAGGAGGAACTGCAGAAATCACTATTGGTCCATTACAACCAAAAGTTTTAAATGGTCCACCTCCACATGGTCATACTGTCTTAACTTCTGAGAGAGATCAACGTAACGGTGGTGATAATGGTACTCCTGCTGATGTCGCACAGTCATCAAACATGATTACTAATACTGCACCAATCAGTCAGTTTAATCCTACACAAGGAACACCTGCAGAGCATACTCATTACTTAGCAGAATATTCTCCTGTAAGAACAGGAACTAATGCACAATTTTCTTATTGTGTTTCTGAACCATATGCATCATTAAGTGGACAGACTATTGCTCCTCAATCATTTACAATAACTGTTACTCATGCTGGTGCGAGTGCTTGGGTAATGACTGGTAGTGATAGAAATGGTTCTTTTGCATCAGCGCAGAATCCACCTCTGACTTTTGTTCAAGGTGATACTGTTAATTTTAATGTAACAACAACTGCTGATCATCGTTTTGATATCAAAACTGTTAATAGTGCTGGAACTGGTGGACAACTTCCAACATGGGTTAACGGAGTTGATTATAGTGATGGTGGTGTAAGTGGAAATGGTACTGGTGCAGCTGGAACTCCTTCTGTTCCCGATACTGGTACAGTAACACTTTATACAACTAATTTGGCGTCAGTATATTCCACTCTTTATTACAACTGTGAAAATCATGCTGTGATGAATGGAGTAATTACTATTAGTAGTAATGTTGCTGCAGATGCATATACAAATGCCTATGGTGCTACAAAAATAAATGATGGTGCTGTAAATGATAGAGGACAAACAGTAGATATGTTTGAATCTCAAGCATTAACTGGTGCAAATGCAGTTACACCTGCTCAGGCAGGTATGACTCTCAACGAGGGGACAATCACAATGACCCCTGGTGAACAACTTAGTGTAACTGCAGGGGTTATCCCACAAACAGCAGTTCCACTCGTACTTAAATACTTTAGAGTAAAATACTTAATTAAAGCTTGGTAATATTATGGCGATAACAACTCCTGGATCATCGAATTTTAATGAGATGGTCACTCCTATCATTCCTATTAATATGATGGGTGGGAAGGCAGAATATAATGATTTCATTGCTGTTTATAAAAATTTCATGCCCTCTGCGGTATGCAATGATATTGTAAGTTTTTATAATGAATGGAAAGAACAGGCAGTTCAAGCACATATGGAGAAAGATCTTCGTAGTCGTCAACCATTTGATAATTATGAACAAAGTATGGCGGGATCTAATCAGTTTGCTACTGGTGAATTAGGTAGAAATGATCTCTCTATTATGATGGAGACTCTTAACACACCACTAACTGCTAGAATAAATCAGTATCTGCAATCTGCAGTAAATGATTACTGTGCTCAATATAATGCACTTAATACCACACCATTAACTTCGTGGGCAGTTAAGTTTCAAGAAACTCCTGAGGGTGGTGGATATCATGTTTATCACTACGAACGTGGTTCATGGAGTGAAACTGCTAGAGAACTGGTCTGGATGATATATCTTAATGATGATTTTGAAGGTGGTGAAACTGAATTTTTATATCAAAAACGTAGAATTGATCCAACCATAGGTACAGTAGTTGTCTGGCCAGCAGGATTTACTCACACTCATAAAGGCAACTTAGTGCTCTCAGGTACTAAATATGTTGTAACTGGATGGTACTATCAGCAACCTGTATAAAACATGTCTATCACAAATCAAACAGTTTCAATCGCGGCATTGAACAGAACTATCACTCGTGGTGGTTATTCCAGAACTTTTACAGAAAAAGACTGGGCAACTTTTATAACTCCTATTATCTACCCACTATGGGATAGTGATAAGGATCTTTTAATATCATTTAACTATCAAAATGATCCAGTAGAAAAATGGTCATGTGATAAGAAAAAGTATGTTCGTAATCATACTACAGGAGAGTATTTTTGGAAACCATATATTTTTACTGAAGTAGATAATGATGTGGTAAAAAAATTTGTTGCTGATATATCAGAAGCATTTGATGCACAACTATCAACTGAATTTGAGCATCAAAGTATTAGAATGAATCAAGTTCTTAATGAGTGTAAAGGTTTATCTCTTACAAGGATTAAAGCATGGAGAGATTTCTTCCTACATTCTAGTGATTGGACAATGGTAGAAGATGCACCCGTTACTGCTGATGAGAAAGTAGATTGGAAAAAATATAGACAATTATGTCGTGAACTACCAGATCAGTTTGAGTCTGGTACTGAAGTTCTTGCTGAAATTAAAGTTCCCATTGACCCTATTGTTTACAAAAAGAATTATTTACCCTATAATGAGGGAGCAACATATCTTGGTAGTGATGATCAGTGGATAACATTCCCAGGAAAAGATGTCCCAGGTGGTGCAATGGAAGAGACAATGAAGAGATATGTTGATATCGCAATACAACTCTCTAGACCTGCACCATTGTTTAACGTATCTGATATCTCTCATCTTACTGATCCAGTTGAAATTCTAATCAAACAAATTGAAAGAGAACAAGCACTATTAGATGAAGCAAAAGCAGCACAAAGTGAATAATGATTCGTCAACATGTATGGTTAAGTGAAATCATTTGTAAAAATATCAATGATCTTTATGATTGTGGTAATTTTATAGATGGTTCAGAGTCTGGTACTGATAACAGACAAGTTAAAAGAAATAGAGAACTAGCAGGAGATGTAGTTGATAAAGCTGCTACATTATTCATGGATGCATTTAATCAAGATCCATGGTTAACTTCTTTTCATATAAAACATTGTACTGCACCAATGTTTAATGAATATGATGCAATACTAGATGATAATGGAGAGTATAAACTCCATTGTGATAACTCTATTATGAATGGATTACGTAGTGATCTAGTTATACTTACTGCTCTAAACAATCACACAGAATATGAAGGTGGTGATTTAACAATTAAAGTTGGTAATATTGATGTACAACTACGATTAAACGCAGGTCAAAGTGTTGTATTTGACCCTAATTTATGGCACACAGTATCACCAGTTACTAAAGGTAGACGTAGAATGTGTGTTATCTGGGCAGAAACGATGATTCAAGACTCATGGGCAAGAGAAATGTTCTATGATTATCTCGATATATCTGCAAGATGTTTAAATAGTATAGACGAAAATAAATGGTATGAGCAAGGAAATCAAACAGACCCTGCTACATATATTGGATCATTAAGACAAAAAATACTACGTCAGTATGCAACTACACTTAACAAGTAATTATGGATAATTTTTTAGACCTTCAAGAATTAATCGCAATAGCATCAAAAGCAGTACCAACTACTGCGTCAGATAAAATAATTTTGTTCTATAATGCATCTAATATTAGAGACTTAGAAGCAAAAGGTGATACCACTAAACTTAATACAGTTTATGAGTTCTATAAAAATTTAATGCCTGATGCATTATATACAGAGTTTTTTAATTCATCTTTCGGTGGTATCGTTTATAGTGATGAATATACAGCACAAGATTTTGCTGAAGACTATTTCCCACAACCTGCAAAATCTGTTGATGCTGATCACTATGTCTATGCGTGTGTATTTAAAAATGGTACTATGACTTGGGAAAATACTGATCCTCCGACAAGTTAGAAGGTCTGTATTGAGTAACTAAAAAAGAATCTCCTGCTTTATGATAACCATGAAATTGAACAGCAGTAGGTATGCCCTCTAAGTAAGCGGTAAAGTGTCCATGGGGTTCACGAAACTCCAAATTAGTATCCTTTTTTGGATATAGGAACACTTCACCGTCTTTTATTTTGTGTGGTAAATTATATTCTACACATGCAGGTTCAAATGGACGAGTGTTCCACAAATTAAACATAAGTGTAACTCTTTTGTCTCCAGGCTGTATATGTCCCATATTTGCAGGAACTCCATGGAAGTATGGTAATGACCAACAAATATGCTTACCCATTTTTGGATATGACCAAAATGACCAGTCATCATTACCAGTTGCATACACACCGTCAGTCTTTAACCAATCATGGTGTACATCACACACAACAGTGGGTTGTCCACCGTCGCATAGATATGTTACAGTAGAAAATGGTGCAGCAAGATATTCACCAGTTTGTCTAAATCTATCGACATCACCGTCTACATGAAAATACCATTGACTTTCAATAGTATCATGAGATCTAATCCACCACTCAGCACCTAGATATCCTTCTAGTCCATGTTGATGTGCTGATCTTAATATAAAGTTTTCAATAATATTTGATGGTGATTTACTCAATTCATACCACCAAGTTAACTTTTCTTCTGGATCTTGTGCTAGAATAGTATTAGCTTCTACACGTAGGTCTAAAGCACTCTCTTCAGTGAGATAATTATTATATGATTCAATACTCATGACTAATAAAATTCATCCGCTATTCCCTACAGCTATTTACCAATGTAAGGTTGATGGACATGAAAAATGGAAAGAATTGTTGGAATCTAAAACAGAACATCATTTTGATCCATGCACATTTGCAGACAAATATGCTAAAGGATATCATCTAACTGGTGAAGCAAGAGGTAAGAGTGTAATGCATAAAGATGAGGATCTATCCTCGTTCTTCACTATTATAGCAGATAATGTTCGTAAATGCTTAACTAGTTCTGGTATCAAACCAGACATGCATGATGTTCACTTCATGAAGTCGTGGTGTACTATCAAAGATTATACAGATACCATGTCTGAACACAACCATGCATGTTCTGATCTATCCTTTGTATACTATGTTAACACACCATACAAAACTGGTCTAGTATTTACTACTCCAAATAATCCAAATGAATATTTTGGTGGAGTCTTTGATCCTAAACCAGATCCACGTTCACATATATTTGAGGATAACTTTATTAATGCATGTAGCACGTTTTTACCAGTAGAGGCAGGAGATCTGTTAGTATTTCCTGGGTCCATGCGTCACTCAGTACCACCAGAGGGAAATAAGAAAGAAAATTATTTGAGAAGTATTGCAGGAGACATAAAGATCTCATTAAAAGAAGAATATGTTAACCTAGAGACAGGACTTATTCATCCGTCACACTGGAGGACATTCTAATGCAATATCTTGATTTTAGATGTAGGATTGTTAATTATAGGACAAATGAAGTTAATATTGCAAAACTTTTAGAAGCAATCTATGATTGTAAATGGGATAAACGTATTCATAACTCTACCATGGTAGGAGGATATCAAGTTCGTTATCCATATCTTGAGGAGTTATGTAATAATGAGATGAAGAAGTTTATGGATGAAGTTTTGGTTGATACAGTACAACAATATTGTATGCAAGAGTACGCTGTAGGTCCTGGGGAAGAAAAGTTTGGATTACCTCCTATCTCTATTGATCTAACAGACTATTGGATCAATGTTATGCCCCCAGGATCATATCAAAGAATACATTCACATTTTAACTCTAATTTAAGTGGTACATTTTATTTACAGGCACCTGAGGGATCTGGAGATTTGTATATTCCGTCACCCTATATAAATGGTATCGAGAATATAATAACTACAGCATCTGAATATATCATACCCCCAAAGGTGAGAGAAGGATGGTTACACCCTTCATCACTTCCTCATTACGTATCCAGAAATGAATCAGATGAGGATAGAGTATCAATTTCATACAATTTGAAACTAAAAAACATATAACTGTGCTATATTATAATGAAAGAATTAAGTATCGCTATGAGAGATCAAGCATCTGTAGGAGATGAGTCTCCTGCTATAAAATATGATAGAGCACTGTCTCTATTTACTGAGTCTGTAATGAAACCAGACCATGATTTGCGTGGATGTGCTCATAACCAAGGGTGTTATGAAGAACTCATGGAAATTAGAAAACATGTTTTAGAATATCTTAGAACATTAAAAGAAGTTACATATCATACTAATCCTGATGAGAGTGACGAAATTGAATCATTAAAAACTGTTGAAGTGAAAGCATCAAGTAAATGGAGATAGATCCGCAAGTAATTAATATTTGCCCTACATTTATTATCTCACAGAAATTTGAAGCTTCTAAGGCATTGAGATTAAAGAAACAGATACAAGAACTAGAGTTTCTAGCAAGTCCAAGACAAACTAAGAACACTCGCATCTTAGATCTCCCTTTCATGAGAGAATTAAAAGCTACGATTACAGGTACACTAGAAAACATTATACAAAATATTGATAAAGATTCTAGTAACGCAGGTTTTAAATTTTTAGAATCGTGGGCAAACTATTATAATAGAGGAGAATCAGCTAAAATTCATACACATCCAAATTCACAGTTTAGTGGAGTAGTATTTTTTGACGATGATGATAAATTGATGTTTCATAGACCAGATCCATGGCATGATCCAATGCTACCTATTAATATGATAGCGAAAAATGGTAATGATTATTATAGAAAAACTCATACTCATCAACTTTCTACACAGGCAGGAACTATCATTGTGTTTCCTTCGATGCTAGAGCACTCTACCATACCTTCTGATGGAGATAGAGTTACAGTATCATTCAATACTTTTCTTACTGGAGATTTTTGTGTGCAAGGACACACATTACAAGGAACAAATCTTGCTTGACCTTATGCACATTATCAGTTACAATAGATATTATACAACCCATTAATCATGAATCTACCTACAAACGTACCACTAGACACAAACCAAATCAGATTTATTCTGGACATGATGATGGGTTGTCCCCTAGGACACACAAGTTCTTACTCACGACAAAATGATGTAAGCGCAGAGGATCTTTATAATCTTCTCGAAGAACACTTAAATACAGCAAATGCTGAACTATCAACAGGTAAATGAGTGATAATTTTATCAGAACATATGATAAGGTTCTAACAAAAGTAGTTTACGATTCTGTGTTATCACATACTGATGGTAAATCATCATATGATGTAGAGCGTATGCAAGAGCGTACTGTTAAGCGCAAGAAAGACTTTATTGAGGATACTCAAATTCTTTTAGAACCACTTTATCCTGATATTGCAAGACATATTACTGAATTGGTCATGAATCGTATGGTCGTTCCATACTTTCAAGATTTCCCTACTGCTAAGGTGAGTGGTAGATGGACCAGTGGATCAACACTATTTCAACGTACAGAACCAGGGGGCGGTTACCACCTCTTTCATGGTGAATCAACTGGTTGGTATAATAGTACTCGTGTTTTAGCATGGATGATCTACTTGAATGATCTACCAGACGATGACGATGGTGGAGAGACTGAGTTTCTCAACCAGAAGTGTCGATTTAAACCCAAAAAGAATATGGGTCTAATATGGCCAGGTGGTATCACACACTTACATAGAGGTAATCCTCCATTGAAGAGAACTAAAAAGATTCTTACTGGATGGATTACACCATGTAACGATATACATTATACAGAACCAAACTGGATTGAAGCTTTACAAAGTGATGTCGCAATTACCCAGAAAGGTACAGACTACAAACGATGACTAACAAATTTATGAAAAGGCGAGACAAGATTCGAGCACAAATGAAATCTAGATTTTATTATATGTTCTGGGGTGCTGCAACAGTTGCTGTTGTAGGAGGACAATTATATGTTGGTACATCTTATCGTGCTATGGCGAGATCAATGAACAGATGGTTTGAAGAGACCATTGATATTATTACAATGCCTAGAGGTGTTCCAATGCCTAAAGGATACTATTCTGTTCCTAAACCAGAGGACTACGACCCCAGTAAATCATACCCAATCATTCAATGATATTTCTATTCTCAATGGCGGGTTTCCTAAACCTGCTATTTTATATCTTCGCAATCGGATTTGTAATCTCATTGTTACTCGAGCAGTACTTGAAGGTTAGACCACTATCTCCTGATAAATGGACTAACGATAGGAACCAATATATTGTGGAGAACAACCGCAAATACTGTTGGAGACAGGCATGGATAACAAATCTATTCTGGTTTCTATGCAACGTAGGTATATGGTTAATGCTTAGGAGTCAACAGACACCCTCAGATACATTTTGGAACGGGTTATGAGCAGTGAACTGTTACTCAAGATATACAAGGTAGTTACAATCAAGGCAGAACCTAAATATCCTCCAGTAAGGAAACATTATAACGTGGCGACTTATGGGTAGAGAGTATGCTAAGGATCGTAACGAATACTTTCGGGAGTTTCATCGTGTGATTGCACCAGTAGTCGTGTTGAAGGTAGATGGTAAAGAAGAAATGCAAGAAATGGAAGTGCCCAAAGTACAAGGGGAAGAAGTGTAACTGTGGTAGACAGTTGAAGAAGTGACCACTGTGTGTACACAGAGAGGCAGATGTGTATTATAATAAGTGTATACTAAACAAGACACATCATGATCAAACTAGGAACTCAAGTCAAGTCTAAAATACACGATGACCTTACAGGTTCAGTTGTAATACTTGAGAGATCAAACAACTATGCAGTTGTAAGTACTCATATTGATGACTATGAGATGATGACCGTAGAGTGTTTCCTATCTGACTTGGAGGTTGCATAATGAAATATTATTATGATATTGTCTGGACAGATTACCAGTATGAAAAGAATCTAACTACAAGTCAAATGCAAGAGAAAGAGCATGTTGATGAAATGATCAGACGTGTTGACCATATGAAATGGCAAGATGAACAACGTGATAAGTGGATGGGTGGAGAGTCACCACAGTACACAGTACCAGATGATTGTCCATTCTGAACATTCCGTAGACAGTTCAACAAGTTGCACACACCCCCTACACAGGGGGTTTTTTATTGCTATAATAATAGTATAAACACAAGGACATTATGACCGCAACTATGACTTCCGCTCAAAGAGCACGCAAAGTGATCGAAGATAATATATTTCAGCACACTCAATCACTATGTGAAGCACTCCAGAGGGATTTTGAGAAGGATTCTTCATCAGGTTATAGTTTCGTCATAGAGACAGGTAAGAAGTACTATAAGGTTATTATGGAGACAGGAGACGGATCACGTTCCGTGCATTGCTTCGTAGACAAGAAAACAGGAGAAGTATATAAGGCAGCAAGTTGGAGAGGACCTGCTAAACACGTTCGCTTTGACCTACGTTTGATCAAGGATCGTGAGTATTTGTTTGAGAACGCGGACTGGGCAGGCGGATATCTATACATGTGATTGACTTTAGCACAATAATATGCTAAATTAGTACAGTAGTTCATTCCATTTCTCTCATGTTTGTACCTACATTTTATATCGTTGCTGAAGGTAATGCGTATGCCCTCGACATTGACGGCATACCATTCGGAGCGCCTGTATTTAATGATGGTAAAATTGATTGGGATAATGCCTACGATTTTGATCCTTGCGATGTCGAGGACATTGAGTACGTAGCACATATCATACAGCATCTTCTCAAGGTGCGCAGTTTAACACAAGAACACTTAAAACAGGTCACTACTACATGAGCATCGTCACCGACGACTTGGTTGAGAATCTCATTCAACCACCATATGTAAATCCGTTCTATGGACAACACACTACGTGGATAGTTCCAAGATCCGATTTAGACGAGGAGGAAACACGAAGATACTGGCGGTATCACAAACGTTTCCCCAACGAGTTTGCAGGAGCAATTAACAAACTACTGGTCAAACAATCAGTATCCTGCAAGTTTATCACCTACGATCACCTCAAGAATCTACTAACCTATGAACAACGAACTCACTCTTCAAATCTCTGAGCAACGCGACCAGATCTGTAACTGGATGGTCGAGCGATTCAGATATCTCATAGAAGAGAAACGCATGGAAGATGCGATGGCGATCGGGGACGAGTTCTTTGAGTGGGCAGATCCCGAGAACTACATAAACGAGTCCACTCTATGTTACAACGAAGATGCACTCAAGCAACTCTATATCAGCATTACAGAGACAGATCAATG
>VTLG01001026.1_pt1 | contig 20934 bp, 24 predicted proteins | sample 4694571 | NCBI WGS metagenome assembly VTLG01 (sample SAMN12604809, study PRJNA352737) | marine metagenome | biome: ENVO:00000447; feature: ENVO:00000209|ENVO:00000569|ENVO:01000036; material: ENVO:00002151; isolation source: viral sequences binned using virsorter ... | reverse complement strand
AGCCCCCTACGGTCACTTGGGTAACAAGGAGTAACCAATCCCCGATTGCCCCTTAGGCAGTGACGAGTTCGTCAGTGCGGGCAAATTCTCTCGTAAGAATACGAGAGAACGCTACGATGTTGTTCGCAGCAGTGTCAGATGATTTTGCATCTGTGGTTTGCTCTCCGAGCAGGTTTTCAGTCATGCTCCTTATACCCTGTCGAAACCATTGCACCCCCTAGCTTATGGAGGTGAGGGGAGTCGAACCCCTGTCCAAAATATCGGTGGCACCACCTACATGGCTTTTTTAAAGTCGTCCATCAGGACTTGACAGGTTTTTCTTTAAGAATTTGTTTACCAGTTTGTTTGGCAATATATGCCGCTAACTCTGGAGTTTCTTCCCACTCCCATATCTGATTATGTTGGGGATTTTTTTTCTCAATCGTGTGTGTGCGTTTTACCATTTTCAATCTCCTCTGATAATAGTGCGATTTCATGCTCGAGTCCAATGATTCTCAGTTCTGCATCATTGGCAGATCTTTCAAGGGCTCTAACTTTGGTACTTAAGTTTGCAATTTCTACTCCAAAAGCGTTTATATTTTGAAGTAGTAACTCATTACCAAAGGCTTGTGGGTTTCCCTGTTCTGCATAAGCAGTATTTTCTACCTTTTCACATTCGGCGAGATACTGCTCTTTAGTCATTCTGTTTTCTTTTGCCATTACTGATAATCCATGTAAACGTTGCCTGATATGGTAGTTCCTTCTACCCCACTATTTACCATGTGAAATAGAAAGGATGGGAATATAATTATACTCCCTGGCCCTAGATTAGGTTTGTAATCTAGTGGGAACTGTGTAACACTCTGCCCTATTTGATTTTGAATATCCTTTATAGAAGGATTCAAAAATGAAGTCTTTGAAACTCTATCAACATAGATCACGAAACTCCACTGGCAGTTAGGATGTATGTGAACATCTTGGTAATCACTCTTACCATACACATTCTTCCATATGTGTCCAAATCTAGGATTTGCACCCATACATTCGCCAGGATACAAATTCCTATCTATTACTTGAGATAAGTATTCCCAAGTTTCTTTGGGAACATCCTTTGGATCTTGTTTATGGAATGTGGTTTTTGTGTCTGAATCCCATGTGCCTTCTAATTCTACATCAGGAAGTATTATTTTGTCAAGGTCAACCTGATCTTCAAAAATAGGTATGGCAAAAATTTCTTTCTTCATCTTGGAGGTAATGGCACTTTTCTCATAGTTTTATATACAAGACTAGATCTTAGTCCTTTATATAATTTATTCGGGGGATTACCATGATGTTCTATGTTTCCCTTGAATAGTATTATTCTGCCTGGCGCAGGGTCTATTCCTAACCATTCATCATCTAATTTATACATCAACTGACCTTCCCACTCTGGGTGCCACTCTTTGTTTACATAATAACAAAAACTTATACCGTTGTCACACTCACAATCTTTATGTGGAGTTGTATTATGAATCCATTGTTGTCCATTTATTAATATTTCACCGAGTTCTACTTCAAAAGGTAGAGTGCTCATAACGGCACTGTATATCATTTTAAAACAAGAATCGTTAGCGTGAGGAGATTTAGGTGGAAATATTGATTGTTTCAGAGCTCCTACTTCTGGCCAGTCTGGATCTGCACCAATATCATGGCCATCCTCTGGGTATCCACTGGTATGTCCATAAAACCACCCATAACTATTCATAATCGTTTCGTGAACATAGTGTATGAACCAGCCAGGAAATAAATTATCTACAACGTAGACTTCATCCTTACTCAAATCATACTGTGACCAATCTAATCTTTCTGTCCAGCAATCAATGTGTATCATAGTTAGTAAAGCCAGTCTTGATACTCACCGTCTATATCTAGTTCGGCAAGTTTACTCTCCTCCAACTGTTGTCTAATATCATCATGTAATCTTTCTTGTGCTTCTCTATGTCCTAATTTGTTGGCACTAGGTAATCCTTGTTGGCCAGGCAACTCACCCTCTTTTTGTGCATCAACATCAATTATAACTGGTGGCAGTGGTTTGGGAGCATCTATTCGTTTATAAGTAAATCCTTCACCCTCATGTAATTCTAAAGTTCTGATTGCATATTTTTCATGGCTGCAATCACAATATTTCTGGCCTAGTCCATCATAACAAGACCAATATGGGTAGTGTATCATAATGTTATTTTAGTATAATATTGAATAAATGTCAACCAAGTATATCTTTCCAATCAAAATCTTCGATAAGTTCTGCCTGTCCTAATTGTCTTGCGGCTTTATTACTATTAAATCCCAATCCTTGCATGAGTCCCCATGCGGTAGTCTCATCCTCATCTCTCACTTGCCTCATTGAATCTGCACCATTTATATAGTGTCTTATGATGGGTGTATTTTGTTGGATTATGCTAGTCATCTCATCTTCGGCAGTTTGAATGGCACTATCGTAATCCCCACAATCGCTTGGAATAGAACCAGATGGAGGAGTTCCTGTATAACCTACACCAGCACCCACTGTTGCACCAACACCCACGATAACTCTCTGTCCTAAACTTGCATGTGTAGTGACTACATCCCCATCAGCATTTCTTACTGATATGGTAGGCCATGAAGTTGTTCCAACATAATATTCTACTCTACCAGCACCCACAGCTGGTTCTGGATCATCCCTAACCTCATGCCAGTTAGCTATAATATTAGGATCTCCGTTGTTAATTAGTTCTAATTTATGTCCTCTTCCTATGTTCTTACCTTGAGCTATACCTATTTCAACTGGGTCTATTGGGTTTTTACTAGAATCAAATACAATATCTTCAGCGTTCTGTCTAATTACTATAAATGAACTGTTGATGCCTGGAGCAGCTGGTTCTGCACTCAAATTTGCAAAGTAATATGATGATACCATACCAACATAGAAGGTATGTCCAACAGTAGAAGCTATACTAGAGGTCACTGCGTTACTTAGATTTATAAAGTCTAAAACCACTTCAGCACCTGTAGTAATACCAGCGTTATTTACGAAACTAACTATACCAACAGCAGTTCCAAAACCAGTGATTGTAGTGCCAGTGGCTACTATTCCAGCACCACTCTTGGATTGATCTCCATATACCCTATCTCCAATATTGAAATTAGTTATTATTCCTATCTTCTGATCTGCATATATTTTGTTATCGCCTGTTGTACAAAATCCGCTAACTGGATAGTTATATGCGTCATACATTGTAATTCCGACTCCTGTGACAGAGGTTCCAGCACCAGCCAAAAATATACTCGGAGTATCTAAGTCATCTGTAATAAAATCCCCTGTCTGGATACCAGCGTTTGCACCAGCAACAACTACAGTTTCTCCAGATCCATTAATAAATGTTGTAAGTCCAGTTAATTCGGCTGCATTTTCATCTTTAATAATTAGAGCTGTGCTACCTAAATTGGCATCAGCAGTGTTAATAATCTCTACTACATTTGATCCATAATCTCTATTTTTAGGAAACTTATAAAACTTTGCTCCATAGTATCCTAGAAATCTAAATGTGCTTGGATCTTTTGTTACTTCAAATACATTTACTTCTTGGTTTGGATTTCCGTAAATGTTCATATTAGTAGAATCCACTTGTTGCCATACAAGATCACTTCTACACCCATGAGATATTCTATTAAGATATGCCTGTTGTACGGCAGTGATCTTTCGATTGATGGGAGGTAACAATGGTTGAATTTTATTATCAATTTTATTGATTACTTCGTCATATTCGTCAATAATAGCATCAATTATAGCCAACTGTTCTGTGAGGGCAGTGGACTCTTTCTTAGTAGTCTCTCTATTCTCTCTTAATCTTTTGGCAATGTCCTGTGGGTCTACTGTCATTCTTCAGCTCCTTCATATTCCACCACAAGTTTCTTCACATCTTTGCGTTCAGCATATACTGTGTAACTACAATGAATGTAATCTGTGTTAAACTCGTGAGGGTTAACCAGTATAGAAGTCCTATCTTTCATTTTGGCAACATTATAACATAGATTCTGATGTTTTCCAATAGGAGTCAGTTGCACTGTGATACTATCCTCATCTACAAGATCTTTCCAATAATCTGGCAACTGTATCTCATTATCTCCTTTTAAAACTCCCCTTACATATACGCCTATCTCTGGGCCTTCTAAACAAGCATGAGCAAGGCGATGGGGAAATTCTTTAGATGGGTGTGGTATGTCAAACTTTTTAAATGGTGCTGCAACTGAAGCGAATGCTCCATGACCAGCACTTACACTGGTAAAACTCGCTCTACTTGAACCAATAATAGGGCCAGCACATACAATACCAGAAGATACAACTAACTTTCCGTTGACAGTTACAAGTCCATTGAATGTTGATGGGGCATTTCCTAAGTTTAAAGCATTCTTAGTATTAACACCGTTAGTTATACTCGCAGAGTTTCTAATTGTAACTCCAAACTTGGTACACAAACCTGTAAAGTTACTAACTGCAATAACATTTAAGACACCAAAGTAATTAGATATACCATGAACCTGTAAAGATAATGGTGATGGTATATTCATAGGAGGCCCTATCATCACCGCAGCAAGAGGGACGCCTGGGTTAGGAACTAATCCAAAGTAACATGGGCCATTGGCAACCAATGTGCCTGGAAACACCTTTGGTATGCCTGGAAGAAAAGATAAATCCAATGCTCCGATGACTTCTTTGTCACCGACCATTGATATTGAACATTGTGCTGGCATTATAGGAAGTCCTTAAATCTACCGAATGCTTTTATTATTTTTCCTAAGAAACCACCCTTGATTGCATCAGTTGAAGTTCCACTTTCATTACCAGCACCACCCTCTGCTTCCAAAAAGTTTGCACCCTGAGACAATCTTTGGGTAGCTAATATGTTAGTGTTAGTTCCTTTTAAATTCAAAACAGAGCAGTCCAAACTTATATGTTTACTTGAAACTAAAGTTAGTTCATTTTCAGCTTCAAATCTTATATTTCTACCCTTTATCAATACATCACCATCCTGACATTCCAAACAAATATTACCAGTAGAGGCACAAATCAGTTTTGCTGGTTGATTTTCTTTTTGTTCTCCACGTTTCCCAACACCTACAGTTTCATATGAACATCCGTTTGTGACTAATCGGTGTAATCCATTCTTATACCATGCGATGCCTTGACCTTCATCAGTGAACATGGTGTAATCGGTAACTTCGTTTTTTAATTCACCATCAGTTAATGTGACTCCAGAAGTAACTCTAAATCCTAGTTTATTTTCAGTGGTGATTTTTGAACTCGGTTTTTGTATATTATCGTCAGACATTAGTATCCTCCTCCATAGCCACCGCCACCGCTGGATCCTCCGCCCCCACTTGATCCAGAAGACCCAGTGCTATCAGTATTGTCAGTAGGAGGAGGAGTGTAAGATTGTTCAGTTGGTTGCTGAGTTGGTTGCTGAGTTTGACCCATTGAAGTAGTATTACTTGTGTCAGTTTCACTTGTGCTAGTGGTGTCGGAAACATTTGATTCTGGTAATGTAGATTGTTCTATGGCAGATTGTTCTGCTGGAGTGTAAGTGACTGGTGCAGGCTGTCCTAAACTCTCCTCTTTTGTACTATATATTGTAGCATGAGGAGTGGATACATGTTGAGCTCCCACCATTCTGACACCTGTTGATGGATGAACGTGGAAGTCACCGTAGTAAGGATTACCATTTACCCAACCAACTTGTGTCTTACCTAAACTATACACACAATCCACTACGTTGACTACGAGCATGCCAGTGCCTGGTCTTTCTCCAATATCTGAAACATAATCAGGACTATATGATATCACAGGAATCAACTCTGCACCTAATCCTGTAGAAGTATTTAATCTTACCTCTGGAACTATATTATGTTTATCCATACAATTTATATTCTGAACTCCAACGATTGATCCAGCGGGGGTCAATACAAAGTCAAATTTACACTGTCCTACCATACCATAATCAGTAGGTTGATATCCAAACCCAGGCTTCACTGGAACTAGAGTGGTGACAATACCCACGGCCTCACTACCTATTCCAGAAACTCCTCTGGTTGTGAAATTATATGTATCAGTTCTAGCAATACCAGCAAATGAGTTGTCATTCATATCCTTGAATGACCCTTCCGACATGGAAATAAAATATTCTGTGTTAGATTTTAAATTTCTCTTAGGATCAATTTGTATAATTCTATCAGATAAGAATGATATTGCAGAATCTTTGACATTTATTCTTTCTTGAACAATATTAGTTGTTGATTCTGTTATTGTAACTTCTCCTGATCCTTTTACTATGGGTTCGTTAAATGTTATTGATAGAGAAACAGAAGTTTGAACTCCAACGGCATCATCAGATGGAGTAGTGAATGTAATAAATGGAGCAATACTATCTAAATTAGTTCCATCATCACCATACCCACCAGTGATACCAATACCAGGCCCCTCTGTGACAGGATATTTTGGTGGAACTACGTTAGTAGATGGGCAGTATCCAGCACCAACAGAATACATGAAGATACTGACAATAGATCCATTACCATCTAAAATTGCCTCTGCTCTTGCACCACCACCATGTCTAGTTTTATCAATAATAGTTATAGTTGGTCGAGTGGTGTAACCAAATCCTCCATCCAATATTTCTAAAGTCAATATACTTCCATCCACAGATGACACTATCGGAAGTAATGCTGCTGTCTTTGTTCCGTCACCACTAACCTCTACCTTCGGAGGTAAACACTCTCCCCATACAAATCCAGGCGGAACTCCCCTACCCAAATCATCCTGATTCTTTGGATTATTTGTTTTTTCGTTACAATCAAAAAATGCAGCGGCTTCATTACCTAGTATACTCAATAAAGAGAATTTATTATTAAAGTTTGGTGGATAATCCTCGTCTGCTAAATCATTGAGAGTAGTAAAGATATTATTTAATCTCCAATTTTTCTTTCTATCATCGTCTTGTTGTTGAACATAGGCTGTCAGTTGAGATTTAAGTTCTTTGGTCACTGTGACACCTTGACCAGCGGCAGATGTTTTCCCTATATCAGTTTCTAATACACTATTGATTTGTCCATCCGAGAAAGTATCAAACACAGCTTTATTTGAAGCTGTAACTTCCACTGGAGCTTTCATCTTCTCAGAAGCATCTAAAATAGATAACCAACTTACAGGTGGCTTTTTAAAACCTTTTTCTCCCTGTATCCAATCATCATAATCCTTGCACTGTAGAGAATCGCAAGCTAAGAATGATAATAACATATCAATGTAACTACTCACAGAGGATAGTAAATTACCAATACCACCTATTGCTCCTGTCAACCAATCCAATCCACCCATGATTGGTCTTAATAAGTTGCTTAGTCCATCATTAATTGATCCCATAATTGCACCAACTGCCTGTTCGATGGCACATACAGTAGGATTCAAAGCTTTACCAATCATTTCTTTGAACAGATCTTTAAGACTGCCCAAGATGTCTATACCTAACTTATCAAACACACAGAAAACAAAATCCATTATTCTCTTGAAGGCTTGAATAATAGGACTCTGTTGTGGTTCTGGCACTAATAGTGCAATAAAGTCTCTAAATCTTTTTCCTAAAAATTTTAAAACTTTATCCCTTAATAATCTAATTATTTTCTTCACTGCACCATTCACTATCCTAGTGACCTTACCAAGCATTTGATTGATATCTACTACAGTATTTCTTAAGGTATCAATATACTCTCCAGCATATTCGGTCAAACCATTTATTGTTGTAAGAAAACTTCCTATGGCATGAGTTATCTCACTAAAAGCATCGTTCTCACATGCATTATTAAAAGTGTGAGGGCCTAAACCTGTGGGGTCAAAATTATCCGATAGTGTTACTGTTGTAGTTCCTTCAAATCTTTTTGGATCAAGAGTGCTTGATATTCCAACTTTTTTTCCAGCGTTATCATTAACACCTGTAGAATTACCACCACTAGCAGGGGGGTATGTAGTCTTTCCAGTAATGGTTCTACCAGTGAATATAGGCAGTTCAGATTTGCTTGTGTTGTCAGGGCCATGTGGTTCTGACGATTTCATACTTCTTGGTAAGGCACCAAAAATAACTGGTTGTTGTGCTTCTTCACCATCTAAAAAGAAACCAAAAACAGTCTCTCCACCAAGCATCTGACTACTTGATGCTATAGATCCTTGGCCAGCACCCTTAGATGCATCCACTAGAACATGACACCAAGGCAATAAATCATCTGGCAACACCTGATCATCAAAGGTATGATATCCAATTATTCTAGTTTTACATCTATATGCCCATCCTTCTTCTGGATCGGTAGACTCGTTACGCCAAACCTTTGGATCGGCTACTCTACCAATCCACCATACGAATCCATCTCTCCCAACGAAGTTGGTATTTAGCAGAGAACTGTCTAACATTAGTCGTCATAAACCAAGCATTCTGGTTCGTCTGGGTGCATATCACAAAATAGTTCTAGTGCATTAGGGTCATGATGATCCCCTGCTTCGATTTCTTTTTTGTGATGCTCTGCGTATGTTTCTAGTTCCTCTAGTTCTACTTTCGCATGTCTGCGTGCTGCAGGGTTTGCTAAAGGATCTTCTACGATCTTTTTGTCTTTTTCTATGTGTTTTTCTATTGATTCCATAAATTTTCTCCTAATTGAGTCCGTAAGAATCTCTTATGAGATTCAATGAAGTTACGTTCCTTCCTTCACCTAATTCAAAATGATGTCTCAAAGCACGAATTAAATAAATTCCACTGACTTCTGGGTCTACCATTTTGTTAGCTGTCTTAGTAGATGTTGCGTTTGTTGGCCCAACATCAGGAACTTTGACATTAATAAGACCACCTATTCTTAGGTTAATATTACACGGTACAGTAATATTTAGCGACTGTTGGAAGAGCAATGAATATCTGGTAAATGATTTTGCCATGTCGGCAGGGTTTCTACCAGAGTCTAATGCATCTCCATCATCATTTGCTTTTAACTCACCGTCTAACATACCATTATCACTAATCCTAACAAGAAGTCTTGATGGATTATCACCAAAAAACTTAGATTTAGGAATAGGCACGTTTGCACCAGCAGTTGTCATGCCATCATTTTCATTTACTTGGTCTTGTAGGTTATGAATAACACCCTCCGTTACCCATGATAACGGATTTACAACCATTGTCAAGTTTGAATACAAACCAACCCTTAAATTTTTCTGTATATTTACTGCCTTATCAATATAAAAATCTAATATTTTATTTTGATTTGAAGAATCATCTGCTCTGTCAATACTAGTAGTAAAGATATACTCATGAACTCCTTTCGACAATTCTCCCTTTTTTTTGTATTTTTGTTGTTCAGCTCCTGCTGCATCTAATAAACCATCAATGGATCTGAATTTATAACCTTCATAATCTTCATAGAATAAAAATCCAGATGTACCATCAACCTTTCCTTTCTTTACTGGTTGTGCTTTTGGTGATAGCCAAGTACAAGTATAAAATGGTTTTCTATTATTACCCATAAATGTGTATGAGTTAGCTGTATCATCTACTTTTACTCTAGTTTTATCTATGGCGAGGCCTTTGTCGTCAGTTAATATTTCTTCAACATGAGCTTTGATTGTCGCTCTAGGGTAATGTTTCACACATCTAGACCCCTCATTTCTCAAATTACCTATGGTACTAAGAGCTAAAGTATACGTTGCCTGACTTTCTGTTCTGTTAATATCTTCGATAGAAGTTACAAATAAAGGATTGCGTTCTCTATCACTAAAATCAAAAGTGTCTGTTTCATTTACACCAATTTGCATATCCACTCTCTCATATCCTCTTATACCCTTAAGATCTTTACCTTCAAGTTTAGAAAGAACATTACTGGTTTCGGATATTTTTACATATGCAGTTACTGACGGAGATAAAATGTCTTCAAAATAATCAACGTGTACTACACTCTTAACTGCAGCAAAGTCATGAGAGTTTGTCTTTGCAAGATCTTCCAAGTTTATAGAACCATTTTGATCTGCTGGCGTAATGACACAGTGTTTTATGTCTACCTTATTAAGCGATGACATTATGAGGCACCTAGAGCGTGAATACTATGGAGTTCAACCACAGCTAACTTATCAAATACTGGGACAAACTCATTTGAAGGGGGTATCCTTCTAGCTGTAGGAGGTAATGATGTTCCTCCATTAACAGTAGACCCTGCATCATTATTAACAACAACAAAGGTAATGTCTCCTCCACCTTCACCAAACATTTCTTCATTATAATCTTCCACGGAAGCCAAATCATCAACTGTGTATCCAGTTTTCATTTCTAATTTACTTATGTCCTCTGGAGATGCCTTACCCTCTTTAATTTTACTAATCAAACCTTCATTCTCTTTTAATATTCTCTTTAATTTATCAGCATAGTTGGGATCTGTTGCAAAAGTTTCTGCTTGTAGTTTTTCTGCTACCTCTCCAGCGTTTTCAGATCCTGTTTCTACGCCAGTATATTCTTTATAATTTTTATACCATAATTTGACAAGATAGTCAATTGAATCTTGAGCACTATCAAAGTTGATAAACTTAGCCTTCTCTTGATATTTCTTTCCATCTACCTCATATTCGTCTACCACTTTCTCGGTATAATCCATACCCTCTACTGCCTTTAAGTTAAAGAAATTATTTGTTCCAACATTATCCTTCCCAGCAGTAGTTTCTAGTTGATACTGAGCAACAACTGCCTCTGGAAATTTAGCACCAGCTTTTACAGCCATGTCATATATGATCTTTTTCCTTTCCTCTATCGGAAGATTTTGATCATACACAAGTTCTTTTTCTACAGTTTTTCCCATCACATCCTCTTGTGGTTTGACCTCACCATCTTTTTGTATAATTTTTTTCTTCTGTATAGTTGTTTTATCATACAAGAATACCTCTTTTACATTCGATAAAGTCTGCACTTTGTCACTCATCTCAGTTGCTGCAGCTGGTTGTACTCCTGTAAAAAAGTTAAACAATTTACCTACTGCCTTTTTACCTGTATTGAGAGCTCCCTTGACCACATCCTTGGCAAGTCCACTGAATACCTGACCTTTAGATAGTTTTGCAAACCGATCAACTAATTCTTTAAATCTTTGTTCATTGGTTTTCTCTACTTTCTGTTTTTCTTTTTCCTCTTTTTTCTCCTCCTGTGCCTGTTCTTCACCCTTTTGTTGAATTGGTTCTTGATCTTTTTGAGGATCGGGTTGTGCTGGATCTTCTTGATCTTTTTCGGGTTCTTTTATCTTTTCAACATCACTACGTTTTTCCAAAGCTACCTTTTCATCTTTCTTAACAGCACTCTTAACATTTTCTAATCCCTCCTTTCTTTGATCATCTTCTTTCTTCAACTGTTCTTTCATTAATTGATCGTCACCACCAAATCTTTCCTTCAATTCTGTCTCAGGATCAACTTCATTTGTTTTGGCTCCTCTTGTAAGAAGAAAAGGTAACATAAAAACACTACCAGATAATAACATATCCGTTACTAAACTATTGTTTGGATCTTTATTACCCTTAGTTCTATCTGATACAAATTTTTCTGCTTTGTCAACCTTAGAGTCTGATGGGGGATCATTTTTAGTCATGATCCTATCCATGAAACGTGTAAATCTCTGGATCTTAGAATTAGACTGATCTACCGTCTTCTGAGCCTTCTGTTGAACTATTAAATTTGATACAGATGTATTTCTAACCATTAGATTCCGTTATTAGCGTCTATAATGTTGAATACTGCATAAGTGCTAGGAATATGCATATTCTTTGTATCAATCGAGCCAAGGATTGGAATTTTATTTCCAGCCTGATTCATCTGTTGCACGTTATGATTTGGTTTCATCTTAGGCTGTCCGCCTGAGTCCATCCCCAAAGGCACAATTGATGGTTGGCCACCGCTAGCGCCTGCCTTAGCAGTTTTAGAAACATCCGTGGCGACTGTTTTCCTCTCTTGGAGTTGTTTTAGATCAGTTTCCACCTTAGAAGTGGTTACTTCTGATGGTACATTTAGTTGAAGTTGTTGCATATCATCTCTACTTCTTATTTCCTCTCCCATCACAGGGCCACCTAATATGGCATTTACTCCAGTATCAAGTAGTTTTTTAGCAAATTTTGTTGCTGGTAAATTTAAAGTAAACTCAGTTGCCTGATCCTTTATACCCATCACTCTTGAGACGATATCTTTACCTGTCAAACCTCTGTCACCACCAATTCCTACATTACCTTTTTCTCCTTTATCTCCCTTTAATCCTTTTCTAACAAGACCGAAAATATTCTGTATTACATTCTGTACAGGACTCCTTCCCTCCTCATCAAAGTCGGTAGAACCGAGAGTAGCGCTATCTACAAAACTCTGTCCCATATCTTGAAACTTAGTATCACCTCTCTTATCAAAATCAAATATACCACCTGTGAAAGTATCTGCAATACCAGCCACTGCTCTTAATAATCCTTGTGGTTTTTCCTCTTCAGTGGACTCCTCTTCTACTGTAGTAGGATTTCTAGTGACTACAAACTTTCCATCGTCAGTTATCTCGATAGTGGCATTTTCCTTTCCAACGCCAAGAGGCCCTTCTTTTGGTTTTACAGAAGTCTTTTTCTTCTCTCCCTCTGGAGGTTGTACTTCTTCTTTAGGTTCTTGTTTCTTCTCAAGGAAGGTCATAATACTCTCAAGCTTGTCTAGAGATGAAGCAAAAAACTTAGATGCCTTTGTCTGTACTTTGTCTTTGACTTCTTTTCCCTTTCTCTTAAAGAAATTACCAACTGCCTTGACACCTGATATTATTTTCTTACCAACAAATTTTGCACCAGCAACAACACCAGCCGCAGCCAAGCCTGTCAAAACAAAAGGTGCAGCAATAGCAGCGACACCAGCCGCAGCAATAACTTTTATTATATTACCTACAGTTCTTAAAAATCCACCACCACTTTTACCACTAGCTAGTTTCTCTACAAAATCCACAGCTAACTTGCTTGCTCTTTCAAGAAAAGGTAACTGAGTCCTTGACATTTTATCTAGAGCAGAACCAAATCGATCTATCTCTCCAAGCCCACCAGAAAATATTGAATTGAATAATGAATTAGGATCAGTTATTTTCTCTGTATCTTCCCTTACCTCTTGTTTCAAGTCTGGTAGTATATTATTAGCTACATTTTTTACAATCCTACTAATCTTCGTTCTTGGCCCAATCTTTGTATCTTTTGATAATGGTTTTATCTGTTGATCTACACCTTGTAATGACTTCTTAGCTTTTACACTAGGTACGATGCCTTGTTTTTTTGTTGGTTTTACTCTAATCCTTTTTTTATTACCTAGAAGACTAGTACCTCTCTTAAATTTTGATATCTTATTTGCACCAGAAACTGCCCCGCTACCACGTTTAAACAATTTAGATGCATTGATAGTCTTAGCCATTTTTTGCTTGTGCTTCCCTAGCTCTTTGTTTTAGTTGTTCTTCTTCAATGTGTAATTTAAGCAAACCAACATACACATCTCTCTCCCAAGGAGGCATATTCTCTAATTCTGTCAGAGAGTATTTATGGTACTGCATGAGAGCGAAATTGATTCGGAAGTATGTCTCAAGATCTACATGAGACATACTTAGGCGAAAAAATCCGATAGCCCCTCTAGTACTATGGTGTTTTCCTTCTTAGTGTTCGGATTTATAACCTTAATTGTGTGTTGTAACTTAGGCATAGTTTCAAAAAACTTCTCGATCTTTTGAAAATGTTCAGATGTCAAAGACTCGACCCATTCTTTCAATTCCTTCTTAGTACATTCAGACGCTGAAAACATCTCTTCATCATTATATACCATGTCAATGGAAGATGCCACGATCTCAAATGATTTTTCAACAGCATCATCCTCTTTCTTATTAAAATTAGTCTCTATGAACTGATTTAATGAAGGATATCTCATTTTAACAGTATAACCATCTGCTAATTCAACATCAACAGAGTGATCCTCAGACTTAACAACCTCAATTTCATCAATGTTAATAGATACAGGAACTTCTGTAACTCCATCATCACCACATGTAACAACAAGTTCGATAGTCTCACCAACGGATTTGGCCCGAATATTTAAGAATAAGTATTCTATATCAAAACTTGGTAAGGTATCAATCTTCACACCTTTTGTTAAAACACATTCTTTAAGAACTTGTTTTACGGCATTAGAAATTTGTTTTTGATCCCCTGTTTCGAGAGAAAGTATGAGAACTTTTTCTTCTCTTACTAGAAACGGTCTGTATTTAACGGTCTTTCCAGTTGAAGGCAATTTCAATTCATACTGAGCCGTCGTAATTTTTGGTAAAGGCATAATAAGTAATTATTTGCTATTATTTAGATGGGTTTTTATGATCCCTTCAAAGGTTCTGGTGTTATTCCTAAAGGTTCTTGAGCGTCACGGTTATCTTTAGTGGCATTTACTATGAAATATCTGTCATAGGCAAAATCAACTGTCACTTTTATAGCTTGGCCACCACCATAACTCAATTGTATATCTTGTATTGATATTGGAAATGCATTTACGAAGTTATAACTTATTACAGATGGAAAATAATCCTCAAAACTATCAACATTTCTCACTATGTCAGGTAAACCAGTCCTAACCTCAATTTCCTGATCTCTGTATAATCTACGAGTTTTACCAAGGTTTACGTCTCTTTCAAATTTAGTAATTTGGATATCTCTTTTGTAGGAGTGTGGATATCTAAATCTAAAAAATGCATTTTTATCGCCTGCACTTGGGTATGCACCCCTTTCAGATCTAGGATATGTTACTCCCGCCTCACCAACGTAAAGTGGGTTCATATAGTTCATCCATTCTTGAAACAATCTAAGACTTGCATAGTCTTTTGTAACATAGAATGAAATGGCAATGTCAGTAAATGCTCTCTGTGTAGCAAATCTTTCCCTTATACCTTGTCTACTACCAACTTCCTGTACAACTTGCATGTTTGTGCCTGGTAATGTTGCCTCACTTGCAAGTAACTCATATCTACTTTGTTTATATGGGCCATCAAAAACTCCACTATTTGTCAACCATTCATTTAGATTCTTAGACGCTCTTAGGTTCTCATCTGTATAAGCTTGTCTAATTCCGTCTAGTGTGCCAATATCAGCTGGAAAATCAGTTGTAGTTGAAGTAGTTTGTGGAGCAAGTTCCATAGAAACTTTGAAATAGTTAGATAATGAAGGTGCCCCTATTGCTTCTTGAAAACTAAACATACCGCCAGGAGTTCCTAGATCAAAAGGGAATTCGTTCTGAGCATTGCTATCTGTGCTCGCAGTCAGTTGCCCTACCTTTTGAAAATAGTTCCTTATTGAGTTGGCCATCTAAATACAATTATGACTTACATACTATGTATATGGCTTATAAGGGGAAATTTAAACCAAAACATATAAAAAAGTACAAAGGTGATCCCACTCAAATCATTTATCGTTCTCTGTGGGAAAGAAAGTTTATGGAATACTGTGATTTAACAGAAAATATAAGTCAATGGCAATCAGAGGAGTTTTGGATACCATACAAGAATCCTTTAGATAGAAAGATGCACAGATACTTTCCAGACTTCTTTATCAAGTATCAAGATTCAAATGGAAAGAGAAGATCTGTGGTGATTGAGGTAAAACCAAAGAAACAATGTAAAGCTCCACCAAAAAATCCAAAGAGAAAATCAAAGGCATGGGCAAATGATGTTCAGGCATGGGTAATAAATGAGGCAAAATGGAAGGCAGCAGAACAATACTGTGCTGACAGAAAATATGAATTTAAAATCTTAACAGAAGATGATTTAGGTATCTCACATGATCGCAGAAGATATTAAAGAACAGGCTGGTGCTGGTAGAAGAACTAGTGCATGGTATGTTAATGCACTAGAAACTGCTTTGTCTAATTTACAGGTAGAGGACTCAGATACGATAGACACTGGTGGTATCACATTGGGATCTCTATTTTTCTTCTCATATAGTGTTGCATATCCAGAAAAATACCCATTTTGGGATGTTCAACCATTAGCAGTGGCTTTGAGATTTGACGGAGATGGTTTTTTAGGATGCAATCTACACTATATCAATCCAGATTATCGTGATGCTGTTGCAGAAAGCTTACTAAATAGCGGTGGCGGGTCTGTTGTACCTAAAAATAGTATACACAAATATCTATTTTCTGGAATGGGTACTCTATACGAAGTTCCTAAAGATGAAGATTGGGGAGGCATTTCATTACTTCCTACAGAAAGATTCATCAGTAAATCTGGAAGAGCTTACCCTAAAAATAGAGCGTTTAACTGGAGAAAATAATGACCACTGGACAGTTACCATCTGACTATCAACAAACAGAATCTTTAGCTTTCCAAAAAGCAGCAATTACCAATTCTGGAGCTGGAGATGAAATAAATCCACTCAAGTATGAGACAGTACAGAAGATACAGGCAAATGATGGAACAGTCTCTAACGACTCAGCTTCTGGTGATGTAACTAATTTTCGTTTATTCTACGATGGCAAAACTGGAAATGCACAACTTTTGCCTGTAGATAGAGACGGTTTAGTTATTCCTAACGCCGCACCAATTTATCAAAACGGTGTGTGGAATTTGACAGATCCTCAAATGAAACTCGATAATGGAAAGTTATTTTTGAATGATGAAGCGAGGGCAAGAATTGACGCTACTATTAAAAAAGGTATAAAAGAACATATAGTAGCTACAGGCGACAAAAATACCCTAAATCCTAAATGGTTAGATTCTGACACTGACCTAGAGTATTCAAGTGATGAGGTAGTAAATGCTCTTACATTTGAAAGCACTCTAGATAAAAATATGTTAGGCCCTAGTTTTGATGAGGCTTCATTCTATAGTGCAACTGGTGAAAGTTACGAACATAGTAAAAGTAATAATGGATTATTTAATATAGACGATTCCGTAATATTATCAAGTTACAATCCAAATAGGACAGGAACAAATACCGATCACAAGAGGAGTCATTTGAGTCAAATGTTTGGTAGGGGTGATTTTGGAACGTTCCATAATCTAAGTGACTATGATACTGACGATGATGTTTTGTTTAGAAGAATTGTGAAATATCCTATGGATATGATGAATAATATGGATCATATGTTTATACAATGTTATGGATATAATCCACCATATGCAGATGCTCTAGACGCTGGCAATAGAGGTGATGCATCAACCAATGTCGGATTTGGATTTCAGAGAAGCACACCATTTAGAAAAAAATTAGGTGCTGGTATCAAACTACCAATGCCTAATAATATTATGGATGGAAACCCAAGAATGTGGGATGATGGTGAAATGAACGCTGGATCAGGAACAGCAATTCAACAAACATCTACGAACCCATTGAGAGCGAGTTTATTTTTTGATAATCTACTCATGGGTGGTATTACTAGGAGAGCTGGTCAAGCAATAGAAAGGATGCAAAGAGAGACAGGCAGAACAGCTATGACTGCTAACATGGTAAGTCAATTATCAAGTAATATGGGATATGATATTCCACCAGAGGTTATTCTTTCTAGAACTGTGGGAGTTGTAGCAAACTCAAACACAGAACTTTTATTTACTGGTGTGGCTTTGAGATCATTTGAATTTCAATGGCAAATGAGTCCCAGAGATGAACTTGAGGCAGGGGTTGTAAGAATGATTATTCGTGCCTTTAAACAGTGGTCTGCTCCTAGAAAACTTAAAAAGATGGAGAGTGGTGCAGAGAATAATGGTAGAGCTGGAGGGCCATCATATTTCTTAGGAACACCTAATATATTCAGACTTAGGTATATGACTAGAGATAAGAAGGATATTATGGGTGTAAATAAATTTAAACCATGTGCGTTGACAGACATTAGCGTCAACTATGCTCCAGAAGGTCAATGGATGGCATACGACAATGGAATGCCAGTTTCTGTGATAATGACACTAAGATTTAATGAGCTCGAGCCTATATACAACACAGATTACTCACCCGACGTTTCTAAAGGAAGACAGTATGATGAGAAAACTGATAATCTCGGAGATCTATTCCCTGTCAGTTTTATCAGACAAGACGATCCTGGCAGTGCGGAGATAGGATACTAATGGCTTCATATTTTACTTACTTCCCAGAAATAGAATACGTTTCTAGAACTACAGATAGAAGTTCTAGTGAAGAGACTATTAGGGTAAAAAATATATTTAAAAGACCAAAACTTCGTGATGATTTTGCCAGTGTTGCTACTGCATTTAGTGACTACATGATTGTTGGTGACGAAAGACCAGATCAAACCGCAGAAGGGGTGTATGGAGATCCTCGTTACGATTGGGTTATTCTAACGACAAACAACATTACTAACTATTATGAACAATGGCCTTTAAACTCTGTTGATTTTCAAAAATATATTGTAGACAAATATGGTAGTGAAGAGGCTTTGACAGATATTCATCATTACAATACTGAATTGTTCATGGATCATAAAGCGAGATTGGTGGTTCCAGAAGGTCTAAGAGTGGATTCTAATTTTGATTGTAGTTACCTAGATGAAGTTCTTCAAACTGAAATTACATTTGCTGGAGAGACTCTCAATGCAGCTGCGACAGTTGATGGTGTAGGCACAGTTAGAGACGTTGATGGAAACCAGATATTGAGTAGTAACGTGTTTGCAGTAACAAACTATCAATATGAAGTGAATCTTAATGATGCAAAGAGAAGAATAAGAGTTCTTAAAGATGATTACTTAGATCTGTATCTAAGTGATATGAGAAGAATTATGAAATACGATAAATCAAGCGGTTATATCAATAGAGCCTTGAAGTCAGCATTTAATCCTAGACTTAGTGGAGGATAAAAAAAAGGGGTCGTGAGACCCCTTTTTTATTGTTTACTCTTCAGCGAGTTTTTGAAAATAACTCAGTGCGTCATCTTCTTCTTCCGTGGTTTCCTCTACAGCAGCAACTGGTTCTGGTGTAGGGGTAAGACCTTCACTTAGATCTTCAAGATCTTCAGTGTCTATCTTAGGCGTAACAACTGCCTTTCTAGCTAGAACTGCGTCTAAACGTCCTTTAAGTTCTTCATAACTCTTGAACTGATCAGCAGCAGTAAACTCACTTAGATCATAGATCTTATCATAAATCTTTTCTAACTCAGCATCATCATCTAAAAGTGCTTCTGTCTTACCAAACTCTGAACTATCATAGTTCCAGAATCCAGCAACTTGTTTAATCTTCAACTTGAAGTTTGCACCTTTCCAGAAATCAAAAGGATTGATTGGTTCTTCATCTTCAAACTCAGGTTGCATAGAAGCAGTGATCTTATCAAAGATCTTCTTACCAAACTTGTATAGTTTGACTTGTCCTTCATTCTCAGGATTTGCAGAATCTTTTACGATATAAATGTTTGCATAGTAAGATAACTTACGTTTTTGCTTACGAGCAATGTCTTTATCAGATTCACGACCACTGTTCCAAAGAGTTCTGTTAAGTTCTCCGACAGGATCGTTTTTACCAACAGTGGTTAAACTGTTTTCGATGTACCAACCACCTGGCCCTTGAAATGCATGACTCCATACTTGAGTCCATGGCAATTCAGCATTGGCATGTGCAGGGAGGAATCGAATAACTGCGTATCCGTTACCCGCCTTATCTACAGCTGGTTTCCAGAGGCGTTCATCTGTATTATTTCCGCCTTTTTCGTTGAGTTTCTCAACTTTTTTCATCAATCTCTCTGTAAGAGAGCCTGCTTTAGATTGTTTCTTTAATGCAGCAAATGACATTTAGTATTCTCCGTATTTTTGTATTGTTGGATTGTTTGTATTATAACAGATAATGATGTGTTAGTCAATCTGGTATGTCTTTTTCAAGTTTTTCCAGAGTGATGGAAAGAGTATCAAAAAATGCATTGATATTTTGACCATCTTTCAATCCCAGAAACTTTGCAGATTCCAAAATTTGTTTTTTCATTTCAAGAGCATCGGCATCTTCCTTCTCTAATGACAATCTAAACATAAAGTTTCTTTGTTTTTCGAGAAGTTTTTTCATTTTATTAATATACAGATGTCCCTCTTCTGAGGAAGGATCTCTCATTCCTCTGACAGCGATACCTGTCATAATATCTTCTTGTAACTCCTGTATCTCGGCCATTGCGGCTCTGACTGCTGGAGCTTTAAAAAATTCACTCATTAATAGTCCGAATGTTATTACTATTTATCTGTTTTAGATACCCACATAGGTAGGTATATAAGGGTAAATGCACTACCCCAGAAGGCGAGAAAAACGTATAAGTGACTACCTCTATGAGGTGAAAATGCAAACCCTAAGGCTACAACTATCACCCAAACGTAGTCTACTATACCATGAAAGGTTTGCCAACCATCACCGTATTTTTCTATAAGATTATCTCTTTGTTTTGCAGCCCAAGGGGATACATGTCTCATCATTACAAATCCTTCATTTAGGAACATAATGATGAATCCTATCCAGAATATCATAGTATTATTACAATGGCAATTTAGATCTAGAAGTTCTCTTAAGATAATTGAGTTCAGTTGCTTCTGCCTTCAATTTATCTTTGAGTGGTTTTGAAATTAATTTACCTACTGATTCAAACTCAATATTTTTCTCTTCACAATAACTAATAATTGCTTCGATATAATTGAGTTCGGTGGTAAGTACAAGTTGTTCTATGTCACTTGTAAACTTATTCTGACAGAGAAATTTCTCTTTTAGTAGTTCATTAACTTCTTTCTCCATACTCTCCGAGTTTGTGTGTGACGAATTCTTTAATATACTTGGTAAGAAGTTTAATATAGTCACGTTTGTTGGTTTTTTCATAAACTTTAACATCTCCGTTTTCACATACCATTAAGGTAACAATCTTCTCTACCACAGTGCCTG
>VTLG01013216.1_pt1 | contig 20938 bp, 26 predicted proteins | sample 4694571 | NCBI WGS metagenome assembly VTLG01 (sample SAMN12604809, study PRJNA352737) | marine metagenome | biome: ENVO:00000447; feature: ENVO:00000209|ENVO:00000569|ENVO:01000036; material: ENVO:00002151; isolation source: viral sequences binned using virsorter ... | reverse complement strand
TTCCTATAATTTGGTGTTATTGTTTTTGGATTGGATCAAGTTGGAATTCAAAAGTAGATAATTTTTTAAAATTATATGACGATGATGTTATAAAATTTGATAAGTCTTACACAGCACTTGAATATTTTTACAAAAAATATAACGGAAATGAAAAAGATTTTTTATGTGATGGATGTCATTTAAATGATAATGGAAATATAGATTTAGTGCAAAATTTTTTACTACCAAGGATTAATGAAAAGAAAACTTAAAATTGTTTGGATGTATATCCGATGGCCATATGATTGGATAAAAACAGAAATTCAATATAGAAAAAAATTAAAAGAACTTAGAAAAAAAGACCCATATATCTATGACTAGCCTGTTGAAATATAATAATAATTTGTATGAAGATTTTGTAAAGAATAATTCAGAAATTAATCTTCATAATATGAATGGTTTAATTATACCTTTTTCAAATGAATGGAAAAATATTGGAATTAATCTTTCTGGTGGAGCAGACAGTGCATCTTTGACAATTTTATTATGTGATATAATTTCTAAAAATAATATTGATTGTAAAATTCATATTATTACACATTGTAGAGGATGGACTATTAAACCTTGGCAATTACCAATCTCAATTAAAGTATATAATAAATTAAAAGAATTATGGCCAAACATAATAGAGAAAAGGTTTGAAAATTACATTCCACCTGAAATAGAATATGCTTCATCAGGAATGCCATTTAAAGATCATAAGGGAGAATATCATAGTGGTGATCAAATAGAAATAGACAGTTTTAATAAGTATATTGTTTACAGAGAAAAATTAAATGCTACTTTTAATGCAACAACTTTAAATCCATCTTCAAAAGATTTTATATCTAGATTAGTTACAGAACAACCACCTAAAAGGTCAAGATCTATAAAAGATGGAAATATAGATGATTTAATATTTAAAAAAAATAATTATTATGAATGTACCCCATTTGTTTTTACTGAGAAAGATGTTGTGATAAAATATTTTTATTTGTATGATAAATTAAATTTATTAAATATAACTAGAAGCTGTGAAGGAAATATTTTTCATTTAAATATAAAATTTGAAGATTATGTAGATGATATGGATATTCCAATATGCAATCATTGTTTTTGGTGTAAAGAAAGAAATTGGGCAATAGAAAAGATTAAAAATGTATGATATATTAGAGTCAGCAAAAAGTTCAAATCATGCACAAAGAAACTGGTCTGATGAACCTGTTTTGTCAGAAGATGTAAATCTATTAATTGAAGTTGCTAGATCTATGCCAACAAAACAAAACATTTGTACATATGAATTAATTGCTTCAACAAACAAAACTTTAAATAAATTTATTTATCTAAATTCATATAATCCTGATCAAGATGATCAAGATGAGTATAATTCAGGACTAGCATGGGATCATGGTGGACAATTTTATAGAAATTCACAAGTTAATGCTCCATTGTTGTTTATCTATTTAATTTATGAAAATCCAAATAACATAGGTAAGTATACAGAAAAAGATGTAAATCAATATTATCTCGGAACTGGTATTTCATCAGGAGCTGTTGCGTTAGCTGCAAATATGAAAGGTTATAAAACTGGTTTTTGTTCTTGTGTTATTGCAGATAACGTATTAAAAGAATTGAAAAATAATTACAACATTTCAATTGATTTTGATAATAATTTCATTGATGTTTTACTATTGGGTATTGGAAATCCTAATAAAAATTTAAAACATAATCAAATTGTTAATGATGATGGAGAAGTATTTGAAGTTTCATCATATCCAAAAAACATAAAACATATTATTATAAATGAATAATTTACCAAGTGATACATTTTGTGCATTGCCTTGGATGCATTTAAGTACAAGACCTGATGGTGCGATGAGGGTGTGTTGTACTGCAAATGCTTCTTCTGTGGGTAAAACAGATTTTAAAAAACATGGTGGAAAATTGGGAGAATTAAGAACTGAGGACGGCAAACCTGCTAATTTAAATGTGGTTGGTTTAAATGAATCATGGAATAATTCTTACATGAAAGGTGTGAGAAAACAAATGTTAGCAGGAGAGAAACCCGCTAGTTGTATGAAATGTTTTAAAGAAGAAGAAGCTGGTCATAGGAGTAAAAGGCAATGGGAAACAGAATATTGGTTAGAGAGATTTAGTTTAGATGATATAATAGGTGAGACTAAAGAAGATGGTGAAATACCACCAAAGATAAGATATATTGATTTGCGTTTAGGTTCTAAATGTAATTTGAAATGTATTATGTGCAGTCCACATGACTCATCAGCATGGATACCAGATTGGAAGGAATATTATCCACAAGTAAAAAGTGAGTCACTTAAATATACTTCACAATGGCATGGTGGTGGTGCTGACCAACACGGAGCAACATATAATTGGTATAAAAACAATCCCAAATTTTGGGATGATTTATACAGTCAGATACCTAACATTTATCAATTATACTTTGCTGGTGGTGAGAGTACTATAATAGAAGAACATTATACTTTACTTGAAAAAGTAATAGAAATGGGATATGCTGAACAAATTGAATTAAGATATAATAGCAATGGTGTTGAAATGCCAGATAGATTATTTAAACTATGGGATAAATTTAAACGTGTAAGATTTCATTATAGTATTGATTCTATTGGTGTTATGAATGATTATATTCGCTATCCCAGCAAATGGGATCATCAAGTGAGACAAATGCACTTACTTGATAAAACAGATGATAATGTTGAAGTTACTCTTGCGTGTGCAGTTCAAGCATTAAACATATATTATGTGCCAGATTTTATTGAATGGAAATTGAATGAGGGATTTAAAAAAATTAATATGTGGCCTTTTGGTGCGGGAGGAATAAATTATCATTTTGTATATCATCCACCACAGTTAAATGTTAAAATTTTACCACAATGGTTTAAAGATGAATGTCACTTAAAATATGTTGATTTTTATGGATGGTGGAAAAAAAATTGGGAAAAGGGAATACCTGATTGGCATAAAAATAACGTAACATATGATCAATGGAAAAATGCTAATTATGGTTTAAAAAGATTACAAGGATTGATTACATTTATGAAATCAGAAGATTGGTCAAATAGAATGATTGAGTTTAGAGAGTATATTACAATTATGGATAAAGTACGTAAAACTAATTTTTCAAAAACTTTTCCTGAAATGAAAGATTTAATAAATGAATAAAACATTTTGTCCACTGCCTTGGAACAGTGTTAATATAAGAAATAATGGTGATCTTAGAATATGTTGTAACGCTAATAGTTATACAAAAAATAGAGGTATTATTCGTAAAGAAGATGGTACTCCTTTCAATGCTAAAAAAGATAATTTACAAGATGCCAGAAATAGTGAGTTAAGTAAAGAAATAAGATCAACAATGCTTAAAGGTGAATGGCATAGTGAATGTGAAAGATGTAGACAAGAAGAAAAAAATGGAATCAAAAGTAGAAGAATTATGGAATCTGGTGATTGGGATCTTAGTTATGAAAAAGCATGGCAAACAACAGATGAGGATGGAACAATTGATATAGAAGACCATCCTTTAGATTACTTTGATATTCGTTATGGTAATTTTTGCAATCTAAAATGTAGAATGTGTGGACCAACAGATAGTGATCAATGGTATGATGATTATGTAAAAATTTACAAAAAAACAGAATATAAAGATACGCATGAACAAATTAAATTAACAAAAGATGTTAAAGGAAAATGGACAACTGATCAATATGATTGGTTTAAAAATGATAATATATTTTGGAAAAATTTTAAAGAATATACTAAGGATGCAAAAAAACTTTATATTGTTGGTGGTGAACCATTAATCATAGAAGAACATATTGATAGTCTGCAATTATTAATTGATAATGGTTCTGCTAAAAATATTGAAATTGAATATAATTCAAATTTGACTACAGTATCAACTCGTATATTGGAATTATGGAAACATTTTAAACAAATAAGAATAGGAGCAAGTATTGATGGTTGTAAAAATGTTTTTGAATATCAAAGGTATGGAACCAATTGGGAACGTGTTCATAAAAATTTAAATAAAATTCAAAATAATAATGATATTAATTTTAAATGTTGGTTTGCTTTTACTATCACACCATTCAATGTTTTTCATTTTCCTGAATTTATGAAATGGAGATTAGAAGAAAGTGGTCTTACAAAATTTAATCCATTGGAAGGGGTAAGACCCATAGTTAGTTTTCATATGTGTCATAGTCCAAAGTATTATAACATAAAAGTTTTACCTCAAGACATAAAAGAAAAAGTTGTTGAACATTATACTGAATTCAAAGATTGGATAGATAAATCTGATTATAATAATTACATAAAAAAAACTTTTACAAAATATTTAAATAATGTTCAAAAATTTATGCTAAGTGAAAGTTACACAGATGGTCAATGTTATACTGGCAGAACATGGATTGAAGAATTCATATATCTTACAAATAATTTAGATAAAATTAGAAATCAAAATGTTTTAGAGGTTGTTCCTCAATTTGAAAGTTTATTTGATGCATATAACAAGTGAAAATTTAGATTGTTGCATAGTTACTTTATTTGTACATAATGTTTGCAATTATAGATGTAGTTATTGTGATGATTATCATAGAGATGGATCTGATAGGTGGAGAGATGATTGGAGGCCTTACTTTGAATTGATTGAAAGAATTAAAAAAAATAATAAGTATTTATATGTTGAAGTTCTCGGCGGTGAACCAACCCTTTGGCCAAAGTTTCAAGATTTTGTTGATACCATTAGTGAAGACAATGTGTTTGTTGAATTTAGTACAAATGCCAGTAGAACTTTAAATTATTGGAAAAAATTTAGAACTCATAGAGCTTTTGCATTTTTGAGTTGGCATTATGAAAGTGCGGATGATGACCATTTTTATAAAGTCGCCGAGATAATGCAAGATAAAGCAAGTGTTAGTATTCCTCTTATGATCATACCAGAAAATTTTGAAAGAGCTAAAAAATTATTTTATAGATTGACAGATTTAAATGTTGAGATCACTCCAAAATTTACAAGAACAAAAATAGGAGGAACAAATTATTTTGAATATACTGATGAACAAAGGGAATGGATAAAAAATAACAAATACAATAAAATGAAACCTTTTGGTATTGATTGGACATTTCCTCGTATGTTACATTATGATGGAGAACCAATTTCTTTTATGAAAGTGTTGGATCAAAATTTACATAAATTTAAAGGATATACTTGTACTGCGGGTATTAGAAGATTATTTGTTGAATCAAATGGAAATGTTTTAAGATGTACAAAAAGAGTTGGTGGTAGTTTGGGTAATTTGTTTGATACATATACTTTACCTGATGAACCAATTGTTTGTGATTATAATGCATGTCCATGTAAACTAGATGCTATTGTAGAAAAATGGAATTAAAACCTTTTATTGATATGATATTTGACCAACCTGATTCATCATCTTGGAAACACAATGATGGAAAATATCCTGTTACATATACAGAAGATCCAACCAAAATTCCAATAACTTTGAATAAATTTGGTTATAGGTGTAAATATCCTTATCCATTAAATAATGATTATGCTATTGCATTTGGGTGTAGTCATACATTTGGATCTGCTCTAGAAGAAAAATATAGATATTCTAATTTGGTTGAAAAAACTTTAAATATTCCTGTTATAAATCTAGGAATTCCAGGATCATCACCAGGATTTGTTAAAGACAATCTTTTACAACTTTTTTTTTATTTAAGAAAAAATGATATTAAAAATCCAAATTTTATAATAGTTCAATGGCCATCTTTTGCAAGATTATGGTTTGGAATTCATCAAAATTTAACTTCAGATTCTTTTATTAAAAAAGAATATTTGAATAATGAAAATTTAAGAAAAATAGAGAATTATAATCTTATGAATTATATTCATGTAAATAAATTATGTCATGAAAATGATTTAATGAAAATTGATTTTTGTATGGTAAAACAACATCAGTTTGTTGCACTACAACCAGAAGAAACAACAGAATTTGAAATGAAAGAAATCGGTGATTTTATAGATTTAGCAAAAGATGGTGAGCATCCAGGAATAGAAACTCACAAACTTATTCACGATTATATTATTAGAGAATTATGAATTATAATGATATTACGTTTGATATGTTGGGCACAAAACGTCAACGTCCTATGATGGTTAAAGCTTTTAAAAAATTTAGAAATGATATGGATATGAAAACTTATCCTGATGATCCTCATGGTTATACAAAAGAATTTCTAGACTATATCGATTATTGGATAAAATCACATAAACGTGTAAAATATCACGGTCTTGATTTGTTTAAAAGAAAAGATGCAATATTAGGAACTACTCAACAATTAGATGAGTTACATTATTTACATAGAGGACAAATTTCAACATTTAAAGGAGAATACAAATACCATAGAAGATTGACAGATTTCAATATAAAACAAATAAAAAATTATAAAGAGTTAGTTTTTGGTGATGTATTTATAGTTAGTTATCCTAGTTGTATTACTACTAATTATCATAAAGATTTTTCTTTGCTATTAAATCATTGTGATGAAAACAAAATACCAGTACATATTGATGGAGCTTGGTTTGGACAATGTAGAAATTTTGAATTTGATGTGTCCCATCCTGCAATACATAGTGTTAGTGTAAGTTTGAGTAAAGCATTGGGTATGGGTAGTCAAAGGATAGGAATTAGGTACACAAAAAATCCACCATTGGGTCCAATAAAAATTATGAATGATTTTAATTATGCTAATGTCAGTGATATGTGGATAGGTATGGAGGCTATGAAACATTTTGGTGTAGATTTTTGGTGGAATAATTATGAAGATTTATATGAAAAAGTATGTGATGATTTTAATCTTGTCAAATGTGATAGTATTCATGTTGGAATAAAATATGATGAGGATAACAACATTCTTCATTATGGTATTAGAACACCATTGCGTTTTTTAATTGACGGATTTTTTGATCAAAGAGGAACAGATAAGGGATTGAATGATTTGGAAAGAAAGGAGAGATCATGAATCTTAACAATGTAATGTTTGAACATTTTGAAAAAGAGTATGACGTGTTAAAAAATGATGTTTATGTTGGTATGAAATTAAGTGGTGGTTGTGATAGTGCCATTGTTTATTATACTTTATGTAAACGATATGAAAATAATGATAATGTGAATATTGTTGTTTTTAGTTTAGACACAAGTAGAAAGCCTTTTTATTCTACATATGCTAAGAGAGTAATAGATATTGTAGGAAATCTCACAAACAAATACCCGATTGAACATATGATAAAATTTATAGAGCATTGGCCTGATGGTGGTGATTCATCTCCTTATAGTCTTGGTCAAGATGAATTATTGCAAAAAGCAGATGAAAAATATGGTGTTGAATATTGTTACACAGGATTGACAAAAAATCCAGATCATAATAATATGATGGAATATTTTAAAAACAATTATCAAAATCACGGATTGGATCTAGAAAAATGTATCTTTAATTTAAAAAAAAGAGATCAAGATAGAGATTATGAATTAAAAGATGATATCAATGATGGGTATCGACCTTTTGGAAATAAAGATAAATTATCTGTTGCCAAAGCTTACAATCATTATGAAAATTTAGGAATTCCTTTATTAGACTTATTATATCAATACACAGATAGTTGTGAAGAAATGGATAGAAATTTAAATTTGATGGATGGGCAAGATCCTGTTCATTGTGGACATTGTTACTTTTGTCTAGAACGCTGGTATGCATTTGGAAGACTTACATGATTGTCAATCTCAACATAGATATAGAATACCATAAAAATAAATTTAACAAGTTAATTAAAAATGCTAAAAAAATTAGTGGCATGAAAAAACATAATAAATTTGTTAAATTAACAAAAAAAGATCATGATTTATTTTGTAAAATTATTGATAATTTTGCAGTTAATAAAGGATTAAATTGGTATTTTGAATACATGCATAGTGGAGAACCTGTTGGTTTACATTCAGATGATGATGTCACTTATTGGACGGATGATGTGGAATGTGTTCAAACTGAAAGTGTTATTATTCCACTTGATTGGAATTGTAAACAACCATATACAATATGTTATGATAAAATAAATCCATTTCCTCGTAAAATGATTTTTAGAAAAGGTGAGATGAGATACACTGATAATGGTGAAGTTTTCAAATATAGAAAAGAATGGAATTATGATGAAGAAGTTTTAAAATATAATCCTAGAGGTACAGTATTTTATAAAGAATATGCGGATTTAAAAGTACATGAAGTATATCCTTGGAAGTTAAATACCGCTTTTTTCTTAGATACAAAAAGATGGCATAGCAGTAGTTGGTGGCTATCTGAGAATGATGTACCTGATGTAAGTACAGAATGGAAGCGTTGTATTATAGGTTTTGGTGCATATGATATTCCCAATAGAAATTTATGAATTTTACATCAATTGATCATACTCAAAATGAAGAATTTTCTGTTGTGTGGGATTTGGGCAGGAGATGTACATACGCTTGCTCTTATTGTGGACCACATCATAGTAATAAAACATCTCCAATGGTTGATATAGATGAGTTAAAACACACAATTGATGGGATTGTTGAATATGCAAATATTTTAAATCAATATAGAAAAAAATCTAAAAAATTAAATATTGCATATACAGGCGGTGAACCAACGATTCACCCTGCTTTTTTTGATTTTGTACGTTACACAAAAAATAAATATCCCTTTATTTCAAGTAACATAACAACAAATGGATGTTTTAGTCAAACAAAATGCAGAGAAATAATTGAATGTGTGACAAATGCAACAATCAGTTATCACACAGAGGCAACTGAAAAAGAAAAAGAAATAGTTAAAAATAATATAAAATTTATGTCAGATGTCGGATATAGATTTAGGATAAATTTAATGTTTCACAAAGATTATTTTGATGAGTGTATAAAAATTGCTGATTGGTTTGACAAAATGGGTATAAAATATACACCAAGACCCATAGGTGATAGTGATAATAAACAAGACATTTTGGATGGAACTGCTCATGTTTATACAGAAGAACAATTATTGTGGTTTTCAAATTATTGGAAAAAAGGCAAAAAAACAGAAATAAAAAGTGAAACTAAAAATAAAGAATTAGCAACTAAAAAAATAGGAAGAACTTGTTGTAGTGGAAAATGTTTGAATGTTAAAATCGATGATAAATTTTTTGAACAAACTTATGTTCCAAGTACAAATTTTCAAAGTTGGAACTGTATGATAAATTGGGATTTTCTCTTTATCAATAGTGAACTAAACAAAGTTTGGCATCATCAAACTTGTCAAATTAATTTAAACGGAGAAATGGGATCAATAGGTAAAGCTAATAAATTTGATATAATTAATAAGAAATTAAAAAATATTTTACAAACAGGAAAATTTCCAATTATTAAATGTCCAAAAACTCATTGTGGTTGTGGATTGTGTTCACCAAAAGCATTGAAAGAATCTGATTTTATAGAGATATTTAAATCTAAAATTAAAAATATAGATCCAGTATTTCAAGAAAATATTGTTCCATTAAATAAAGATAATTCTATATTAAGAATAATGAAAAAAATTGATAAACAAAATGGACTTCACAAAAATACCTTTTGAAGATATTCAACTTGTAGGAACAAAAACTATGCTTCATCAAGATACATTTACAGTATCTTGGTTACTTGGTAGGTTTTGTAACTATAAATGCACATATTGTTGGCCTTATGCTAGATCTGATAAAAAAGATCACAGACCAACAGAACTATGTTTTAAGACTATTGATGAAATAAAACAACAAGCAAGAAAGCAAGGATTTAATTCTTTTAATTGGTCTTTATCTGGTGGTGAACCTACGTTTCATCCTGGGTATTTGGACATATTAAAATATCTTGCAGATGATAATGATAATTGTAAAAGACAAAGAATTCATATGACTTCAAATTGTTCTAGAAAAATAAAATGGTTTAAGACATATGTTAAGCATGCAAAACAATTTGATAGAGCATCAATTACAGCATCAGCACACTTTGAACACTTAAATACTCAAGAGAAGATTGAAGATTTTGCTGACAAGTTAGTATACTTGCAAAAAATGGGAATCCGCATAACTATTAATATGGTAATGGTTCCAGAAAGATTTTGGCAATTAGCAGATCATGTTTTATATTTTAAAGAACGTGGATTACACACAACATTAAAACCACAATCTAATCCAACTGCTACAAAAGTAGTTGAAGGATATACTAAAGAACAATTAGAAATATTACACAATGATTCTAAAACTTCAACTATGGAAATAGAGCTAATTGATTCAAAGGGAGAGACATATGAAATGGATCAAGCAGAGCGGTTTAATGCTTTTGAGTTTAATAACTTTAAGGGGTGGATTTGTTCGTCGGGCTATCGTAGTATCATTATACGCGAGCCTTGCGGGAGTATTAAGCGGTCATATTCTTGTTCTGATATACCTTTAGGTAATATAGAAACAGGATTTAAATTATTTGATAGTCCACAACCCTGTCTGTCAGATGCTTGTGTAAGTTCAGCTGATAGTAAAATACCTAAAAGAAAAGTTGGTGTTACATTACCTTTATGGCCAGGAGATGAAACATGGAAAAAAATTTAAAAATATCTGATACAATTCGTAGGTGTCAACGCAATTGGGATGTTACAAAAAAAATACCAAATGAGCATATACAAAAATTATCACATATCGCTAAATACGCACCTAGCAAACAAGATGAGGGTTATTTTGATTTAATGATCATTAAATCAAGAGATATTATAAATCAAGTACATGAAAGATCTGTTGGGTTTTCTGTGCATGATGAAAATGGAAACCCATTACCTGAATGGAAAAATCCTCAAACTTCTGCTAATGTTTTGTTCATGTGGTTTAAAAAAACTCCATCCACTGTAAGAAATTTTTATCAAACTAAATCAAACCCGAACGAAGTAAATGGTTCTCCTAAAAGAAATGATGATCCAAATAGACGTGATAACGCATTGATATCAATTGGTATAAGTATGGGTTTAACCGCATGGAATGCAGCAGAATTAGGTTATGTTACTGGATTTAGTAAAAATATAGATTCTGAATATGATTTACAAACAGTTTTGAATTATGATAAAAATTTAGAACCTATGTATGCTTTAGGCATTGGATTTCCTGATCAAAATTTACCACATAATGTATCCCATGAAGGTAATGAGTACCATTCATTTAGTCAATATGAAAAAGATATAAAAATTTATGAGCTTTGAATTATATAATATTATATTAGCATATGGTGATCAAATAAAATTAGATTTAAATCAAAACAGTCCAATTGTATCTAAGTTGGAACAATTTGATAATGATTGGGTAAAATATAATCCTAGAAAAAACATAAATCGATGGGGATTAAGTGTAACTAATTTAAATGGTAAATTTGGTTCTGGACCTGATTTAGATAGTCTATATGAATACAATAAGGAAAATAAAACCAATTATACTGAGTTTGATTTTGATGTACCCACACCAGCATATAATATAGTATCCAAATATTGTGATCCTTTTAAAGAATGGTTATTTAGAACTCATTTTATTAAATTAAAACCTGGAGGGTTTTTTCCAGATCATGTTGACAACATTGGATTAAACATTGACAGTTTTAGATTAATTGTTCCAATCAAATCACTAAATTCTTTTGAAGATGCATATTTCATATATGATAGCAAAATATTACAATGGAAATATAATCAACTTTATTTTTTGAATACTTGCAAACGCCACACAGTTTTTAATGCAAACCAATCTAAAGATTCAATTTTTTTGGTTATGAATGTTAAATTAACAAAAGAATCTGTTTCTAAAGTTACCAATTTTGTAATACCATAATATGATATTTCCTTTTGAATTTAAGTTAAATAAAAAAATACTATTAAATGAGTGGAATAAAGTAAAAAACAATTTAAAAGAATATGATGATGAAAGGTTGAAAGAATCAACATCTAATTGGAAAATTGTAAAACACAAATTTGATTATGCTGATGAACTATCCAATATATTTAATGTAAATGCTCGACCAAGATTTTATCTTTTGGATGCTAATACAACATTAGGTCAACACACAGATCATGGAACATTATGTTCTTTAAATTTTATTTTAAACAACAATACTGCTCCTATTAATTTTAATGGAACAACTATTCATTATAAAAATGCTTTAATAGATACTACAAAATTGCATGGTGTTAATAATAATGATTGTGACAGATTATTATTTAAAATGTCAATATTTGATGAAACCTTTGAACAAGTAAAAAATAAATTAATTAAAAATCCATATATAAATGAAATATAAATATCACATTTATAAACCAAATGATATCAAAAGTAAAAATTATTTGGATATTTTTTTAAACAAAAACATATATCATAATAATACATCTTATAAGTTGATCAATTTACATGAACTTGAAAAAGGTCATCTTATCATTGCATTAGATGGTGAAGATCCTATAGCAATGACAGGTGCAGTTTTACAAGAAGAAAATAATATACAATATGCAAAATACAATTTTCGTTTAGCAGTAGCTCCTAAATACAATTGGAATGCTGGTGAAATTGGAAAGCAGTTTGATTTTTTACTTGATAATTGGTTGTATAACAATAACATAAAACATTGGATAATGTCAGTAAATTGGTATAATTGGAGACTTTGTAATGTAGGGGTTAGAATCCATCTAAGAAAATTAAAAGATATAAAAAAGTATTCTGTCGCAGAGCAATTTTTTATCAAAAATTTAAAATTACACAATAAGATGGTTTTTGAAAGATATGTTTGGTCTTACATCTTTTATAGCTCACCTGGGTCATGGTTTCTAACTAGAGAGGAAAAAGATTATGAACATAAAATCAATACGTTATAAACATTTACTTTTTATATGTTTATTTATTTTTGGAATATCAATATTTTCCATCACATCAGATATGTTGATTTTATCTCTATTTTCACTTATAATATTTTGGTTTTCACAAGATGCAATCAATCATCGACATCATTCTCACAATTCTATAAAAGTTCCAAAACATCTTCAACCTATTCTTTTATTTTTAACTGTTCCTTTAGGCGGAGGAAGTCCAATTATTGATATTGCTTTTCATAAGTGGCATCACAAATATTCTGATACTCCTAAAGATTTTTATAGTATGAAACATAATCTATTTGCATTTTTGTTGCGTGAGTATGATTTTAAAAAAATGAATATTAATAAAATTAAACTATTTAAAGAGACATCTCATTTGAGAAAAGATAAATATATGAACTTTTTTCATAATTATAGTAATTTTATTTTTCTTCTTTTGTTATTTACTTTGATGTTGATAAACTTCAATTTGGGTGTTTCAGTTATTGTTATTCCTTTTTTATATCATAATATAATAACAAATACAATCATGCACTACCTTCAACATCAAAAAATTTTTATAGATTATTTTTCTGAATTTGTTTCATATATATCCCTTGGATTATATACAGATCACGCGTATCATTCGACAAATCCAAGTGATCCTAAACTTCATAAAGTTGATTTATTTGGTCATATTTACCAAAAGATTGGGTGGTCATGTTATTAAAACAAAAAATTATATTCGTCGTACAATTATTATCTTATCTGGCATTAATACCAATGTTCATGTATTCAAATCTTAATGAATGGATGATTACAATTGCAATTTATTGTTTGTTATTTGGGATAGGTATTTCTCTTTCTTATCATAGAAACATAACACATAAAATGTTAAATATAAAATTTGAAAAATTTTTTGCGGTTGTTGGATGTTTGTGTTTTCAAGGTGGACCTTTGGGTTGGGCGTTACTTCACAGAACACATCATGCATATACTGATACAGAAAAAGATCCGCATTCTCCAATACATGGTTTTATTCATTCTTGGTTTTTTCCATCTTTGTGGATTCCTACAAAAAAAGATATGAGAAGGGTTGTTGATCTTGCTAGAAATGAATATTTGGTATGGTTAGAAAAGGATAAAATATATTTTTCTATACATATTTTTACTGTAGTAATTTTATATTTTTTAGATCCATACTCTTTGATTTATGCTTATCTTGTTCCTATATGTTTTACATGGATGGCAGTAGGTGCAACTAATATATTTGGTCATGGGTTAGGATATAAAAATATTCCAGTTAAGAACTTATCAACAAATGTTCCAATTCTAGGAACAATATTATTAGGTGAAGGGTTTCATAATAATCATCATTGTGAACCTAAAAATTATAACTTTTCAAAAAAATGGTATGAAATAGATCCCATTTATTGGATTTGTAAATTAGTGAAAGTATGAAACATTACATAGGAAAAAATTATACAGACATAGTAAAATCAAGAAAGAAAAAACATGATCTTCCCAAAGTTGGAGTATTAAACAGAATAATTGACATTAATAAACTTCAAAAAGAAATTGATGATTTATTGGGAGATACAAAAGGAAGACCCATATCGTATAATGAAAAAACTGATATGGCAAGTACTGAACATAATTATGATCTAAAAGATAGTAAAGGTGAAACTTTTATTCAAAATTATGGAGAGTCATACAAACTATATTCACATATAGGATTTCAATCTCTAAGTGATGAAGCACTTAATGTTTTAGATAATTATGGAGACATATCAAAACTAAGTCCAAGAGACAGATCCAGAGGGATGAGAGATACAAGTTCTCAATATTATCACCCCTTGTATGATGAAAGAAATTATACAAAAAGTACTCCACATTGTAAAAATTATATCAATACTGTAATTAATGGATTTGAATCTCAATCTTGTAGAAGTTCCTTAGTTGTACTTCATCCTGGTAAATTTTTATCACCACATTTTGATATTGGTCCAGAATATGTTGTTAGATTACAATTACCAGTTTTTACAAATGAGAAATCAATTTTAGGTGTTAAATGTAAAGATGGTTGGGAAGAATATCATTTACCAGCAGATGGTAGAATATATTTTATTAATTCTGCGTGGGAACATTATGTATATAATAAAGGAAATGAATCGAGATATCAGATTAGAATTTGTTTACATGATCAATTTGATCTTAATAATGTTCAAGAGGTTAAGTATACAAATGTTGTGCCAGAACCTGTCTTCCCGACAAATGATCTTCTTGATCAGTCTTTAACTGAACTTTTCTCGTCGAACTAAACATAATTTTATTTTCATATTCCATTTTAAAGTTATTTGCATTGCCTTGGCAAAATATAAAATTGTTTGGTTGAACATTTTGATAAAAAGAACTTTCTCTACCATATTTTGCCGCACCTAGATATTCATTTTCTATTCTTATAAAATTTGCAAAATATAATATTTCAACTGCATTGTAGTCTCTATATTGATTTGTTTTATAATGATCTTCAAATTCAACTTTAAATTTTAAATTTTTCATAGATCTAAATTTTGACAAATCTGGTCTATTACTGCTTTCTTTTTTAATTCTTTTTAATTTATAATTTTCCATTTCAACAGGAACAGAAATTAGTTTGAGTGGTTGGCCATTTACCAAATGATTTGATTCTACATAATTAGAATAAAATTCTGCACTAGAAAAAATTTCTATTGTTTTTGTAATTTGAGTTAAATTAATGTTGTGTGATAAAAATATAAAACTTTGATATAAATTATCTGATATGTTACAATATGACCAATGAATATCACCACAAGTTTTCAATAACCATACTTCATCTATGTACCCTGAGTGGCATAAGTGGGGTAATGATAAATCAAATTTTTTCATAATATAATATATTTTTAGTTAAAATAAAATCAAGAAACTTCTGAATATGAAAAATATTGATCGAGTAATTCTTGATAATCACCAATGATATGTTTTGTGGGAGATCTATATTTTTTTCTTGTTATACCATAATCATCAATTATTGTTACCATATTGGATTTATAGTTATAGGGATCAAATGATGATAATACTTTTTCAATTTTATTCATGTCTGCGCAATCACGAACATTAAAAGTTGCTGAATCAGTTTCATTTTTAAAAGTCAATGTAACTAGTGCGTCAAAATTGTTATTTATTAGTTCAATTTTTTTTGTCATTCTACCAGAATTTATCCATTCTTTTTCAATTTTATTTTGAGCTTTTTGAAATAAATTATCTTCTTCAATTTGCCAAAAATATTTAAAAAAATCTTCTCCTGAGCTGTATGGACCAGTTCCTGGATAATTTCTATCAAATACATCTGAAAGTCCTCTAGATTCCATATCACTTTGAAAATGTTTTTCTAAATAACTTGCTTGTACTTTTATAGTTGTCATATACTCCTTAAAATGATTCTGTAGTATTTATAAACATTTCATTTAATGTTGGATGGAGATTTTTAATATTAGTTTCCCTAATTTTATCTTGCTGTATAATTTTCTTTTTAAAAATACTAAATAATTTTTCATGATATTCTTCAGCATCTATTAATGAAAGAATATCTTTTGCATATGAATGATTTAATGAATTTAAATAATTTATTACAGGAATTCTATACTTTTCTTCTAATGCTCCAATTTCACCTGCAACTCCACCTAATGGATAAAATTCTGCATCTATGTGATCATTTTTTATAAACCAAGGCAACCATTCTTCAATTGTTACTAATAAAACAGCTCCAATGGTAACATGAAATTTTATTCTAAAATCTTTAAATTTATTTACTTTTGAAAAAATATATAATTTTTTAATATTTTTTTCAACTATGTTCCATTTTCCATTTGTTCTCATATACTCAAATGTATTTCCAGTTCCATCAATGCTCATTTCAACAAAAACTTTCTTGAAGTTTTTTAATTTATCTAACCATTTATTATTCACAACTGCCATATTTGTTGTGTATGAAAATGAAAAATAAGAAGTATTATAATTTTCTATAACATAATCTAAAAAATCATGAACTTCTTTTTGTATTGTTGGTTCTCCGCCCAATATTTTTAATACTTTTAAATCTGATAAATCAATTTTATAAATATCATTATCTTTTGACATGGGAATATTTTCATTTTCTTCTTTTGCTATGAGATTACTATTTGATGGTGAACACATTCTACATTTAAAATTACATTCATTTGAAGGTCTATAGTCTAACCAATTTAATTTTCCTGGTACATACTTATTTGTGTGTCTCCATTCTTCTTCAGTTAAATTTTTTTTATCCCATTTAGTATTATGTACTAGAGAGTAAATATGTTGTCTGTCTGATTCTGATGAAGATTTTTCTCTTACAAAGCATTCTTTACAACTGTCTTTTAAATTTTCTATATTATGTTCTTCCATATCTTTTATAATTTTTTTCCAATAATCACTTTCATATAGTTCTTCTATTGGTCCATTATAATATTTTCCTTGCCATGCACAGCAAGGAGCATAATACATATAATTTGTATTTGGTTTTTGATTTTTATAATTAACGTTACTTCCTGTTGTAATATTCAACCCAACCCAAGGAGCGTAACAATATGGTTTTTTTTCTACCATCCTAATTCTTTCATTTTAGTAGGATCTGCACAAGTAATTGTAGATTCACCAGTAACTTCTCTAACTGGTAATTCTTTGTTGTATCCTATTTTTTTTAAAAATGCTGTATTAGTGATTGGTTTTCCATGACCTATTTCATAAGTTTCACCACCAACACCTTTTTCAATTAATATTTTTATTGCTCTACACACATCATAAACATGAGTAAAATCCCTTTTATGATCTGTAATATAGTTTAACTGATCATTCATTGCCATTCCATATAACATATCAGTTCTATAGTTTTGTTCTCCCCAAACAGTAAAAAACCTCATAATTACTACATTATCTGGTGCTATGAGTTCACAAGCATATTTTGACATTGAATATGGACTTTGTAACTCATAAACAGATGATGTAGAAGCAAATAAAATCTTTGTATCTTTGTAATGATCAAATATTCTTTTGGTTGTTTTTAAATTATTATTAAAATATGCTTTAGGATTTTTATGTGATGATCTTACACCAGTTGATGCCGCAAGATGTATTACACAATCAACAGGAGGTAATACTGAGGTAAGTACATTATTGGGATAATCAATCCCATAAATATTATAATTATTTAAGTAATTTACAAGATTTGACCCTATAAATCCTTTGTCACCAGTGATTAAAACTTCCATATCCTCACCTTACTAAATAGTTAATGTAATATATATTAACGCAGTTATAGGAATATTATGTCAGCAACTCAACCAGCCTCAAGAGTAGAATTAAAAGAATATTGCTTGAGAGCTTTAGGAAAACCAGTTATTCAAATTAATGTTGAAGATGATCAACTTGAGGATAGAATTGCAGAAAGTTTACAACTATATCAAGATTATCATATTGATGCAACAATTAAAACATATCTAAAACATGAAATAACACAAACAGATATAGATAATGAATATATCACATTGTCAGAAGCAACTATTGGTGTTATAAGAGTATTTCCACTTGATAGTGGTTCAACAAAGAATATGTTTGATGTTAGGTATCAATTATACTTAAATGATATTTATGATCTCACAAAAACATCTATTGTATCATATTATCAAGTACAACAACATTTGGGAATATTACAAGAAATATTTAGTGGTAAACCTGGAATGAGGTTTTCAAGACATCAAGATAGATTATATGTTGATGTTGATTGGTCTAATGAATTTACAGTAGGAGAATACTTAGTTGCTGAATGTTTTCAAATTGTAGAACCCACAACCTTTACTGATGTATATAATGACTATTGGTTAAAAAAATACACTACAGAGCTGTTTAGACAACAATGGGGGTATAATTTAATTAAATATCAAGGTGTTCAACTACCTGGTGGTGTTGCGTTAGATGGAAGAACAATATTGGATGAAGCTAAAGCAAATATAGAAAAATTACTTGAAGATTTAGAAATGAGATATCAAATGCCAGTAGACTTTGCTGTAGGATAATATGGCAGTATCGACTTACTTTCAACAAACAGATTTTAAACCAGAACAAGAACTATTGGATGATCTTGTAGAAGAAACAATTCAAATACATGGATTGGATGTAAGTTATATGCCCAGAACATTAATAGCAACTGATAATTTATATTCTGAAGATGTTGCTTCAAAATTTTCTAAAGCATATTCAATAGAAATGTATGTTGAGTCTGTAGATGGTTTTGGTGGAGAAGGTGATATAATTGGACAATTTGGTGTAGAGATAAGAGATCAATTGAATCTTGTTGTTTCTCAAAGAAGATGGGATGATATGGACATTCCAGATAGAGTAAGACCATTTGAAGGAGATTTAATATATTTTCCATTAAATGATAAATTATTCGAAATAAGATTTGTTGAACATGAAAAGATTTTTTATCAATTAGGGAATCTCCCATTATATGGACTTACTTGTGAATTGTTTGAATATAGTCATGAAGATATTGATACTGGTATAGCAGAGATTGATGATATAGAAAAAGATTATGGATATGGCATGGATCTTGTTTTTGCATCAGGTTCTGGTAATTTTCAGATTGATGAAACAGTTACAAATGGAGATGCGACTGCAAAAGTAACATCATGGGATTATTCAAATAAAACATTAAGAGTCGGAAATATAGTAGGCACAATAACATCAGCTTCAGCAGTTGTTGGTAGTACAAGTGGTGCATCATGGAATATGACAGCAACACCAAACACTCAAGTATTCACAACTGACACGTATGCAAACAATGTTGGTATACAAACTGAAAGCGATTCAATATTTGATTTTAGTGATAGAGATCCATTTTCTGAAGGGAATTATTAATGTTTGGAACCTCAACATATCATCAAACACTTAGAAAAATGGTTATTGCTTTCGGATCTCTTTTTAATGACATTAGTGTTAAAAGAACAAACTCATCTGGCGCAGTTATTGAAACACTAAAAGTACCTGTTGCTTATGGACCTAAACAAAAATTTATGGTAAGAATAGCAAATCCAAATTTAAAAGGTCCAGCTATTGTATTACCAAGAATTGGTTTTATGATGAGTCAAATTATGTATGATGGTACTAGAAAATTAAAAACAACTGGAAGAAACTATTCATCAATATCTGGAACAAGTAGATCACAATATAATCCAGTTCCATATAATTTTATATTTGATTTAGCAATATTAGCAAAAAATGCTGAAGACGCTGCACAAATTGTGGAGCAAATATTACCAAATTTTACACCAGAATTTACAGTTACAATCAAAACAGTTCCTACAATGGATTTAAGAGTCGATTGTCCAATCATTTTAAATTCTGTTAATTATATAGATTCTTATGATGGAGATTTTGAAACAAGAAGATCTATATCATGGGATATGCAATTTACAATGAAAGGTTTTGTATATCCAGAAATATCAACATCTGGTAAGTTAATTAAGGACATAAAAATTGATTTAAAAATTCCATCTAATACAATTGAACCTAATATGGGATTATTAGATCCTTCAAATACTGAATCCATAGGTATAAAACCAAGTCCATTGGATTCAGAACCAGATGATGATTTTGGATTTAGTGTATCAATTGATGGGACGGAGACAGGATGGACATAAAAGAAATGGTTGAAAATGTTTTAGTGGATGATCCTGTAAAAGCAGTCACTAAAAATGAAAACAGATTAGAAGTGATATCTAATGATGATGATATCAAAACAGATTATAATTATGCTAGAGAAAATTATTATAATCTTATGGAGAAGGGATATGATGCCCTTGATGAGTTATTGGAAATAGCAAAATCATCAGAACACGCGAGACATTTTGAAGTAGCT